>OGYZ01002151.1_pt1 | contig 14075 bp, 10 predicted proteins | sample 1576681 | NCBI WGS metagenome assembly OGYZ01 (sample SAMEA3541480, study PRJEB24748) | human gut metagenome | biome: human gut; feature: human-associated habitat; material: faeces | place: China | collected 2012 | reverse complement strand
CCTGTCATATAAAATAAATTAGTATATTTGTCAGTAATAACAAACGATTAAAAGGCCCCCTCCCGTCATTGCGAGGAGCGTGGCGACGCGGCAATCCGATCAAAGGTCGTAACCTCACAACGCGTTCGGCGGATTCCCACGTCGGTCCTTCGGCTCTTCCCGGAATGACAATCCAATTTTCACCTTTCGCTTCAGGGTTCATATTTATATCCCACGCCCTTGACCGTGACGATGCGTTCGTCGCCGATCTTCTGGCGCAGCTTGCGGATGTGCACGTCGATCGTGCGGTCGCCCACGACGACCTCCGTGCCCCAGATCTTGGCGTAAATCTCCTCGCGGGGAATCAGCTTCCCGGGCGACGAGTGGAGCAGGTCCAGCAGCGCGAACTCCTTGCGCGGGAGGGTGATCTCCTGTCCGTCGCGGATCACCGTGTAACGCTCGCGGTCGACCGTGAGCCCCGGGGCCGGGGCCTTCTCGGGAGGTCTGTCGGCGTCGATGCGCTTGAGGATCGCCTGCACGCGGCTTACCAGCAGCTTCATCTTGATAGGCTTGGTCAGGTAGTCGTCGGCTCCCACGTCGAACCCTGCCAGCTGCTGCCCCTCCTCGCCCAGCGCCGAGAGGAAAACCACCATCGTGTCCTTCAGCACGGGGTTTCGGCGGATCGCGCGGCAGGTCTGCGCCCCGTCCATCACCGGCATCATCATGTCCAGCAGGATCAGGTGCGGACGGCATTCGGCGGCCACTTTCAGCGCCTCGGCGCCGTTTTCGGCCGTGAAGACTTCGTAACCCTCGCGTACGAGGTTGTAACGGACGAATTCGAGGATGTCTACCTCGTCGTCGACCAGCAGGATACGGTGACTCATGGTGTCGGTTTTCGGTCAGGCGGCCCGCGAGGGGCCGTGTGTGCGTAACTTTTTGCGAAGATAATGATTTTCCGGCGAATATTCAATAAATTGTCGTACCTTTGGCCTTTCAACTATTCATATATGATCAACGAAGCTGATTTCAGCGCTTTAGGCCTCAGCGAGGAGATGCTCGCGGCCGTCCAGGCAAAAGGGTTCGAAACACCCACCTCCATCCAACGACTTACGATTCCCCGTCTGCTCTCGGGAGAGAACGACATCATCGCGCAATCCCAGACTGGCACGGGTAAAACGGCGGCTTTCGGGCTGCCGATACTCCAGCAGATCGAGCCTTCGAAAGAGGGCGTGCAGTCCATCATCCTCGTCCCGACGCGCGAGCTGGCCGTGCAGGCCGCCGAGGAACTTTTGAGTTACAACCGCGAGCGGCGGCTCTCGATCACGGCCATCTACGGAGGGGCCGCGATGAGCGAGCAGCTGCGCCGCCTGTCGCGGGGCGTCGACATCGTCGTCGGCACGCCGGGGCGCGTGCTGGACCACATCCGCCGCGGTACGCTCAAATTGGACAAGGTCCGTTTCCTGGTCCTGGACGAAGCCGATGAAATGCTCAACATGGGCTTCGTGGAGGATGTCGAGGAGATCATGGGCCATACGGGCGAAGACCGCCGCGTGCTGCTCTTTTCGGCCACGATGCCCGAGCGGATCATCCGTCTTTCGGAGGCTTACATGCGCAATACGGAGGTGCTGCGCGTGGAGTCGCAGCACCTGACGGCCGACCTCACGAACCAGATCTATTTCGAGGTGCGCGAAGCCGACAAGTTCGACGCCATGACGCGCATCATCGACATCGAACCGGACTTTTACGGCATCGTCTTCTGCCGCACGAAGATCGGCGTGGACGAGGTGGCGACGCGTCTGGTGGCCCAGGGCTATTCGGCCGAGGGGCTGCACGGCGACGTGTCGCAGGCCCAGCGCGAGAAGATTCTCCGCAAGTTCCGCGACAAGGCGGTCAACATCCTGGTGGCGACCGACGTGGCTGCGCGGGGTATCGACGTGTCGAACCTCTCGCACGTGATCAACTATTCGCTGCCGCAGGATTCGGAGAGCTACGTCCACCGCATCGGCCGTACGGGCCGCGCCGGCAACCAGGGTACGGCCATCACCTTCATTTCGGGCGCCGAACTGCGCCGTTTCAACTGGATGATGCGCGACATCAAGGCCGACATCAAGCGGGAGACGCTGCCTTCGCCGCAGGACATCGTGGCGATGAAGCGCGCCAAGATCAAGGACGATTTGCAGGAGATCGTGGCCAATGAGAGCTACGGCGACTACGCCGACATCGCGGCCGAACTGCTCGAAAGCTATGCGCCCGACGTGGCGCTGGGGGCCTTGCTGCGGCTGGCTTTCCGCAGTGAACTGGATCAGAGCAATTATCCCGAAATCCGTTCGTTCTCGGTCGACCGCAAGGGCAAGGCGCGGCTGTTCCTGGCGCTCGGAGGCCGCGACGGCTACACGGCCCGCCGGATCGTGGAGATGCTCAAGCGCAAGTGCGGACTGCGGGACAAGAATATCGACGACGTGCGTGTCTTCGAGAACTATTCGCTGGTGAGCGTGCCGTTCAGCGACGCCGAGGCGGTCGTGGGGCAGCTCAACGCCTCGGGAGGCCGTCGCTGCATCGCCAAGATTGACGGTTCCGATGCGGAGAACGGCGGCGGAAAGCGGCGCCGGCCGGCTACGGAGGGTCGCAACGGCGGCGAAGGCGCGTCCGGAAGCGAATCGGCCGGAGAGCCTCGTTCCGAGACGCGGGGCCGCAGGAAGGCCGGGCAGCCCGAGGGCGCGGAGGAGTTCCGCTCCGAAAGGCGGCCGCGCAGGGAAACCGCGGAAACGGCGGACGACGCCGGGGAGCGGCGTTCCGTGACGCGGAGCCGGAAAAAGGCCGAGAACGACTGGAACGCGTCTCCGGCAGGCGGCAACGACGGGTTCGACTGGGAGGCTTTCCAGCGTTACGACGATGCCGCGGCATGGGAGAAGCCCAAGCGCGGCGGCGGGACCAGGAGCGTCCGCCGCAGCGGCCGTCCCGTCACCACGGGCCGTCAGGCTGCGCCCAAACGCATTGCCGCAAAGGGCCGCAAGCGCTGACGAAGGGCCGGAACAGACCGGAAAATTGCGCCGCCGTGCTGGGATGCAGCGATTTCGCGCTTCCGCAGGGCGGCGTTGTTGCATGTTTTGACGAAATCTTTTCGGCGTTCCGCATAAAATGGTTATATTTGCGAGATTTATATGCTCCCGCACATGCGGGAACCAAAAACGTGTACTGAAATGGCTACTGAAAAACAGACACTTCCTGCTCCCGAGGAGCAAGTCAGCCCTGCGGCTGAAGATGCGCAAGCGAATCCTGCCGTGACTGCCCGAGTCCCTGAACCCGAAATGCCCGCCGCAGGACCGGCTGCGGAGGCGTCCGCCGCTGCGGAAGAACCCGTTGCGGAGGTTGCGGACGCGCCCGCGGAATCCGCCGTGACGGAGACGCCCGCCGCCGAAGCGTCTGCCGGGGTTGCCGAAGCGCCCGCCGCAGAAACGCCTGCGGAGGAGGCCGCCGCGGAGCGGATTTCCGGGGAGGAGGCTGCGCCGCGCGCCAAACGTGCCCGGATCAAGCCTGCCGCCGGGCCGGAGGTTGCGGAATCGGAGGAGGACGCGTCCCGGGACGTGCAGGTGGACTTTGCCGATGAGGAGGCTGCGCTCGCGGCGCAGAATGCCGGGCTGGAGATCGAGGGCGCGACGCCCGAGGAGGAGGCCGCGGAGGAACTCGCCGCGCAGAAGCCCGAGGAGGACAAGTTCGCCGGAAAAGGCAAGGAGGAGTTGGTGGCCCTGTTCGCCCGGATGCTCGAAGAGCAGCCCGTGCAGTCGATCCGCCGGGATGTGGAGGCGTTGAAGATCGCCTTTTACCGCATCCGCCGCGCCGAGGTCGAGGCCGCACGCCGCCGCTTCGTCGAGGAGGGCGGCGCCGAGGAGGATTTCGCTCCTTCGGTGGACGGCGCCGAAATTCAGCTCAAGGAGCAGTTCAAGGAGTACCGCCGCCGCCGCGACGCGTTCATCGCCAACCTCGAAGCCGAGAAGGAGGCGAATCTCAAGGTCAAGCAGGCGATCATCGAGGAGCTGAAGGAGCTGGTCAATTCGGACGAGACGCTCAACCATACGTTCAACAAGTTCCGCGAGTTGCAGCAGCGCTGGAAGGATACCGGCATCGTGCCGCAGCAGCATGTCAAGGATTTGTGGGAGACCTACAACCTGCACGTCGAGAATTTTTACAGCTTCATCAAGATCAACAAGGAGCTGCGTGACCTCGATCTGAAGAAGAACTACGAACAGAAGGTAGCCCTCTGCGAGCAGGCCGAGGCGCTGGTGCTGGAGCCTTCCGTCGTCGAGGCGTTCCACAAGCTGCAAAAACTCCATGACGAGTGGCGCGAGACGGGTCCCGTCGCCAATGAGTACAAGGAGGCGCTCTGGGAGCGTTTCAAAGCCGCGTCGAGCCGTATCAACAAACAGCATCAGGAGCATTTCGAAACGCTGAAGGGCGAGCAGGTGAAGAACCTCGAACTCAAGACCGGGCTGTGCGTCGCCACGGAGGAACTTTCGTCCCAGCCGCTCACCACCCGCAAGGAGTGGAACCGCGCGAGCGACCGTCTGCTGGAGATTCAGAAGACCTGGAAGACCATCGGTTTCGCGCCGAAGAAAGATAACAACCGCATCTACGAACGTTTCCGCACGGCGTGCGACCGTTTCTTCGAGGCCAAGCGGCAGTTCTATGCCGGAATGAAGACCGAGATGGAGCACAACCTTCAATTGAAGATTGAGATCTGCGAGGCCGCCGAGTCGCTGATGAACAGCGAGGAGTGGAAGAAGGCCACCGACGAACTGATCGCCCTCCAGGCCCGCTGGAAGCAGATCGGAGCCGTGTCGCGGCGCCATTCGGACGCCGTCTGGAAGCGTTTCCGCGCTGCCTGCGACAAGTTCTTCGAGCGCAAGGCGTCGCACTTCGCGAGCGTCGATGGCGAGCACGAGGAGAACCTGCAGAAGAAACTCGCCCTGCTGGCCGAAATGGCCGGGGCCGACGTGAAGGCCGGGGGCTACGAGGTGATCCGCGAGTTCCAGCGCCGCTGGGGCGAGATCGGTTTCGTGCCCATCAAGCAGAAGGACGCCATCCAGAAAAAGTACAAGGCCGCCGTGGACGAGCTGTTCAACACGCTGCGCGGTTCGGAGCGCGACCGTTCGATGGGCCGCTTCCGCGAGAAAGTCTCGTCGTTCAAGGCGTCGGGCGACCGCCGCCTGCGCTCGGAACGCGAACGCCTCTACAACAAGGTGCGTCAGCTGGAGCAGGAGATCGGCCTCCTGGAGAACAACATCGGCTTCTTCGCCAAGTCGAAGAACGCCGAGGCGTTGGTGGCCGACGTGCGTGCGAAGATCGAGCGCGCCCGCGAGGAGATGGCCTCGACGATCGAGAAGGTGAAGCTGATCGACAAGCAGGACCAGGACGAAAATAACAATGCCTGACGATCGGATCGCCCTGCCGCTCCGGACGCCGGCCCACGGCGGAACGCCGTGTATACAGGTTTGACCCGCCCCCGAACCCCCGCCTTGGCGGGGGCTTGCGGAAAAAGGCGCTGAACGGTGTTACAACGAATTTATAAATAAAACAGTAATGAAACTTTCCAAACCCAAGTACATATTCGTAACGGGCGGCGTGGCGTCGTCGCTCGGCAAGGGTATTATTTCGGCTTCGATCGCCCGCCTGTTGCAGGCCCGCGGTTACTCGGTGACCATTCAGAAACTCGACCCCTACATCAACGTAGATCCCGGAACGCTCAACCCCTACGAGCACGGCGAGTGCTACGTCACCGAGGACGGCGCCGAGACGGACCTCGACCTGGGGCACTACGAGCGCTTCACGAACCAGCCCACGTCGAAGTCCAACAACGTCACGACGGGCCGTATCTACAAGAGCGTCATCGAGAAGGAGCGCAAGGGCGAGTACCTGGGCAAGACCGTGCAGGTCATTCCCCACATCACCGACGAGATCAAACGCCGCATTCAGCTGCTGGCGCAGACCAAGAAATACGACGTGATCATCACCGAGATCGGCGGCACGGTGGGCGACATCGAGTCGCAGCCGTTCATCGAGTCGGTGCGCCAGCTGCGCTATTCGCTGGGTTACCGGAATACGGCGCTGGTTCACCTGACGCTGATCCCCTACATGGCCGCTTCGGGCGAGTTGAAGACCAAACCCACGCAGCACTCGGTGAAGGCCCTGCTGGAGAACGGTCTCCAGCCCGACATCCTCGTGCTGCGCGCCGAACATCCGCTGTCGACGGCGCTCAAGCGCAAGGTGGCGCTGTTCTGCAACGTCGACGCCAACGCCGTGATGGAGTCGATCGACGTGCCGACGATCTACGAAGTGCCGCTGAAAATGCACGAACAGCATTTGGACGAGGTCGTGCTGGACAAACTGAACCTGACGGCCGACAAAGAGCCGGACATGGCCGCGTGGAGCGCATTCGTCGAGAAGGTGAAACACCCCTCGAAGAAGATCGAGATCGCGCTGGTCGGCAAGTACACCGAACTGCCCGACGCCTACAAGTCGATCTGCGAATCGTTCATCCACGCCGGGGCGGTCAACGACTGCAAGGTCAAGCTGCGCTATGTCAATTCGGAGAAGATCACCCGCGAGAGCGCAGGCGCGCAGCTGGGCAAGATGTCCGGCATTCTGGTGGCTCCGGGCTTCGGCAACCGCGGCATCGAGGGGAAGATCGAGGCCGTGCGCTTCGCCCGCGAGAACAACATCCCGTTCCTGGGCATCTGCCTGGGCATGCAGTGCGCCGTGATCGAGTTCGCGCGTCACGTGCTGAATCTCGCCGATGCCAATTCGAGCGAGATGGAGCAGACGCCGCATCCGGTGATCGACCTGATGGAGGAGCAGAAGGGCGTTACGGCCAAAGGCGGCACGATGCGTCTGGGCGCCTATCCCTGTGCGCTGAAGAAAGGCTCGAAAGTCGCTGCCGCCTACGGCAAACTCAACATTTCGGAGCGTCACCGCCACCGTTACGAGTTCAACAACGACTATCTGGAGCAGTTCGAGGCGGCCGGCATGAAGGCCGTGGGCGTGAATCCCGACACGAATCTGGTGGAGGTCGTCGAGATCGAGGACCATCCCTGGTTCGTCGGTACGCAGTACCATCCCGAATACAAGAGCACCGTATTGAGCCCCTCGCCGCTGTTCGTGGCCTTTGTGAAGGCCGCGCTGGCGTATGCGGAGAAGAAGTAATCACCCTCTGAAAAGATAAAAAGGAAGACAGTTTAATGGATAAAAAATCAATCATAGGCATTGCCGTCGTAGCGGTTCTTTTTCTGGGATTCGCCTATTTCAACAGCCAGCAGCAGAAAGAGTATCTGGAACAGAAAGCCGCATACGAGGCCTATGTCGATTCGGTGGCCGCAGCCGCGCGTGCGGCGGCTCCCGTGGCCGATTCGCTGGCGTCGGGTAACGGCGTGCAGGCAGAAGTGGCGGCCGCAGAGGCTGCGGCAGCGGTACGCGAGCGTCAGGTGGAGACGCTGGGCGAGTCGCTGACGGCGGCCCGCGAGGCGGAGGCCGAAGAATTCATCGTGGAGAACGACGTGATGGCGGTGCTCTTCTCCACCCGCGGCGGCCAGATCAAGGGCGTCACGCTGAAGGATTACACCCAATACGGTCCGCGCGGAAAACGCGACCGGAAAATCGAGATGATGGACCCCGCCACGGCGCGTTTCGGGCTTTCGTTCTATCTGAAGAACGGGCTGAAGAACGTGCCGGTCAACACGCTGGATTACGTGTTCACGGCCCAGCCCGTAGTCGGGGAGACGGACGGAGCCAAGAGCGTCGTGATGCGCCTTCCGGTGGCGGAGAGGGCCTATCTGGAGTACCGTTACCTTATATATGATACGGAGGCTCCCGAGCGCGACTACCTCGTCGACTTCGACGTGCGGCTGGTGAATATGGCTCCGGAGATGGCCAACCAGACGCAGATTCAGATCGACTGGGCGAACACCACCTTCCAGAACGAGAAGGGTTTCCAGAACGAGAACATGTACACCACGCTCTCGTACCGTTTCCCCGACGAGACCTCGATCGAGGAGCTGGGCATGAGCGAAGGTGCAAAGTCGAAGAACATCTCGACGCAGGTCAACTGGGTGGCTTTCAAGCAGCAGTTCTTCTCGTCGGTGTTCATCGCCCCGGACAACGTGTCCTACGCCAACCTCGCCTTCGACACGGCGGCTCCCGAGTCGTCGCTGCTCAAGACCTTCACGGCGCAGATGGGCGTGCCCTATACGCCGCAGACCGAAGGGTATGACTTCGCATTCTATTTCGGCCCCAACAAGTACTCGATCCTCAAGAAGATCGGGGAGCCGGGCGGTGCGGATATTTATCTGGAGCGTCTCGTGCCGTTGGGCTGGGGCATCTTCGGATGGGTCAACCGCTGGTGCGTGATTCCGGTCTTCGACTTCCTGCGCAACTACATCGGCAGTTTCGGCATCATCATCTTCATCCTGGTGCTTCTGGTGAAGCTGGTGATCTCGCCGCTGACCTACAAGAGTTACGTTTCGATGGCCAAGATGCGTCTGGTCAAACCCCAGATCGACGAACTGGCGAAGAAGTATCCCAAGCCGGAGGACGCCATGAAAAAGCAGCAGGCGACGATGGAGCTTTATAAAAAGGCGGGCATCAACCCCATGGGCGGCTGTATTCCGATGCTGATTCAGATGCCGATCCTGATCGCCATGTTCCGCTTCTTCCCCGCGTCGATCGAGCTGCGCGAGCAGCCCTTCCTGTGGGCCGACGACCTCTCGTCGTACGACAGCATCGTGAACCTGCCGTTCTCGATTCCCTTCTACGGCGATCATGTTTCGCTGTTCGCCCTGCTGATGGCGGTGTCGCTGTTCGGATACTCCTGGTTCAACTACCAGCAGACGGCGTCGTCGCAGCCCCAGATGGCCGGCATGAAGTTTATGATGGTCTACATGATGCCGATTATGATGCTCTTCTGGTTCAACAGCTATTCGAGCGGCCTTTGCTACTACTACCTGCTGTCGAATATCTTCACCATCGGGCAGACGCTCGTCATCCGGCGCATGGTCGACGACAACAAGATCCACGCGATCATGCAGGCGAACGCCGCGAAGAAGTCGAAAGGCAAGAAATCGAAATTCCAGCAGCGCTACGAGGAGCTGATGCGTCAGCAGGAGGCCCAGCAGCGCGCGAAGAGAAAATAGGCGGAACTCCGCTTTGAACACGGGCCGGAGCGGATTCCACATCGGGAACGCTCCGGCCTTGTTTTTGCCGGAGGCCGCATAAAACGATACCGTTATGAAACGAATTTTGATGCTGGCGTCGCTGCTGGCGGCCGGAATGCCGCTCGGGGCGCAGAATTTGGGGTCGGAGTACCGGCTGAAACGCGTGATTCCCGTCGAGGGACGGCAGGGTGTCGCCGCCGATTCGAATTTTTACTATGTGTCGGGCAGCACGGCGCTCTATAAATACGACAAGCAGGGGCGGCTGGCGGCCAAAAACGAGCGGCCGTTCGAGGGGCTGCCGCTGGCTGCCAACCACATCGGCGACATCGACGTGTGGGACGGGGAGATTTACGCCGGGATCGAAACCTTCGACGACGGCCGCGGGGAGAATATCCAGGTGGCGGTCTACGACGCTAACACATTGAAATGGAAACGCTCGATCGACTGGGAACCCTCGTCGGGGCAGGTCGAGGTGTGCGGGCTGGCGGTGGACCGCGACGGCGACATGGTCTGGATGGCCGACTGGGTCGACGGACGCTACGTCTACGGCTACAATCGGAAAACGGGGCGGTATGTCCGCAAGGTCCACCTGCGTCCCGTACCCCAGTGGCAGCAGGGGATTTTCATGGTCGGCGGACGCATGCTGATCTCTGCGGACGACGGGGACGCCGACCTCGATGAACCGGACAACCTCTACGTTGCGGATCTGCGCGACGGAAAATCGTATGCCACGGTGCTTCCGTTCCGCTCGATGGCCGATTTCCGCCGTCCGGGCGAAATCGAGGGGCTGGCCGTCGATCCTGCGACGGACGATCTGCTGGTGCTGGCCAATCGCGGGGCGCGGATCGTGCTGGGCATGCCGCGGGGCTTCTATCCGGGCTACGACGGCGAGGTGCACGAAGTCTACGTCTTCGAGAAGGTGAAATAGATGAATATGGAAATGCCCCTCTCTGGGGGGCTTTTTCGATTCCGTGCCGGAAACTGCGGCCGCAGGACTCGCGGCCTTCGAAATTTTTTTCAATTTTTTCACCGATTTAATCGCCTCATTCCGAATATTCGTTACACGAAGGTAACCTACTGATCGGCAGGTGCCTTCTTGCATATCCGCAACCGTTGCTTTACCTTTGCGGTAAATAATAGTAATCATATTACTGAAAGTAACTAATATTCATTTCTAAATTGTTAATGCGATGAAAAAGATTTTATGGATCGTGTCGCTCCTGGCAGGCAGCGGCGTGTTCGGAGCGCAGGGCGCTGCGGCGCTGCTGAAAGGTGAGGTGAAGACGTATGACATGGACGGGTTTCGGCTTCATGTCTACCTGACGCAGGATGCGTTGGGCGATGCGACGACCGTCGTCGAAGGCCGCGACGGACTGGTGATACTGGAAATGCCCCTCTTCAAAGAGAACCTGAAAGAGTTTGCCGGATACCTGAAAGGACTGGGAAAACCCGTCGTGAAGGTCGTGGCCGACTATCATGTGGGCGGCGTGGCCGATTATGCGCCCGGTCAGGTCGTGCTGGTCGAGGGAATGTCCGAATTTGCGAAGGGGGCCGTTTACGGTGGCATGCTCGAAGGCTTCAAAGCGGCGTTCGGCGATGCGATAGACCTGCGTGAACACGCGGGGCACGAAGAAGTGCCGGCCGAGGGCCGCCGGATATGGGCCGGAGTTGCTTTCGATTTTTCACGGGGTGCGTCGTCCGATTTTCCGGCTTCGAGCGTGGTGATCGGCGGCCGGGTTTGCTACACGCATTTCGCTCCGGCGAAGGCCCACTTATCCCCGCTTCAAATCACGGGACCGGAGGCGGTCGATGCGCAGCTTGCGGCGCTGAAAGCCGCTGCGGCGTCGGGCTGCACGCTCTTCGTGGGAGGGCACGGCGCACCCGCAACACCGGCCGAGGTGGAGTTCCAGATCGCTTATCTCGAAAAACTGAAATCCCTCGTCGCGGAGAATGCCGATGCCGGAGCGCTTGCGGCCGCACTTTCCGCAGCCTGGCCCGGACTGCCGGGCGATCCGGCGGCATTGGCGGCGGTGTTGTACCGCTGAAACGAAAAAGGGCTTCCTACGGAAGCCCTTTTTTTGTGTCGTCATTTGCCGAATCCGTTCGAAACGAATGTCAGCGCGTCGGGCAGCACCGTCTGCCAGTAGCGCCAGGTGTGGCCGCCGTCGCGCATGCGGTATTGCAGGGGAATGTCGCGCTCGCGCATGAGCGTGTAGAAATCGACGTTGCATTTCCAGAGGAAATCGTCGTCGCCGCAGTCGACCCACCAGCGGACCGAGCGCACGCCGTCGAGCTGTTCGGCGGTCATTCCGCGCAGCAGGGCCACGGGCGAGTTGTCGGCGACGGACTGCTGGAAGGCGTTGTCGTAGCTGCGGCGGCCGGGGAACATGTCCAGCAGGCCGCTCATCGAACAGGCCGAGCCGAACAGTTCGGGGTGGTGCAGGGCGTAGACCGCCGTGCCGCCGCCGCCCATCGACAGCCCCGCAACGGCGCGGTGCGCCTTGTCGGAGGCGATGCGGTAGCGTTTTTCGACGGCGGGCATGAACTCTTCGAAGAAGAACCGTTCGTAGTCCCAGCCCGGAACGTCGAAATAGCCCATGTGTCTGCCCGTGCGTTTCGGGCCTTCGCCCGAGGCGTCGGGCATGACGACGATCATCGGTCGGGCCATGCCTGCGGCGATGGCTTCGTCGGCGATGCGGCGCAGGTCGCCTTTCTGTGTCCAGTCGGTGTGGCAGCCGCTGGCGCCGTGCAGCAGGTAGAGCACGGGGTAGGACTCCTGCGAGCGGTCGTAGCCGTCGGGCAGGTAGACCGTGCAGCTCTTTTCGGCCCCGAGGACCTCGCTCGGGAAGGTGTAGACTTCGGTGCGGCTCTGCGCTCCGGCCGTCAGGGCCGCGGTGAGCGCAAGCAGGGCGGTGGTCAGCAGTTTTTTCATGGCTTATTCTACATAAAGCACCAGTCCCTTGAGGTATTCGCCTTCGGGATGGTAGATGTTGATTGGGTGGTCGGCGGGCTGGGTCAGCTGGTGCAGGATGCGCACCTTGCGGCCTGCGATGGCGGCGGCGGAAAAGACCGTCGTGCGGAACAGCTCTTTCGTGACGGCCTGCGAGCAGGAGAACGTGAAGAGGATGCCCCCGGGGCGGATCTGCGACAAGGCCCGGGCGTTGAGCCGCTTGTAGCCCTGCATGGCGTTGCCCAGCACCTTGTGGTGCTTGGCGAAGGCCGGCGGGTCGAGGATGATCAGGTCGTATTTGTCGCCGATGTCCTTCAGGTAGTCCACCGCGTCGGCGGCGACCTCCGAGTGGGCCGCATTGTCGCCGAAGTTGAGCTGCATGTTCTCCGTGGCCAGCGCCACGGCGCGTTCGGAAGAGTCCACCGAGCAGACTTCCCCGGCGCCGCCCGAGAGGGCGTAGACCGAGAACCCGCCCGTGTAGCAGAAGGTGTTGAGTACGGTGCGGCCCTTGGCGTAGCGTTTGACCAGCTGGCGGTTTTCGCGCTGGTCGAGGAAGAAGCCCGTTTTCTGTCCCTTTTCCCAGTTGACGCAGAACCGCTCGCCGTTTTCCAGAACGATGTGCGACGCATGGTCCGAGGTTCCCCACAGGTAGCCGTCGACGGCTCCGAGGGCGGCCTTGAAGGGGAGCGTCTGCGATGATTTGTCGTAGATGGCCGTGAGGCGCGCGCCGTAGACCGTGCGCAGCGCCTCGGCGATCTGCATCCGCGCGTGGTACATGCCCGCCGAGTGGCACTGGATGACGGCGACCGGGCCGTAGATGTCGACGACGAGGCCCGGCAGCGAGTCGCCCTCGCCGTGGACCAGGCGATAACAGGTCGTCGCGGGGTTGTCCGTGAGGTCGAGCGTGCGGCGCACGTCGTAGGCGACGGCGATCCGGAGGTTCCACCACGCCTGGTCGATCTCCTCGCGCTCGAACGTGAGCACGCGCACGGCGATCGACCCCACCTGGTAGTGGCCCAGGGCCATGAATTCGCCCTGCCGGGTGTAGACCTCGACGAGCGCCCCTTCGGCGAAATCGGACTCCTCCTCGGCTTTGATGTGATCAATGGCGCCCGAGAAAATCCACGGGTGGCGGCGCAGAAGCGATTCCTCCTTGCCTTTGCGCAGGTAAATTTGCGGTATCATTTGCGGATCGGTTTTTTCGGTGTGCGGAGCAGCTGTTCGTAAATGCGGGTGCAGACCCATGCGTCGGTCGCGGCGTAGAGCTGCTGTTTGTCCGTGAGGGTCGCGGCTTCCCAGTTGCTCAGCCGCTGGGCTTTCGAGACGCGCCGGCCCAGCACGATGGCCGAGAGCTTGCGCAGGCTCTTCTCCCCGATGCCCCACTCGGGGGCGATGCCCTGCAAGTCGACGAAGCCCCCGTCGCGGAAGTGGCGGATCTGGCGCAGCGAGCGCAGGTCGCCCGCCACGTCGGCGCCGATTTTGAGAACCCGCCTGTCTTCGAGCAGTTGCAGGATGGGCTTGGCCAGCGGAATCTTGTTGAGCCGGAACAGGTAGCAGACTGTCGGCGTGGAGAGTTGCAGCAGCGATACGCGGAACGTGACGCCCGGGCGGAACGAGGGGCGCGTCTCGGTGTCGAAGCCGATGACGGGCTGCTCGGCGAGCGTTTTGCAGGCCGCGGCGATGTCGCGTTCGTGTTCGACGATGCGGATCTCCCCCCGGAACTCTACGGCCGGGAGCAGGGCGGTCTGCTCGTTGCTGATTTTATCAATGAAGTTGTTAACTGTGGTCATGCGGTGAAAATTCCCACAAATTTATGCATTTATTTTCAGAAAAGCGGCTCTTCGGCGCGCTATTTTGCCTTGTCCGGGCCGTCGGGACCGCTGAAAAGCGCGATGCGTCCGTCTGCGAAGGTCCGGACCGCCCCTTCCCCGAGCAGTTCGCGCACC
>OGYZ01002143.1_pt1 | contig 14099 bp, 8 predicted proteins | sample 1576681 | NCBI WGS metagenome assembly OGYZ01 (sample SAMEA3541480, study PRJEB24748) | human gut metagenome | biome: human gut; feature: human-associated habitat; material: faeces | place: China | collected 2012 | reverse complement strand
GCTTTTGGCCGGACGCCCCGTCTGTGGGAGAGGTTACAGGTTCTTCTCGTAGGACTCGATCATCTTCTTGACCATCTGGCCGCCGACAGAGCCGGCCTCGCGGCTGGTCAGGTCGCCGTTATAGCCGTTCTTCAGGTTGACGCCCACCTCGGAGGCGGCCTCCATCTTAAACTTATCCATAGCGGCCTTGGCCTCGGGAACGTTCAGCTTGCTGCTGTTCTTACTGGACATATTGAAAAATCTCCTTTCCTGTTGTTGAGCGATAAACTCTGATTGGGTATCGCAGTCATAGCTTTTCCCGAGGGACGGTGAATATGCGGCGGCGAGGGCTGGTAATATCTGCTGAAGATGGCGTCAGGCAACAAGGGAAAACACAGCTCCGCCGATCGAAACGCGTCATGATGCGTCAGAAGTCTCGGCAGCACGATGCCGACATTTCGCGCCGAAAAAACATACATTTCAGGCGGAGCCTGTACCGCTGTCGAAAAACATGCTATACTGCCGAAACGGAGAGTGGGCGGTTCAGACCGCCGGAACAAACGGAGAATACAGGAGGGTCCTATGGGATTATTCAGTAACAATAAAAAGCTCTGCCCCATCTGCGGCAGCCCTACCCCGCGGCTGCTGCCCACCAAGGTGGAGGATATGCCTTTGTGCAAGGAGTGCGCCGGTAAGGTGGATCTGCCGGACGGCGTGCTGGAGCGCATGTCGCTGGATCAGTTCAAGAAATACATCGCTTACTATGACGAAAACCAGGCGCTGCGGGATGCGTTCAAGGAGACGGACCGCATGAGCTTCGGCTTTCTGAGCGGCGAGCTGCTGGCGGACACGGAGCACCGTCTGCTGCGGCTGAAGGGATACGACGGCGCACTGGTATTTCCGGCGTCGGCGCTGGCGTCCTTCCGCTTCCTGGAGGACGGCAAGACCCTGTTCGAGGGCAAGGCCGACGGTCTGCACTGCCATGAGAGCGATGTGCCGGAGCGGGCGCGGGCCATGCAGATGAGGGTGGACCGCTTCCAGATGCAGAAAGAGGAGTACGAGCGCATGGAGCGGATGGAGCGCATGCGTGACCGCGACCGCCGTCCCGGGGAGCCGGACGACCGCCGGTTCGATATACCGGAGCCCCGCTTCGAGGCGGACGCACCGGTGCATAAGTTCAGCGTGGAGGTCATCCTCAGCGACCCGTACTGGAAGTCTTTCCGGAATGAGATCAGCGCGCCGTCCTTCAGCTCCACGAACCCCAGCGTCATCGACTATCTCAATGAGTACGATGAAAAGGTGGAGGAGCTGCACCGCATGGCCACGGCGCTGGCCCATGTGATGAATCCCGGCGCCAGAGAGCTGTGGGACGGCGAGACCGCCGCCGCGCCGGCCGCTCAGGCGGCCCAGCCCGTTCAGGCCGCGGCTCCTGTCGTGGACACGGTGGCGGAGCTGCAGAAGTATAAGATGCTGATGGACACCGGCGTCATCACCGAGGAGGAGTTTGCTGCCAAGAAGAAGCAGCTGCTGGGGATCTGAATATGAAGAAGAAAATTTTCGCGCTGATGATGGCGCTGGTCATGGCCCTGCCGCTGGCCGCCTGCGGCGATGAGCCCGGTACGCCGGACAACAATACGGCGGAGGACGGCAGCAGCTGGGCGGTATACTGGTACCTCTGCGGCAGCGATCTGGAGACCGGGGGCGGCTGCGCCACCACGGACCTCAGCGAGCTGATGGAGGTGGAGCTGCCGGAGAACGTGACGGTGGTCATCCAGACCGGCGGCGCTGCCGAGTGGCAGAACGACGTGGTGGACGCCTCCAAGCTGCAGCGCTTCGTGTACAACAGCGAGGGATTGCAGCTGGTGGACGAGCAGCCCTCGGCCAGTATGGGTGACAGCGAGACGCTGGCGGCGTTTCTGCAGTTTGCCAAGGACAGCTACCCCGCCGACAAGACGGCGGTGGTGTTCTGGAACCACGGCGGCGGCTCGGTGTCCGGCGCGGCTTTTGACGAGCTGTACGACTACGACTCCCTGACGCTGGACGAGATGTACGCCGCGTTTTCCCAGGTGTGGGAGCCGTCGCTGGAGGCGGGGCAGCAGCCGGTGGAGCTGGTGGGCTTTGACACCTGCCTGATGGCCACGGTGGACGTGGCTTACACCTTCTGCGACCTGAGCCGCTATCTGGTGGCGTCGGAGGAGACGGAGCCGGGCAACGGCTGGTACTACACCGACTGGGTGGGCGCGCTGGCGGAACAGCCGTCCATGGACGGCGCCGCTCTGGGACGCGCCATCTGCGATGCGTACTACACCGGCTGCGAGCTGGCGGGCACGGAGGACAGTGTGACGCTGTCTCTCACCGACCTGTCCCAGATCGGGCCGCTGCTGACGGCCTATGAGAGCTACGGCGCGGAGGCGCTGAGCGCCGCCTGCCAGGACCCGTCCTTCTTTACGCGGTTTGCCCGCGTGGCGGACCGCAGCGAGAACTACGGCGGCAACACCCGCGAGGAGGGCTACGCCAACATGGTGGACCTAGGCCACATGGCCCGTCAGAGCGGCGATATGCTGCCCTCGGCCCAGGCGGTGCTGGACGCGCTGGACAGCTGCGTGCTGTATCAGGTGAAGGGCCCCTACCGCAGCGAGGCCACGGGCCTGTCCTGCTACTACTCCTATAACGGCGATGCAGACGAGGCGGTCAGCTATGCCGGTCTGGGCGCCGGCACGGCGTTCAAGTACTTCTATCTCTATGAGCTTACCGGTGAGCTGGACCAGAGCGGCATGGACTATCTGGCGGAGATGGATATCCACGACCTGCCTGATGTGGAGACGTTGTCCGCCATGGATTGGGACAACGCGCCCCTGACCCTGAACGATGAGGGCCGCGCCGTGCTGACCCTGGGGCCGGAGGCCGACAGTCTGCTGGCGTCCGTGAATTTCTCCCTGTACTATACGGATCCGGACAGCGACAGCCTGCTGATGCTGGGCAGGGACAACGACATCGTCGGCGACTGGGAGAACGGCGTGTTCACCGACAACTTCCGGGGCGTCTGGGGCAGCATCGACGGCGCTGTGGTCTACATGGAGCTCAGCAGTGAGGGTGACGACTACAACCTGTATACCGTGCCGGTGCTGCTGAACGGCGAGGCATACAACCTGCAGGTGGCCTATAACTTCTCCACGGAGACCTGGGAGATCCTGGGCGCACGGCAGGGACTGGATGAGAACGGCATGGCCGGTAAGGAGCTGCGGCTGCTGCAGGAGGGCGATGAGCTCACCACCGTGTGGTATATGTCCAGTATTTCCGGCGACGATGATTTTGAGGCCTACGAGGCGGAGACCATCACCGTGACGGCGGATACCGCCTTCGGCGAGACGGCGCTGCCGGACGGGCGGTACGTCATGGTGTTCGAAATGCGGGACGCCATGGACAACTGCGCCTACTCCAGCCCGGCCGTCTTCACTGTGGAGGGCGACAGCATCACCACCAGCGTGTGATGCAAAGAACGATATAGACCGCAGAGGCGGTTTATATAGATATCAAGAGAAACGACAATAATGGAGGAAGAATGAACATGAAACTCAATAAACTGCTGGCTCTGCTGCTGGCGATGATGATGGCATTTGCTCTGGTGGCCTGCGGCGATACCGCCGACACGGGCGACGACGCTGCTGACGATCAGCAGGTGCAGGACGATGCCGCCGCGGACGATGCTGCCGCGGACGATACCCAGACCAGCCCTGAGGGCCAGAGCCTGCTGACCATCCTGGCCGATCAGTTTATTCCCGCTCCCGAAGTAGCGGGTACCTACTGGACCTTCATCGGCGGCTATGTCGACGGCGTGCAGATGACCGCGGATCAGACCCAGGAGGTCATGAGCCAGCTCCACGACGTGTACCAGTTCATCTTCGTGGACGAGAGTAAGGTTGTGCTGGCCGAGGATGAAGAGCAGACCGAGGGCACCTACTCCCTCAGCGAGGACGGCGGCACCATGAAGATCGAGGTGGGCGGCGTCACCTATGCCGGCACCTTCATCGACAAGGACGGCCACACCGTGATGGTGGCTATGCTGGACGGCACCGGCATGAACGCCCTGTACTTCCAGGAGATCATCGAGGGTTGAACAAACCAATAAAAAAGGACCTGCACCGCGAGGTGCAGGTCCTTTTTTACTGGCCGCAGGTTTACTTGGCGACGCCCTTTGCCGGCAGCATCACGCGCAGCAGGAATGTGCCCCGCTCCGCCAGGAACTGGCACAGACCGCCGCGCTGCTGGGCAATGGCCTGAATGCTGCGGCAGCCGAAGCCGTGGCCTGCCGCATCGGATACCGGTACGCCATCCCGCATCACCGGCGGCGTGTCGTAGGGATTGCGCACCTCGATGAGCAGTTTGTTCAGGCGGATGCCGCAGTAGAGGTCTACCGTCCGGCGGAACTCCGGCCGCAGCGTGGACGCGGCGCGCAGGGCATTTTCCAGCGCGTTGGACAGCAGGGAGCACAGCTCCGTGTCGCTGATGGGCAGGTGGGCGGGGACCCGCGCGTCCACATTCAGGGTAACGCCGGACTTTTCCGCCTTCTGCACGAAAGAGGAGCATAGCAGATTCACCGTCTCGTTCTCGCAGAAGCGGCGGGAGGTGATGGCCTCCACGTCGGACTGGACCTTTTGGATGTACTCCTGTGCCTGCTGGGGGCTGCCGGAGGCCAGAAGGCCGCTGATCATGTTCAGATGGTGGCGCATGTCGTGCTGGTACACCGCCGTCTGCATCTCCGACTGGCGCAGGGAGTCCATCTCCTGCTGGGACTGCTTCAGCTCTACCTCCAGCAGGGAGCGCTGCATCTCGGCGCTGGAGCGCTTCTGACTCTGGACGTGGAAGGCGGGCAGGAACAGGACGTAGAACACCACCAGCACCGTGGGCAGGAACTCGTTGAGGGCCTGAATGCCGGAATACAGCGCATCGGAGTAGATGGTGGTGGCGTAGTCAAAAATGTAATAGCTGCAGGGAAGGCTCCCGAACAGCAGCAGGGCGGTGGGGGAGCTGGTCATGGCGCCGTAGGCCGCGGCCACGAAGTACCGGCGGAACAGGTAAAACGACCCGCTCAGCAGCACGATATACACCAGATTGCCGGCCACGGCGCTGTGGGTCAGGGCCTCCACGGCCATGCTGCCCCAGCGGGGCGGCTGGCAGCAGAGATAGGCGGTGGCGGTGCTGACGATGGCGATGCCCCAGGGCTTTTTCAGCGCCAGCACCAAAATCAGCACCAGAGGCAGATGGACGATCAGGGGGTAGATCTGCTTGACAGCCAGCTCGCCCAGCGCCAGCCAGCCCAGGAGCTGGACCACCAGAAAGCAGGGGCACAGGTACGCGATCAGACGCTTCTGGCGGGGGGTATCGCAGCCGCCGGAGATGAACACATCAAGTGCCAGCCCGTAGATCAACACCAAAGCGTAATCGAACACGTCCAGCAGGGACGCGATATTCATGTCGGATACGGTCACAGCTCCTCCCTCTCCGCAAACAGCAGCTTCATATAGTCCTTTTGCAGCTGGGGGTACAGCAGCCGCGACACCGGCAGGTTCATGCCGGAAAACGTATGGACACCGGCGGGGGACAGCTCATCGATCTGGAGCATGTTCACAATGTAGGACCGGTGGATGCGCATGAACTCCGGCCGCACCAGCAGCAGCGGCTCGTAGTCCTTCAGAGAACCCGCCACCTCCCGCACCGTGCCGTCGGCCAGGTGGAAGTAGAGATGCTTTCCGTTGACCTCCACATAGGACAGCCGGGAAAACGGCACCCGCACCAGCGTGGCACCCGCCTTCAGGGTCAGGCCGTCCTGCGGACGCTGCTCCCGCAGCATCAGCTTGTCCAGTACGGGGAACAGCAGGCCGCCGCTGATGGGCTTGAGCAGATACTCCAGCGCCCGCACACCGTAGCTCTCGTAGGCGAAGCCCGGGGAGGACGTGAGGAACACGATATCGGCGGCATCGTCAAAGGTGCGTATCTCGCGGGCGGCGTCCATGCCGTCGATGCCGGGCATCATCACATCCAGCAGGTACAGGCTGAACCGCTCGCGCTGGGCCACGTCCAGCATGCCGGCGGCGCTGCGGAACGTGTGATACCGCAGGGGGAAATGCCGCTCCGCCTGCCATTGGTCCAGCAGTGCCGTCAGGGCGGACAGCTCCTCCGCCTGATCATCGCAGACCGCTATATACACCGCAAACACCTCCGTTTGAATGATCGCCTACGATTCTACCACAGGGAGGGGTGGTTTGAAAAGTCATGTTCTGACATTTCGTGTCGAAAAAATATACATTTCAAGGGCGCGGCCTCCTGTCGCCGGAAAAAGCTGGTAAACTGACCATGCTGAAAGCTGGAGAAAGGGGGGCGATGGGACATGACACCGTGGATCGCGTGGCTGATCGCCGCCGTCTGCGCGGCTGCTTTCGTGGCGCTCTGGTCTTGGGAGGTGCGGCGCATGCTGACCGGCCGGCAGAGCATCGTGGACAGCGCAGCCAGCCAAGTCACCGCCTTCCGCCGCCGTCTGGCGCAGACCCCCGCCGATCGGGAGGCAGCCGCCGTGCTGTACCGCAGCGAGAGCATCTACCGTCAGGCGGCGGACAACTACAACCACGCGCTGCACCGGCCGTGGGTCTACATCCCGGCCCGCATCATGGGGTTCCGCAGAGCGCCGGAGGAGCCGGAGCCCGACCCCATGGACGGGGGATCCCACGCCGAGTGACGCGGCGGGAGCAATGCGTATATAACGCACTGCGGGCGCAGACCCGCGGGGAGCGATGAGAGAATCTGCAATCACAACAGGGAGGAATCGACGGATGAAGAAGAAATGGATGGGCGGTCTGCTGGCGCTGGCACTGGCGGCGCTGTGCATGCTGCCCACACAGGTACAGGCCGCCTCGACGTCCACAACGGAGAAGCATATGCACGGCGACGTGGAGTGCATCCTCTGGACGGACGAGAGAGCCCGTGAGCAGTGCGGCCCCAACAGTACAGCCAGCAACTCACTGCCCTATGTGGACTATGGTCAACTCGGCATATACTGCCTGACCAAGGATGTGTATCTGCCGAAGGACTGGACGCCCTATACATGGTGGGGCGGCACGAACAGCCTGACGATCTGCCTGAACGGCCACACCATCAACGGCGCGGGCATCCTGGGCAAGGACGAGGCGACCTACAACGACATCACGGACCAGCAGTCCCTGACGCTGATGGACTGCACTGAGGATGCCTCCAAGCGGGGCAGCTTCGGCGTGTATCATTCCGCCGGTTCCAAAAACAGCGCCATCCTTCTGAAGCGGGGCAACAACCTGACGCTCAGCAACGTGACCCTCACCGGCATCGACTGCGCGAAGGCCGCTATCACGGTGGGCGATCGGGCTACGCTGAATCTGTGCGACGGCGCTTCCATCGAGTATAACAAGAGCACCGGCGACAAGCAGGCTACCATCGTGATCAATAAGGGCGGCACGTTCAACATGACCGGCGGCCAGATCCGCGACAACAAGGGCTATGCGGGCGGCGTCCTGAACAACGGCACCTTCAACGTGACCGGCGGTTCCATCTTCAATAACGTCGGTACGGCCTATGGCGGCATCGCCACCGGCAGCGGTATTCTGAACATCGGCGGCACCGCCAAGGTCTACTATAACTATAAGGACGGCGCGCCTGGCACCCAGCCGCGCAGCAACGTGTGCATGCTGGATCCTGAGAACTACCCCATTCACGTCAGCGGCCTCCAGAGCGCGGCAAAGATCGCCCTGAACAGCTGGGCGGACGGCATCGTGCAGGGCAAGGTGACGGACGAGACGCTGGGCTGCTTCTCTCTGGACGATCCCAACCTGGGCGTGCTGTATGTGGAGAACGAGCAGCTGAAGAAGCTGCCGGCCCACTATCACTGCGTCTGCGGCGCGGAGCACACGGTCAGCGGCAGCCATACCGCGGCCAACCTCCAGACCTTCACGCCCTGGGAGTCCGAGGATTCCCTGCCCACCGAGGCGGGCTACTATCACCTGACCAGGGACGTGACCCTCAGCGAGACGTGGAAGCCCAAGAAGGGCACCGTGCTGTGTACCAACGGCCACAGCATCATCGCGGGCGGCAGCTTTGATATCATCACGGTGGACTCCGACGTGACGTTCAGCCTGACCGACTGCAGCAGCAAATGGAGCGAGTACCACAACGCCAGCGCACTGATGCCGGCCAACGCCGAGACGTATCGGGGCAACGGCGTCCGCAATGACGGCACGTTCAACCTGTATATGGGCGCCATCGTCGGCTGTGTCGGCACGGACGGCGGCGGTGTGTACAACAACGGCACGTTCAACATGTACGCGGGCCATATCTACCGCAACGGCGACCAGAGCGGCGTCGGCGTCGTTGTGGAGCACGGCGGCGGCGTTCTGAACAATGGCACCTTCAACATGTACGGCGGCAGCATCCGCAATAACGGCCGCGCGAGCAGCGTGGGCAGCAACGTGGGCGTCCGGTACGGCGGCGGCGTGTATGTGGGCACCAGCGGTACGTTCACCATGACCGGCGGCGACATCATGGGCAACAGCGTGATCACCGGCGGTCAGGGCAGTGCCATCTATGTGGACGACGGCGGCACCCTGAAGCTGGGCAAGAACGTGCAGATCTGGAACAACAATAGCGCCAGCAGCATCGCGTTCGCCAACGACAGCGCCAACATCAGCATCATCAGACGCCTCAGCGACAGCGCCAAGATCGATATCGGCAGCCTGTCCGCCGACCGCGTTACCCAGACCGGCAACAACTTCTACACGGTGGAGAACAGCCGGTATCTGGTGTCCCCGGGCCATATCCACAAGCCGGACGGCACAGAGGACCCCAACGGCAACGATGAGACCGAGGCTATCTATGAGAAATGGACCTCCACCGACAGCCTGCCCACCACGGCGGGCGCGTGGAGACTGATGAACGATGTGACCGTCAGCAGCGGCACCGTTCTGAATGAGGACGTGACGCTGTGCCTGAACGGCCACACCATCACCGTGAAGGACGGCGCGGACTATACCTATTATGTGACCAGAAGCCACATCCTGAACATCGTGGACTGCCAGGGCAGCGGCGTCATCAACGGCGGCAGCACGGCGGCCAGCAAGCGCGCGGGCGTGAAGGTGGAATCCTACGGCACGTTTAACCTGTACGCCGGCACCATCAAGGGTTTTGGCAGCGGCGTGGCGGTCCAGAAGAGCGCCACCTTCAAGATGTACGGCGGCGCCATCACCGGCAACCACTCCGATAGCGCCGGCGGCGGCGTGGCGGTCCAGAAGAACGGCAGCTTCGAGATGTACGGCGGCAGCATCACCGGCAACTCCGCGGCTACCTACGGCGGCGGTGTCTATGACAATGTTGCCTACGTGACCCTGTACGGCGGCAGCATTACCGGCAACACCGCCGGTACGCAGGGCGGCGGCATCTATAACACCGCCAAAGCAGATGACAGCGTCTATGATACCCGCGACAAGAAGATCACACTGTATCCCACCAGAGGTTCCAGGATCACCGTGACCGGCAACACCGTAAACGGTGCGGCCAACAACCTGGCCACCACCCAGTGCATTGTACTGGACAGGGATTATAACACCAGTACAACGCTGCTGAGCACCGGAAGCAAGATTGGCGTGACGGTGCTGGAGCCGGCGAATGACAAAGATGTTGCGACCATCAATAGCAAGAGCAACCAATATAAGACCGGTGCAATGGTGAACGATATACCCTGCTTCACGCTGGACGACGACAACGACGGCCAGATGGAGCTGGGCGCCAACAGCGGCGGCGCCACCTATATCCACCTGACCATTTACCACAAGCATACCCTCTGCAATCTGGACAGCGCCAGCCATGACATCTCCGTGGCGGGCCACTCCGGCGAGTGCGGCGGCGAGATCGACTTCAAGGAGTGGACGGACTATGCCGCCCAGCAGGACTACGGCTCCGCGACGTTCGCATCCGGCGGCGGTTATGTCAGAGCCACCAACTGGCTGCCCCGCACCGGCAACTGGTATCTGAGCAAGGATGTGACGCTGGAGGAGACGTGGGAGGCCAACAACGAGGACGTGACGCTGAACCTCTGCTTCAACGGCCATACCGTCACCAGCGACAAGAGCAACACCAGCAGCTCCCTGCTGCGCGTCTGCAGCGGCGCCTCGGCCAACCTGACCGACTGCGCAGCGACACCCGGCGGCCTGCGGGGCAACAGCGCCCTGACCGCCCAGCGCGGCCTGCAGGTAAGCTGGGGGTACGTCAACCTGTATAACGGCACCATCACCGGCTTTACCAGCACCTACGGCGCCGGTGTGAGCGTGGAGCCCCGCAGCAGCGGCAGCTTCGGCCTGTACGGAAATGCAGCCATCCAGTATAATAAGTCTACCAATACGGGAGATCTGAAGTTTGGCGGCTATTATCCTAATTCGGAGCTTGAAAAGGTCAGCGACAGGGACACCGCCGGAGGCGGCGGTGTGGCCAACTACGGCAAATTCACCATGAACAGCCTGCGCAGCGACGCCATAGCCTACAACAGTGCGGCAAGGTACGGCGGCGGTCTCTTCAGCTGGAGTGAGGGAGATCAGGAGAGATGGGTCAAGCTGCTCAACGGCGGCATCACCGGCAACACTGCCGGTGAGCAGGGCGGCGGCGTGTATACTTCACCCAACCACTACGCCACAGAGCTTACGCTGGGCGGCAATGTCAGCATCATCGGCAACACCCTGACCGATGGCACGGATGAAAACCTGTATCTGCTCGTTGATACGGAATACGGCGCTTCGGCGAAGATCTGCGTCAGCGGCCTGACCGAGGACGCGGACATCCAGGTGGTGGAGGTCGAGGGCCGCGAGGGTAAGGATTACTTCAGCGGCGTGACCTACGAGACCCTGCCGCCGGAGGTGCTGGCCAGGATCACCACCAACAACGGCAGCATCTTCGCGTGGAACGAGGCCCACGACACCATCCTGCTGGTGCAGGCGGTGCCCGCAGACCTGATGCCCGTGGTGGCCGCCGAGACCACCCTGACCTACAGCGGCGAGGAGCAGACGGTGCTCACCGTGCCCGAGGGCGCGGACACCTACTACGCCGTGTCCGGTGAGGACAAGGCCACGGACGTGGGCGAGTATACCATTACCCTGCGCCTGAACGAGGGGTATGTGTGGCCCGACGGCACCGAGACCGACAAGACCATCCAGTGGAAGATCCAGCCCATGAAGGTGAAGACCCCCGCGGCCGTCACCGGCCTCATCTACAACGGCGAGACCCGGACCGGCGTGGCCGCCGGTGAGGGCTACACGCTGGAGGGCGAGTTCAAGGCGGTCAACGCCGGTGAGTACACCGCCGTGGCCAAGCTGACGAACACCGCCAACTATCAGTGGGACGGCGGCACCACCGAGGATAAGACCATTGTGTGGCGCATCGGCGAGAAGACCCCTGTGGTCAGCGACTTCGCTGTGACCTATCCCCGGAGCGAGGATCTGGTCTATAACGGAAACGCCAAGGAAGTGACCGCGGAGCTGAGCGACAGCTATCCCGCGCAGGATATCACGCTGACCGTAGTCTACACGAATGCCGACGGCATCGCGGTGGAAGAGCCCACCAATGCCGGTACCTACACGGTAAAGCTGTGCGTCTCCGGCAGCAGCAACTTCGCCGCGGCGGAGCTGGCGCTGGCCGATTTGACGATCGTACCCATGGGCCAGGAGCTGTCCTTCGCGGAGGCGAGGGTGGATCTGACCTACGATCCCGCCAGCACCAGCTATACCCAGACTGTCAGCGGCGCCAAGGGCCCCGTGGTCTATCGCAGCGGCGATGAGTCCGTGGCGGCGGTGGATGCCGCCACCGGCGAGGTCACCATCCGCAAGGCCGGTACCGTGGTCATCACCGCGATGTCGGACGACAGCAACCACAACTATGCGCAATCCTCCGCCACCTATACGCTGGTCATCCAGAAGGCGGCGCAGGATGCACCTGCCGGTCTGGAGAGTACCGCGCCCTCCTCCATCGGCGGCACCGACGGTACCATCACCGGCGTGACCTCCGCCATGGAGTACAGCGCCGATGGTGTGAACTACGTCACCTGCCCCGACGGGACTCTGGCCGGTCTGAACAGCGGCATCTATCAGGTGCGCTTCAAGGAGACTGACACCCACAAGGCCGGTGCGGTTCTGAATGTGACGGTGCCTGTCCACCAGCATACCTTCGACCAGAAGGCGGAGAGCCAGCAGTACCGCAAGGCCGACGCTACCTGCCTGTCTCCGGCGCTCTATTACAAGTCCTGTGCCTGCGGCGTCTCCAGTGAGGGCACTGCCGGCGAGGCCATCTTCGAGGTGGGTCAGAAGCTGGAGCACGACTTCCAGTGGAAGGACTACGACAACGATTATCACGTCAAGCAGTGCCGGAACGGCTGCGATGAGTGGGATATGACCACCAGAGAGGCCCACGTCTATGACGGCCTGGAGGGCACAGAGTGCCTGACCTGCGGCCATGACCGCACCGTGAACTACTTTACCGTGTCCTTCGAGGCCAACGAGGCCGAGTACGGCATGGTGACGCCCGTGCAGGCGGTCAGCCGCGTGCCGGAGGGGGCGGATCTGACCGTCAGCGGCAGCACCGTTACCGTCAAGGGCGTGACGGTGGCCGCGGTGGCCAGCGCCAACACCGCCCAGTACACCTACGCCTTCGAGAAGTGGAGCACGCCTAACGGTACCTACACCGTAACGGATGACACCACCATCACCGCCATCTTCAGCCGTACCGTCAACCAGTACACGGTGGCCTGGAACGCCCAGGGCGGCAGCCTGACCGGCAGCTGCACCGATGGCACTGTGGACTACGGCACCGCCATCCAGGCGCCCGGCGCGGACAAGGAGACGGACGAGGACAACAGCTATGTGTTCCTGGGCTGGAGCACCACGCCCAACGGTGCGGTGGAGGATGTGGCCGAGACTGTGACCGGCAACGTCACCTACTATGCCCAGTACGAGGTGCAGCCCCACGTCTGGACCGAGGATTGGGACAGCGACGACACGTATCACTGGCACACCTGCACGGTGGACGGCTGCGGCTATACCAAGGACAAGGCCGAGCACGACTACACCGATGCGGATGATACCACCTGCGATACCTGCGGCTGCCAGCGCACTCTGCCGGATATCACCGGCACGGTGGTCATCAACGGCAAGCTGGAGCGCGGCGAGACCCTGACTGCCGAGACCAGCGGCATGCCCAACGCTGACCTGCGCTATCAGTGGCTGCGGAACGGCCAGCCCATCGAGGGCGCCGATGAGGCTGCCTACGAGCTGACCGGCGAGGACATCGGCAAGACCATCTCCGTGCGCATCACGGCGAAGGGTTATGCCGGTACTATCGAGACCGAGGCCGAGGGTACCGTGACGGTGTACTACTCCGTCAGCTACGATACCGAGGTGGGCGGCACTCTGGCCATGGATCGTGCCGAGGGCGGTAAGAACTACACCCTGCGCTCCGACTGGGACAGCATGGGCTTCCGGGCTCCCGACAAGAAGACGTTCGACAAGTGGATCATCGACGGCGTGGCCTACGAGGCCGGCACCACCTACGTGGTGGAGCACGATGTCAGCGTGACGCCGCTGTGGAAGGATGTTAAGAGCGACGACGATGACGGCCCCAAGCCGCCTGTGCCTACGCCGGACGATCCCGTCAAGCCGCCTGTACCTGCGCCGGATGATAAGTGGCACAACCACAAGGGAAGCGGCACCAATAACGGCGCCAACGGCACCGGCGGTGCGGCTCAGTCGCCCAAGACCTTCGATGCCGGTATCGCCGCCTATGCGGCCGCGGCTGTGCTGAGTCTCAGCGGTGCTGCGGGCCTGCGCCGCCGGAAGAAGTCCGGTAAGTAACGCTTTTTCTGCTGCTCCGCCTGTTGGGGGGTATAACGAGCGGAGTCTTGCCCATGGGGGAAGAAAAGAGACGCGGCCTTTGGCCGCGTCTCTTGCGTTGGTTCACAAAGTCAACCCCCGGCTCTGCCGGGGGACAAAAGGAAGCCTATGGCGAGGGGAAGAGTAGACAAGAAAAAGTCTCCGAGTTAGAGTAAGAAAAAGGTTTGCCGACCAAAA
>OGYZ01002135.1_pt1 | contig 14157 bp, 8 predicted proteins | sample 1576681 | NCBI WGS metagenome assembly OGYZ01 (sample SAMEA3541480, study PRJEB24748) | human gut metagenome | biome: human gut; feature: human-associated habitat; material: faeces | place: China | collected 2012 | reverse complement strand
TATTTTGTAATACTCCGAGTGCATAACGTGCGACTCCACGTCGTCAACCTTTACGGGACGGAACGTGCCCAGTCCGACGTGCAGAGTAAGCTCTGCGATATACACGCCCATTTCCTTGATTTCCGTCAAAAGTTCTTTCGTAAAATGCAGTCCGGCGGTGGGGGCGGCTACCGACCCTTTTATTTTGGAATAGACCGTCTGATAAGTTTCTTTATCGCTTTCTTGTGTGTCTCGGTTGAGGTAGGGAGGAATAGGCAGTTCGCCCACCACTTCCAGCAGGTCGGCAAAGGTGATGCTGTCATCATTCCATTCAAAATCTACCCAATGGCTTGTGCCGCGACATTCACCGCGTGTGGCAGTCAGTGTCACCTGTTTCCCTTTCACGTCTACCATGCGGCTCAGTGCTCCTTCTTTCCATTTCTTCAGATTGCCAATCATGCAGAGCCAGCTGCATTTTTTCGTTTGCTGGAAGGACAGTACATAATCGTTCGGCTGTATCGGCTCCAGACAGAACACTTCAATCAGAGCTCCCGTTTCCTTGCGAAAGTGCAGGCGTGCCTGAATCACCTTTGTATTGTTGAATATCATCAGTTCGCCCTGCTCCAGATATTCAGGCAGCGCAGTGAATGTATCTTCGCTTACTTCGCCGTGGCGGTATACCAACAGCTTGGATTGGTCACGTACTGCCAGCGGAAACTTTGCAATCCGTTCATCGGGCAGCGGGTAATTGTATTCGCTTATTTTGATATGTTTTGTATCTTCCATTTGATTTCGTTTCATAATTTGCGCAAAAGTACCGATGTTTGCTCTGTACATTGTATATCAGTTTTTTATTTTTTAATGTAACCAAACTCGTACGTGCATGTTTCTCATCGAACCTGACAAAGGTAACAATTATTTTTTATCTGATTCATCCTCCTTTCATTTTTTATCCTTTTCAATTCTTCTCAAATCCTTATATTATGAGAAAAGAGGATCTACCGGGGTAACCCTGTTTCAGATGATGGGCGGGATATTTATTTGAAGGTGATGAAATCGGAAGTAATTATAGTGGTGGATGTAATCGGCACTGATGGTATTCACCGAACGGTTGTTTGTTGGGCGGTGCAAAATCGGGAAAAGTCGTAAAATCCTATTTTTTTTCGTCTAAAAATGTATCTTTGCGCCTGATATGGCAACAAAAAGAGTGCTTGTAGATAGGAATTTTGGCCGCGTCATTATGCGTACACACCGTTTGGTATGTCATTTATCATGTTATCAGATGATGTAACCATTTCATTTACCGGGCTATGTATTGTTGTATGAATTTTCCCATACCCGTGGAATGAACTTCACAAGTTCAATACGGATTTTTAAGTTAAATGCTATAATCTACTACGATGGAACATGTAATTTATATTTCTGATGAAACACCGTATTAGAGTTACTGATTTTTATTGTTTATAACTTTAATGATGGCTATGGAAAAACTTATTATAGAGCAGTTGAAGCAAGGAAACGAAGATGCTTTTAAATACATATATAAACAGCATTATGTATTGCTTTGCCGTTTTGCGAACCAAATGTTGGCTGATGCTGCTCTGGCTGAGGAAATAGTGGATGATGCAATTTTTTATTTGTGGGAGCACCGGAGCGATATTGAAATTGAATATTCAATTCGTGCATACCTTATGCGTGCCGTCCGTAATCGTTGTTTGAATGAGCTGAATTCGTTAAGAAGGCGGGAAGAACTTTTGGTTTCTTCATTTTTTCTTCCGGAAAATATGGAATTTCTGGATCGGGTTTTTGTCGACCCGTGTTTGCACAGCACATTTCCGGCCATTTATTTATTGGAGCAGGAATTGGAAAGTGAACTGATTCGGAATATTGAAGAACTTCCTTTAGAATGTCGAACGGTGTTCAAAAAGAATCGTTTTGAACAGAAAAAATACGAAGAAATAGCAATAGAACTTAATATCTCGGTAAACACGGTTAAATACCACATGAAGAAAGCATTATCCTGTCTTCAGCAACGGATGGAAAAGTACCTGAAACTACTTGTTCTCTATGTTTTTTTAGGAAATTGAAAAAAAACTTCATTTTGACTACCCTTTAAAACTTATTTTTTGCCTTATATAATAACAGCACTTAATATATGCAGATGAAAGAAGAATATAACGATATAGACGGATTGATTACATCTTATTTATCAGGGAATTTGGATAAAGCCTCTTTTTCCGAGTTGCAGAAATGGACTATGGAATCGGAAGCTAACCGTATTTATGTTCGGAATAAGTTAGAACTTTGGTTTTCTTCGGGAGTATCGGGAAGTGTTGAACCATTTGATGAAGATGCGGCTTTTACTTTGTTTCAGCAGCGGGCAGCTATATTCCCGAAAAAAGAAAAGCCGGCAAGACGTTCTTTCTCTTGGAAAATGTTATATCGTGTGGCTGCTGTGCTTTTGGTATTATTAGTTCCTTTTGCCACTTATTATCAGGGAAAACATACAGTAAAACAGAACTTTTCGGATATAGTGGTGGAAGCTTCATTAGGTACACATACAAAATTAAATTTGCCTGATGGAAGTTTGGTTTGGTTAAATGCCGGTTCTAAAGTTACTTATTCTCAGGGATTTGGTGTAGATGACCGTAAGTTGACATTAGAAGGAGAAGGCTATTTTGAGGTTGCCCACAATGAGAAAGTACCCTTTGAGGTTTGTACCAAAGAGGTGAATCTCCGTGTATTGGGAACAAAATTCAATTTTAAGAACTATTCCAATGACGAGGAGGTGATGATTAGTTTGGTAGAAGGAAAGGTAGCACTGCAGAATGGGATAAAAGCGATGGAGGAACTTTATTTGGAACCGAATGAACGGATGGTGCTGAATAAATTGACTGGCGAAATGGTTAAATCGAAAGCGAATGTAGAGTATGCAAATATTTGGAGAGATAATAAACTGTTTTTTGATGAAGAGTTGTTAGAGGATATTGCAAAAAAACTGATGCGAAGTTATGATGTGCGTATCGAAGTTGCGGACTCACTGCGGGATAGACGTTTTTATGGTGATTTTATGATAAATAAAAATACCATTGAAGAGGTGCTTGAAACCATAGCTTCTACCAGCAGGATGAATTACCGATACGAAAATGGAAAGTATATACTTTATTAATATATTGTAGAACCTAAAAATCTAAATTTATGAAGCAAATAATTTCTACCGGTTGATGTGTAAAGTAGGAGATGCTTGATATAAAAAAGGAGGATGCGGCCACACCCTCCCGATTAAATCAAGTCAAGTATTCTTTTCAAAAACACTTGTTGAGTTAAAGAAGTAGCAAATATAGTAAATCTTTAATTCTTATAACCTTATTCTAATTTATTTATTTTAAAAATCAGAAGAATTATGAGATGTTTTGATAAGGCTATTTTAGTAGCTTCAGTAGCACTTTGCTTTAATTTATCGGCTTTCTCTCAGGATATTACATTGAAAACCAATAATATAACAGTAAAGGAAGCTATCGAACAAATAAAAAAATCATCAGGATATTCATTTGTCTTTTCATCCCTTGATTTGGATACGAAAAAGCGTGTCTCCATTTCTGTAAAAGATGCGGTAATAGAAGAAGTTGTAAAACAACTTTTGAAAGGACAGTCCGGTTTGAGTTATGAAATTCAGGATAAAAAAGTAATTATTAAAAGAGCCCGGCAACCGCTGAATCGTGAGCAGCAAGGTGAGGTGACAGGAAGGGTGATTGATGTAAATGGTGAGCCGGTAATTGGCGCAACAGTGATAGTACAAGGTACTTCCAATGGTACAATAACTGATTTTGATGGTAATTTTACTCTGAATGCAATGAATAATGCTGTTTTGGAAATTTCTTATATTGGTTATGAGACCCGACAGTTGAAACCGCAAAACGGCAAGATGCTGGTTGTGACTTTAAAGGAGGATACACAAGCATTGGAGGAGGTTGTTGTAGTAGGATATGGTACACAAAGAAAGGTTAACTTGACAGGTTCTATCGGAACTATTAAAGCAGATAAGGCATTGAAGGCGCGTTCTGTTACCAACGTTCAGGAGTTGTTGGCAGGTTCGGTTCCCGGTATGACAGTAACCAAGGGTAGTGGTGCGGTTGGCTCCGGAGCTACTATAAATATCCACGGTACTTCCACGATTGGAGGAAGCTCCGGTGTTCTTATTCTGATAGATGGTGTGCCCGGTAATCTTTATACATTGAATCCTAATGACATAGAAAGTATCTCTATTTTGAAGGATGCTGCTTCTGCCTCTATTTATGGGTCACGTGCGGCAAATGGGGTTATGTTGGTAACGACAAAGAAGGGACAAACCTCAGAACGGCTGGTTGTTGACTTTTCTACCAATATAGGAATTCAGAATCCACAGTTCAAATTGGATTTTGTCGGTGCCGAAGATTATATGCGTTTGTATGATGAGGCAATGGTTAATGACGGTAAAGCTGCCTTTTTTGGTGAACAAGGCATACAGGATTTGAAGAACGGGAAATATGCAGATAATAAGTGGTATAAAGAAATATACCGTAAAAATACATTGATTAATAATACTCATGTGGCTGTTTCGGGTAAAGAGAAATCCATTACTTATCGTTTTTCTCTTTCGAACGACTATCAGGAGGGTACTTTACCTAACAATGATTATAACCGTTTGATATTCAAACCTGATTTACACTTCCAACTGTTAAAGAACTTGTCTGCGCAGGTTAATTTGCAATATACACAGACAAGTATAAAGAATCCGCAGGGAGGAACAACAATTTGGCAAACTCAGGCAGCGAGAATATCACCTGTTACTCCTATTTATGAGGCTAACGGACTATATGGGGTTGGTTCTTCGATGGGAGGAAACCCTTTTGCCGGTGTCAATGAGGCCGGTTATTCAAAAGAACGTCACAAAGAGATGCTTGCTATATTTAGTGCTACTTATACTCCTTTGAAAGATTGGAATATAAAAGCAAATATATCTGCTTATACGCATGACCAGACGACAAAAGACCGTGTAAAGACTTATTATTTATATGATGCCGAGGGAAATGTGGCAAAGACGGAAAATCTTGTTTCTTCTTTGAAAGATTCTAATGCTTATCAATACCGTACACAATTGCAGTTTACTTCTGATTATGCGCTTACGTTGGCAGACTCACATCATTTCAAATTTTTGGCTGGTTATTCCCAAGAATATTTCAAGCAGGAAGGATTTTGGGCTTCCAGAGATAATATGCCGTTTGATGATATTGATGTATTGGGGGTAGGTAGTGATAATAAGCAGAATGGAAGTTCGACAACTCGTGATGTGGCTATACAGTCTTGGTTTGGACGTGTTAATTACGACTATCAGGGACGTTACTTATTTGAAGCAAGTTTAAGGGCAGATGGTTCTTCTCGCTTTGCAGAGGGACATAGATGGGGGGTATTCCCTTCATTTTCTGCCGGATGGAATATTCATCGTGAGAAATTTATGGAAGGAGCATCTTCCTGGTTGTCCGAATTAAAGATCAGGGGATCTTGGGGAACATTAGGAGATGCGGAAAAAGTAGGCTATTATCCGACTGCACAAGTCTTAAGTTATGATCCTAAAATTTATTCGTTTAATGGGAAATTGGTTGGTGGTGCATATAATAATGTCGCTATAAATCCTGATATTACTTGGGAAGTTTCAGAATTGGCCAATATTGGAATTGATTTTGGAATGTGGGATCAACGTATCAAACTGTCTGTTGATTATTTTAATAATCTTCGTCGTAATATATTATATACTCCTCCTGTTCCCTCTGAATTCGGACTTTCTGCTCCGATTTCAAATTTGTTGAGAATGAGAAATCAAGGGATGGATATTCTGGCGTCTTATAATGACAGTAAAGGAGATTTCTCATGGGGAGTAGATATGAATGCGAGCTTCTCAAAAAATAAAGTGCTGGAAATGGGAAATTCGGATAAATGGATTGAGGGAAATGCAGTGACCTATTTAAACGGGCAGTATCAGTTACCTTTCGGTTATGAAGCCGAGGGATTGTTTCAGAGTGAAGAAGACATAAAGAATCATGCTGAGCAAGGAAATGTTCTTCCCGGTAACATAAAATTTAAAGATCAAGATGACAATGGAGTTATTGACGGTAATGACCGTGTTATCTTGAATGATAAATTACCGATTAATTATGGGTTGAACTTGCATTTTGGGTATAAGAACTTTGATTTTTCCATGAATATGTATGGTAAATTGAATGTGAAGAAATACATATCCGGTTATGAAGGATGGGCTTTCTATTTATCTCAGAATGCACGCCCTATGCATTTGGATGCATGGAGTGAAAATAACCCGGATGCCACTTATCCCCGGCTTACTTTAACGAATACGGCTAATGATACTCAATATAATAGCTATTGGTTGCGTAATGCCGATTACCTGAAAATCCAAAATGTGCAGATTGGTTATACTTTCTCAAAAGCATTATTGGAAAAGGTGAATATTAAATATCTGAGACTTTATTTGTCAGGACAGAATTTAGCGACCATTACCGGCTACGATGGCTTTGATCCGGAGGGCGGATGGTATCCTTTGTCCAGAACATTTTCATTTGGTATAAATCTTCAATTCTAATAACAGTATGAGACATTATCGTTTTTATATTTTATTTGTTGCTGTGCTTACATTGTCTGGTTGTGCAGATTTTTTAGACCGTGATCCGTTGGAACAAGCTTCTGCAAATACTTTTTGGAAAACAGAAGCAGATGTAGAGAAAGGAGTAAATGCCCTGTATCCGTTATTGCCGGGTGAAAGGGATTTTTGGAGAGATTGTGAGAGTGACAACTCTTTGATGACAAACTCGTGGGGAGAGAATGGTTTGGGATATATTTGCCAGGGAATACATAATGCGGCTACAGGCTATTTGTCTGAAGAATGGAAATACGACCATATTTATCGCATTCTTTATTGTTTGGACAAACTTCAGGGAATGGAAATAAAAGAAGAAAAAAAACAGCGTTTTGAAGGAGAGATACGTTTTATTTTAGCGTTGAAATATTACAGGATGGCGCGGCATTTTGGGGATATTCCTCTCATTAAGGAAAAACCTGTTTCTTTGGAAGAGGCTGCATTGCCTCGTTCTCCTAAGCAGGAGGTGCTGGACTATGCCATTGAAAATGTGAATAAGGCGATAGAATATTTGCCGGAAACTTATTCGGGAGATGATGTGGGCCGTATAACTAAGGGGGCCGCTTTGATGTTGAAAGCTGATATGTATTTGGATATGGCAAGTTATAAAAAGTTTCATCAGGGAGAGGAGGCAAAAGAACTTTGGAAGGAAGCTGCTTCGTTGGCAAAGAAGGTGATTGACCTTAATTTATATGGTTTGGAAAATGATTTTGCCTTTTTGTTCAAAGCTGCAGCCAACAATAATAATAAAGAAGTTATTCTTGCCCATCAGTATATGGAGGATGAATTGACGCATATGTTGCCTGTGTTATGTTCACCATCGGGAGTTGGGGTGACAGGTCGAGGATGGGCTAGTTTTTGCCCGACACGAGATTTGGTTGATTCGTATGAGATGACTGATGGAAAGACTATTTATGAATCCTCTTTGTATGATATGGAACACCCATGGGAGAACCGGGATGCGCGCTTGAAGAAAACATTTATGTTGCCGGGGGTGGATATTCTCAGACCGGATGGAAGTTATACTCCGTATATGCCTCATCCGGCTTATAATAATCCGGAACGCATTAATAATGAGGGTGGCGGAATAACGGGATATATGTATTTGAAATATAACGATTTGGAATTGGAGAAAGTTGATGCTTCATGGACGAATTTCAGCCTGTATCGTTATGCGGAAACATTGTTGATTTATGCAGAGGCTTTGAACGAATATGAGCCGTATAATGCAGAAATAGTATGGGCGGTCAATCAGGTCAGAAAACGTGCCGGTTTGCCCGGAGTCGACAGTCAACTTGGAAATCAGGAACGAATGCGTACTATTATCAGGGAAGAAAGAAGGCATGAATTTGTTGGTGAACATAAGCGTTATTTTGATATTTTGCGCTGGAAAACGGCAGAAGTTGTATTGAATCAACCCGGATATGGTATCAATAAGGATGAGCATACTGCTATCGGAGATTATACTCAGGAAAAATTCCTTGGGCAGGAACGCACATTCGATCCGCAAAAACATTATCTGTGGCCGATCCCTCAGTCAGCAAGAGATAAAAATCCTAATTTAACTCAAAATCCTAATTGGTAATAGATAAAATTAAATATATATGATTACACATTTACAGAAATGGAGCTTGTTGGCTCTTTTGGCAGCGGGCTCATTGTCTGCTCAGGAATGGAAACCGTCTGATTGGCCTGTGTTGAAGCATTATGATAAGGAGCATTTGTTTCAGATAGCTCTTCCTTTAGGCGGAATAGGAACAGGTACCGTATCTCTTGGTGGAAGAGGAGAGTTGCGTGATTGGGAAATAATGAATGTTCCGGGGAAGAAATATAGCACGGTAACTACCGGTAATAATGCTCCTTTCTTTTCTATTTATGTTAAGTCACAGGATAATATTCCTGTGACGACTTTGTTGGAAGGTCCTCTTTACAGCCATGAATATTTGCACTATGAAGGTCGTCCGGTTAACCATCACGGCTTTCCCCGTTTTGCCGAGGCCTCTTTCGATGGGGCTTACCCGTTCGGGCAAGTGAATCTTTCGGATGCCGAATTACCGGTTACTGTAAAGATAAAGGGATTCAACCCATTGCTCCCGGGGAATGCTGATGACAGCGGGTTGCCGGTGGCGGTGCTTGCCTATGAGGTTACAAATACCGGTGATAGTCCTTTGGAGGTTTCCGTGTGTGGCTCTATGAGGAATTTTATTGGGAAAGACGGCAGTAAGTTTCGGACAGACTGGAAAGGAGATTATATTCCGGTAGGTGCTGAGAAGAACAGGAATGAGTACAGGGAAAGTGGAAATCGGAAAGGTATTTATTTATACTCCGAAGGAGTTGACAAACAGGATCCGGCATGGGGGACAATCGCTTTGGTGACTTCTTCAACAGGACAAGTAAGTTATCGGACTTCTTCAAAAGCTGATTCATGGAATAATGCCATTTTGAACTTTTGGGACGATTTTAGCGAAGATGGGGTTATGGTAGAAAGGGAACAGCCGTCAGATGAAGATCCGATGGCTTCTCTGGCAGTAAAAAAAACAATTGCTCCTCAGGCTACGGAAACTTTTGTTTTTTATCTGACTTGGAATTTCCCGAACCGTAAAGGATGGTCATCTACCATAGTAGGTAATTATTATAGCCGACAGTTTGCTGATGCATGGGAAGTGGCCGAGAAGGTGATTCCCCGCATGAAGCAATTGGAAGAAGAGACTCTCTTGTTTGTTCGTTCATTTTTGAATAGTTCTTATCCTGAAACAGTGAAAGAGGCAGCTCTGTTTAACTTGGCTACTTTGCGCTCGCAGACAGTATTTCGTTTGCCTAGCGGTCATTTGATGGGTTGGGAAGGAATAATGGATCGTTTTGGTTCTTGTCAAGGGTCATGTACTCATGTCTGGAATTATGAAATGGCTACTCCCTTTTTGTTCGGTGGTTTGGCACAGACAATGCGCGATGTGGAGTTTAACTATGCCACGAAAGAGAATGGGTTGATGAACTTTCGGGCTGATTTGCCTTTGTCGGAAGCTGCAAAAGGAAATTCGGCTGCGGCCGATGGGCAGATGGGATGTATCATGAAGATGTATCGGGAGTGGCAACTGTCGGGTGACTATGCTTTTCTCCGGAAAAACTGGGGACAGGTTAAAAAAGTACTCTCTTATGCTTGGACAGAGAAGGGATGGGATGGAAATCAAGATGGAGTAATGGAAGGGTCGCAGCATAACACGATGGATGTGAATTATTTTGGCCCTAATCCTCAAATGGGATTTTGGTATATGGGGGCATTGCGGGCAGCCGAGGAAATGGCATGGGCTATGAAAGATAAATCTTTTGCCAAGAAGTGTCGGAGGCTATTTGAACAGGGTAGTCGGTGGATGGATGAACATTTGTTTAACGGTGAATATTATGAACATCACATTACTGATCCTGAAACTTTTGAATTCATCAATATGGAAGGTGCAGATGATAAAATTCCGGCTTTCCAGTTGGGCAAAGGGTGTCTGGTTGACCAATTAGTGGGGCAGTATATGGCACATATTTGCGGGTTGGGATATTTGGGAGACAAAAAGCATATTCATACAACTATGGAAAGCATTATGAAATATAACTATGTATCCGATTTCAGCCGTCATTTTAACAATATGCGTTCTTACGTAATGGGTGAGGAAGCAGGACTTCTGATGGCTTCGTGGCCTAAAGGACGTTTGGAAGTGCCCTTCCCCTATTTTGCAGAGGTAATGACCGGATTTGAATATTGTGCTGCTGTGGGTATGATATATGAAGGAATGACGGATGAGGCATTGACTTGTATCCGTTCTATCCGTGACCGTTTTGATGGTGCCAAGCGTAATCCGTTCAGTGAGCCGGAATGCGGACATCATTATGCCCGTTCAATGGCTAGTTGGGCGAGTGTGATCGCGCTGAGTGGATTTCACTACTCGGCAGTAGATAAACAAATGCAGTTTACGTCTGCTCCCGGAACCTATTTTTGGAGCAATGGGTACGCATGGGGAATGTGTCGGATTTCTGACGGTGAAGCCACATTGGAGGTGCTGAGAGGAACTTTGGGCATTGAACGCCTTCGTATTGGAGATGTGACTGTGAAAACGAAGAAAAAGCAACTTACGGCAGGAGAGTCCGAAACTATAAAATGGTAAATTAATGCGTTATTGGTATTTTTTATTGGTTTGTATCAGTCTTATATTGCCGGCCTGTCATGAACAGGCTGGCAATGTCCTGCATCCGGAAAAGACGTCGGTGGCTGATTGGAAGGAAAGCTTGCAAGAAAAACTGCCTTTGTTGGGGCATCGTAATTGGATTGTTGTTACAGATATGGCATATCCCTTGCAGGCTGATCCGGGTATCATCACTTTATATGCTCCTGAAACTTTTGGAAATGTTGCCGCTTTTGTCATGGACCGGATTCGTCGGTCGGAGCATGTCTTTGCGCATATATATCAGGATCGTGAGCAGTTGGCCTTGACAGAAGAACTGTGTCCCGGTGTGACGGCATACAGAAATTCGTTAAGTAAAGTATTGGATGGGAGTGAGAAAGTGACTTTTCTTCCTCACGAAGAACTGATTTCAAAGTTGGATAGTGTCAGCAAGCTCTATCAGGTGGTTGTCATTAAAACAGCTTTGACATTGCCTTACACATCTATCTTTTTTGAATTGGATTGTAAATATTGGGATGCGGTTCGGGAAGTAACTGTCAGGAAGCTTTCTATGGATGCGGTAGATAACCATTGATTGTGCTGTATTCCGTAATGTTTTTCATAAGGTTGTCATGTAATGGGGGGAGGGTAAAAGAGAAGATAAGTGCGGATCATGTTAATTTAAAAGCTGTCTACAGTATATTAGAATAAACCTTTTGTAGTTTGCGCAAAAGTACCGATATTTGTGCAAACTAAAAAGCAAACAATATGAAAATAGGAGATAAAGTTCGTTTTCTCAGTGAAGTGGGAGGCGGTATTGTAACAGGATTTCAGGGAAAAGACATTGCATTGGTGGAAGATGCCGATGGGTTTGATATTCCGATGCCTGTTAGAGAATGTGTAGTAATAGATGCTGATGATTATAATATAAAGCGCAAACCTGTTGCGCAGAAGGATGTGCCTGATGCAGCCAAATCCAAAGGGGCTGTGCAGACCGTGAAAAAGTCAATGGAAGAAGAGGAAGACGAACGTCCCATCACTTATCGTGCCGCCGAGCGTAAAGGAGGAGATGTGCTTAATGTAATGTTGGCCTTTGTTCCACAAGATATCAAAGCAATTTCGAGCACCGGTTTTGATGCTTATATTATCAATGACAGTAACTATACGCTTTCATTTGCTTATCTTTGTGCCGAAGGTCATAATTGGCGTGTGCGGAGTTGGGGAACTGTGCAGCCGAATACTAAATTCTATATCGAAGAGTTTGACAAGAGCATTTTAAATGAACTGGAGCATGTGGCAGTGCAAGTGCTTGCTTTTAAAGATAATAAGAGCTTTATGATAAAGCCTGCCGTGTCGGTGGAGCTTCGTATAGATACGGTTAAGTTTTATAAACTCCATACGTTCCACGAAAGCATATTCTTTGAAGAACCATCATTAATTTATGATATTGTGAAAGATGATATGCCTGCCCGACAGACTTTTTTAAACGCGGACGATATTAAAGATGCGCTTTTGGCAAAGAAAGCTGTTGATGTTATTCCGGCACGTAAGCCTGAGGCGAAAGTTCCGCAGAGCGATATCGTAGAGATAGACCTTCACGCCCATGAGTTGCTCGACTCTACTGCCGGCATGAGTAATGGTGAAATTCTGAACTATCAGCTTGATGTGTTCCGTAAGACTCTGGAGGAATACAAGAGCAAGAAAGGACAGAAGATTGTTTTCATTCATGGCAAGGGCGATGGCGTTTTGCGCAAAGCCATCTTGCAAGAATTAAAATATAAGTATAAGAATTATCAGAGTCAGGATGCTTCTTTCCGCGAATATGGCTTTGGAGCGACTATGGTAACGATTCGTTAATATGCAGACATTAAAAGAATTTCTGAGGACAGACCGGTTCGCTTCATGCACCGGTGTGGAGCTGCTGGAAATAAAACCGGGGTATGCGCGTGCACGTATGTTGGTTACGGAACGACATCTCAACGGTGGAGGGGTGTGCCAGGGAGGAGCCTTGTTTACACTGGCTGATCTGGCATTTGCTGCCGTGGCAAATAGTCATCGCCGGCTTACACTGTCTGTGACAGCTAATATTACTTTCTTGCGTCCTGCAAAATCAGGATATGTGTATGCAGATGCTGCTGAGGTGTTTAATCACCATCGCATTCCTTTTGTAGAAGTGAAGATAACGAATGAGAAAGGCGAATTGATTGCTATATTTACCTCATCGGGCTATAGAAAAGAAACGGAGTTGCCGGTGGAGGATTTGGAATAATATACAGCAAGAAGAGGGCGTGTCGAAACGCTCATAAACTAAAAATCACCCTCGCCACAGGTAGTTGTAGCGAGGGCGATTTCGATAAGAAGGAAGTTTTGACACATTTGTATTCAGGTATTTATTATCCTTCTTTTACTTTCGCTTTTCCAATCTGTCCGGGTTCGACGAATAAATATTTATATCCTACACGGATAGCGGTCAGATTTAATGCTTCGAGACGCGCACGGCGTACCAGCAAGGCAGTCATTTCATGTATGCGACCGTCTACATAACCGATCATTTCACTTTCGTTCGTTTTTTCCGAGCCATACGTGCCGGCACTTTGTACTACCATGAAAGGTGATTCCGTACCTTCTTTATCCATGCCGACAGCTATGGCAACATATATCCACATTGGTCCGTGAGCAACCACTTTACGTGCTGTGGCTGTGCGACTTTCTCCTTTTGCCAGTGTGCCGTGACAACCACCTGCGGGTGATTGAATCAATGCCCCCAATCCATATACCGGGACCTTGTTATCAGATGCATCCAATGGCTGTTCAAACAAAATTTCTTCACTCGTTTTCGGGTGAGTGACATGATAATGGTTTGCTTCGGGTATCAGTCCTCTGATTTCGTCATCGCCAACAGCTCCGGTTACTAGTTTGACATTCAGTAAACTACCGTTTAAAGCAGCTTCGTATACCACATCTGTCAGTGCGGCATTGCTGGTTAATTCTAATTCTTTCATAAGTCAAGGTTCTTTTATTTGTTTTTTCTTACTACCAACACGTTGGAAGCCGGAAAAGATTATAAAAGAACGGCAAAATTTGTGAAAGGGATGCGAAAAAAGGGAGAAAGTATCGAAACTGATACTTCTTCCCTTTTAATCCTTATTTTTCGCTTCACCGTTATGGTGTCGGAGTGGCGTGTTTACTGGCGATAGTCAGCCAAATCATCTGCTTTAAACTTGCGGATGAAGTTGAAGTGTTTTTCTACTTCGGCTTCTGCATAGTTTACATATACATGGGCCGATTTGGCGAACAATTCAGGTGCTTTTGTCGCATCTTGGATAAGAAGATGTGACATGA
>OGYZ01002134.1_pt1 | contig 14165 bp, 10 predicted proteins | sample 1576681 | NCBI WGS metagenome assembly OGYZ01 (sample SAMEA3541480, study PRJEB24748) | human gut metagenome | biome: human gut; feature: human-associated habitat; material: faeces | place: China | collected 2012 | reverse complement strand
GGGTTACTTACTTTTAGAAATTCCTGGTTCTCTTATCGCTGCTAAATATTCTGCTAGTAAATGGATTGCCCGTATCATGTTCACATGGGGTCTCGTTTGCGTTCTCATGGCTTTCATGTCTACTCAAACTGAATTTTATATCTATCGTTTCTTACTTGGTGCATCTGAAGCAAGTCTTTATCCTGTTATTTATTCTGTATTATTCCCTCGTTGGTTCACACCAAAAGAAAGAGCTCGTGCTACTTCCTTAATGCTTACTTCGCTATTATTATCTACTATTATCGGTGCTCCTTTAGCTGGTGTTTTATTAAATACTTCTATTTTAGGTATGCATGGTTGGCAAGAATTATTCATCTTAGAAGCTGTTCCTGCTCTCCTCTTTACTGTAGTATTCTTCTTCTGGGTTAAAGATAGACCAGATCAAGTATCTTGGCTCAATGATGCTGAGAAAAAATATTTAACAGAAGCTTTTGAAGTTGAACAAGCTCGTTTACAAAAAGTAAAAAAATATACTGTTATGCAAGCTTTTACTGATAAAAAAGTTTTAAAACTTTGCTTTATCTATTTCATGTGGGTAATTGGTTTCTGGGGCTTCAACTTCTGGATGCCAACTGTATTAAAAAGCCTTTCCGGTTGGTCAACTTCTCTATTAGGTGGCGCTATCGCTATCCCTATGACTGTAGCTTTAATCGTACAAATAATCGCAGGTTATACATCTACTAAAACAGGTGATAAAGTTTGGCATGTAGCTATTGCCATGTTCATCGGCGCTATTGGTCTTGGACTTAGCCCATTTGCTAGTAATCCTTCTGTAGCATTATTTTTAATCTGCTTATCCGCTATCGGTATCTATGCTTCTATGGGCGTATGGTGGACAGTTCCTACTACATTCTTAACAGGCCCTGCAGCTGCTGGTGCTATCGGTCTTATCAATTCCTGTGGTAATCTTGGTGGTTGGGTTGGTCCTTATATGATGGGCTTCATCAAAACAGAAACAGGTTCTTTTGACCTTGGATATTTTGCTATGGCATTATTTATGTTAATCGCAGGTATAACAACTCTCACAATCAAATATGGTTGGACAGGTCAAAAAAATCGCCAACCAGTAACTGAAAACACAATTACAGATACTGTTGCAAATTAAATAATTCAAATAAAAAACGTATTATCTTTTATGGATAATACGTTTTTTTATGATAAAAATTAAATATTATATTCTTTGGCAATTTGAGCAAATTCTTCTACTCTTGCAGAAATATCCTTTGCTCCTAAAACGGCAGAACCTGCTACAATTACATTTGCACCAGAAGCAAAACATGTTTTTATTGTTTCAGGATTTACACCACCATCAACTTCAATATCATATTTATAATTATTCTCTTCACGAAGTTTTACTAATTCTTTTACTTTTTCCATCTGGTCTTCCATGAATTTTTGACCACCAAAACCTGGTTCTACAGTCATTACTAAGACCATATCTAATTCACCTAATAAATCTTTTATTTCACTTATTGGTGTTGCTGGTTTTACAGCGATAGCTGCTTTCATACCATATTTTTTTATTTTATCTACTGTAGCTTTTGCATCTTTAGTCGCTTCAATATGGAAACAGAAAATATCTGTACCAGCTTTAGCGAACTGTTCTACATAACGTTCTGGTTCTATAATCATCAAATGCACATCAAAAACCATTTTTGTATATTTGCGAATAGACTCAACAACAGCAAGACCGAAAGATAAATTAGGTACAAAAACCCCATCCATAATATCTAAATGAAGATAAGGGACTTTTGCTTCATCTAATTTGGCTAATTGTTCTTTTATAATACCAAAGTCAGCTGCTAATAATGATGGTGCTAATTTATACACAATATCACGTCCTTATTTATTAATCTATAATTAATTGTAGCCCAAAGAATATTTTTCGTCTATAGTAGCTTTTTAATTTATACCTTTTGATGTATAATCATCTTAGATATTTAATTATTTTTTTATAAAAATAATTAATAAACTATGAAATTATTACGAAAGGATTGATTTAATTGAATTGGAAAGCTGTTTTAGCCATTTTGACTTGCAATGTTGTACTGATGTCAGCTAGTTATACTATGCTCATTCCATTTTTACCTATGTATTTAATTAATGAATTAGGTGTAACATCTGACAATGTAAATATGTGGTCAGGCATTATATTTTCCGTAACATTCATCGTTAGTGCTGTTATGGCTCCTATCTGGGGCAAATTATCTGACAAAAAAGGGCGAAAACCAATGGCAGTACGTGCTGGAGTAGGTCTTGCTATTACTTATTTCATCTGTGGTATCGTTAGCTCTCCTATTCAATTAATGTTTGCTCGTATTCTCCAAGGTTTTGCCGCTGGACTTTGGCCTGCTGAACTTGCTATTATGTCCTCTTATGCTCCCAAAGAAAAGCTCGGTTTTTGTATGGGCGTAATGCAAGGTGCTTTAACTGCTGGCGGAGTTATTGGCCCATTACTCGGTGGCGTATTAGCCAGTGTATTTGGTATGCGAGTTTCCTTCTTTATCTCCGCAGGTGCTCTCGCTTTGATTACTTTAATTACCTTAATTTTCATTAAAGAACCACCTCGTGAAGCTAAAACACCTGAACAATTAGCATTAGCTAAAGAAGCAGAAAAAGTAAATTTATTAAAAGTGCCTATGATTAGACGTATGCTTGAATGTGCTGTTGTTATCCAAATGGCAATTTTAATTCTTCAGCCTATATTAACATTATATGTAGCTGAACTACATCATAGCATGGATAATGTTATCATGTTATCTGGTATGGTCTTTTCTTTAGGTGGTTTTGCTGGAGCTATTTCCGCACCGCTTTGGGGTAGATATGGTCAATCGCATGGATTTTTCCGTACTATGTGTATAACCCTTGCTGGTACAGGTTTTATTTTAATCATTCAATCCATACCTAGCACGCTTACTCCATTTGCTATTTTGCAGTTTGTTTGTGGTCTATTTTATGCTGGTGTATATCCATCAATCAATTCTATTTTAGTTAAAAAAAGTCCAGCCGAACAACGTGGGCGTATTTTTGGTTTGATGTTTGCAGCCCAACAAATTGGTTCAACTATTGGCCCATTAGTTGGTGGCTTTATCGGCACTTTCTTTGGTTTAAAATTCGTCTTTATTTTCGCTGGAATTTTGATGTTCATAACAAGTGCCTTAATGTATCTCAAACCACCAATTAGTAGAAAACCTCGTAAAAGATTTGCTAATTAAATAAATGAAAAAGTGCAAGTAAGAAATTTCCTACTTGCACTTTTTTGTTTCACGTGAAACATTTTATTTCTGTTTCAATTTATTTTCACTATCTGGTGTGATTTTAAACCATGCTGCATACATTGTTGGCAAAATGAGCAAAGTTAAAATCGTAGCGACTACTAAACCACAAGAAATAGCAATTGCCATAGAGCCCCAAAGCGTACTTGGTACAAGTGGCATCATTCCTAGTATTGCCGCTGCTGCTGTAAGCATTATTGGACGGAAGCGCAATACAGCAGAATCAATAATAGCATTCCATGGTTTTTCACCATCAAGCATATGTTTCTTTATCTGGTCAATCAAGATAATTGAGTTACGAATAATCATACCAAATAAAGCCAAGATACCTAATACTGCAACAAACCCAATTGGTTTATCAAACAATAACATACCAAAGCTAACACCAATTAAGCCAAGCGGAGCTGTAAGTACAGTCATTATCATTAACTGTACACTTCTCAACTGGAACATCAATATAGTAATAACCGCTATGACCATCACAGGTATAGGTTTTAACAAATGTTCCATGGCTGTTTGACTATCCGACATAGCTCCATCTGGTTCAATGCTATAACCAAATGGTAAATCTTTTTGTAAATCAGCTAATTGATTATATATTTTTTCAGTTGCATCATTGGCTGTTCCTTGATAAATACTACCACGAACAGTGATTGTAGGTTTTAAATCACGACGCCAAATAACACCATCTTCTGCACGATAACTAATTTTAGCAATCTGTTCAAGTGGTACATATCCATATTGCCCTAAATAAATCGGTAAATTGCGCACTTTTTCCAGATTGTCTCTATCGTCATCAGATAATCGCATAACTATATCAATGGTTCTATCACCTTGATAAAATTGAGCAGCTGTTGCTCCTGTAAGCTCTGTATATAAAGTCTGGGCAACCATTTGACTAGATATACCCATTGCTCTCAATTTATCTTGGTCTAATTCTAAATGAAGTGTTTTTGCTTTTTCTTGCCAATCAAAATTTACATTGTAAATATTACTATCTTGGCGCATCTTCATAGCCACTTCATCAGCTATATTTTTTACCTTATCCACATCATATCCTGAAACTCTAATCATTACAGGATAATCAGCAGGTGGCCCCATTTGTAAAAATTTAATATTTGATTGTACTGCTGGAAAATCTTCATTTAAGATTTTAAATAATTTTTGATTTAAATATTCTCTAGCTTCTACATCTTTTGCTGTAATTACAAATTGAGCATAATTATCTTTTGGTAATACAGGGTCAAAAGTCAATACAAAACGTGGAGAGCCTTGACCTGTATAATAAGCAAAATTATCTATTACATCTTGTTCTTCACTTAAAATAGCTGCTAATTTTTCAGCTTGTTCTTCCGTTGCCTTTATAGATGAACCTTCTGGCAAAGTAAGTTCTACTACAAGCTCTGGTCTTTGAGATGGTGGGAAAAATTCTTGACTTATAAATTTCATACAATAAATAGAAATAGCGAATATAACCACTGTGCTAGATAATATTATTTTTTTATGTGTTAAGCAATAACATAATATCTTTCTAAAAAATGTATAAAATTTACTTTGATATGGGTCTACATTTCCCTTTTCATCTTTTTTTACTTTAACTTTAATTATTTTATAACCATATAATGGAGCTACCATTACAGATACAATCCACGATAAAATCAAAGCTATGGCAATTACAGGGAATAACGCACTACAAAATTCAGATGCTAATCCATCGGCAAAAGCTACAGGTATAAAGCCTGCACAAGTAATTAGTGTACCGCTAAGCATTGGCATAGCTGTCGCTTTATACGCATAACAAGCAGCACTAAATCTATCTAAACCTTCTTCAAGTTTTACACTCATCATTTCTACAGCAATAATAGCATCATCCACTAATAAACCTAAGGAAATAATCAACGCTCCCAAAGAAACCTTATGCAAATCTATACCCAAAGCTTCCATAGCAACAAATACGCCTAAAATAACAAGAGGTATACAACCTGCAACTACCATACCTGTTCTGAGTCCTAAACTCAAAAAACTGACTGCCAATACGATGATAATTGCTTCTCGCAGGGAACCTACGAATTCATCTATTGAGTCTTTTACCACTTGAGGCTGATTAGATACTTGATTTATCTCTAAACCTGTAGGTATATATTTTTGCACTTCTTCAATAGTATTTTGTAGATTATCACCTAGAGTTAAAATATTACCTCCAGCTTCCATGGAAACAGCAAGACCTATAGCTGGTTTTCCATTGTAAAACATCTTTGGTTCTGCTGGTTCTACATATCTGCGTTCTACTTTGGCTATATCTGCCAAACGCAAAATTTTGCCCCCAGCATTGATAGGCATTTCTTTGAGCATATCCACATCAGCGAATTGACCACTTAAACGTAAATATACATTATCTGTTTGAGTTTCAATCATGCCCGCAGGTGTCATTTGTTGTTGAGTCTGCACTGCTTGCATGATATCTTGAGGACTAATACCCAATTCAGAAAGCTTATCTAATGAAGCTTCTATATATATTTTTTCAGGCTGTTCACCTACAAGTTCTACTTTGCTGACATTATCCACAGTCAATAAGATACGTCTTATTTTTTCTGCCTTTTCACGCATTTCTTCATAAGAATAACCATCACCTGTGATAGCATATATAGAACCATATACATCATCAAATCGGTCATTATAATATGGCCCATAAACGCCTTCTGGTAAATCCTTTTTTATGTCATCAACCATATTGCGAACTTCAAGCCATGTAGGTCGTATCTTGTCATTATCTATATCATCACGTAAATTTACATAGATAACAGCTTCGCCTGAACGCGAAAAACTTTTTACATAATCAAGACCTGGTGTATCTTGCAATTTTTTCTCAATCTTATCTGTAACTTGTTCTTCCATCTGTGAAGCTGTCGCTCCTGGCCAAGCTACAGATACTACCATTTGTCTAATCGTAAATGAAGGATCTTCCATTCGTCCCAATTTCGTATAGGAAAAAATTCCTGCAAAAAAAATCACAACGATAAAGTACCAGACTAGATTTTTATTTTTTAATGATACTTCTGTTAAATTTCTCATAAAGTATCACCATCCGCTAATTTTACTGATTGCCCTTCATAAAGTTTATGCACACCTGCTGTTACTACTACATCACCTTTATTTAATCCACTGACAATCACATCATTTTTTCCCAAAGATATTACATTTATATCTTTTAATTCCACACAAGAAGCATCATTGACGATCCAAACTTGAGTTTTATTTTCCACTTGATACAATGCACTCAATGGCAAACTAATATTTGTATCACCATTATTTGCTCCTGTAAATATAACATTTGCAGTCATACCTAATTGAATATCAGATGGAGGATTTACAAGGCTAATTCTAACTTTATAAGTCTTTGCTACGGCATCAGCTATCGGTGATAGTTCTCTGACTACACCTTGAACAGTAGTGCCTTTTAAAGCCCAAAAATCAACTGTCGCATTTTGGCCTATGCTTATATCTTGAATTTTATTTTCAGGAATGGATATTTCAATTTCTCTTTCTCCATCTTGAATAAGTACAGCTACAGTCTGACCTGCACTTACGACTTGACCAGTTTCACCACTTACACTAGAAATAACACCATTTGCATTTGCGACTAATTGTGTATAACCCAAAGAATTATATCCTTGTGTCGCTTGAGCTACAGCTTGATTATATGCTGATAAAGCACTATCATAAGCATTTTGATATTGATCTAAAGATTGAGCACTAACTGCATTAGCTGCATATAACTGTTCATATCTAGCAAGATTAGATTGTGCTAAATTCAATTGCGATTTAGCAGCTTCCACTTGAGCATCATAGGCATTTACACTCTGTCTAATATCTTTATCATCAATGACCATCAAGACATCTCCTGCTGATACTCTATCTCCTAAATTTATATTTCTAGATAATATTTTTCCACTAACTTGAAAAGCCAAATTAGTTTCATAGCGACCTTTAACTACACCTGCATAATTATCTTCATTACTACTTGCACCATAATCAATTGTCTGTGTTTTTACATAAACAGTGTTATCCACAACTTGTTCATTTTTTCCACAACCTGTGCATAAATATAAAGATAATAACAAACATAGCACAAAAAATATTTTCTTCATCATAAATCCCTCCTTCTATATTCATTTCTATTTTATTCATCACTTATATAATATCAGAAAAATCCTAATATAATAACAAATTTTATCATCTCATCTCATAAATGAATAAATTCATTCATTTAAATATTACTACAAATAAACTATACCGTCAAATAAAAAAACTAAGTGTTGATATAATATAACACCTAGTTTTTTACATCTATATCTATAAAATGTTTTCCCAACCTTCACCTAGTAATTCAGGTTCTTTTATATTTAAAATCAATACTAAATTTGTCTTTAAATACTCTAAAAAAGACTTAATATAATTTTTTATATTTCGCTTAGGCATTTCTTCATGAAAAGTATGCACCAAACCAAAAATAAAAATCTTAGTCGTTCTTTCTATATCATGACAATTAAATATCTTTTCTTCATTACCTTGCTTAATTATCGGTATGATTACTTCTATAATCTGTCTGGAAATACTATCTAATCTATCTGCACGTAAGGCACTTACTTCACTATTAGCTTCAAACTCACCATGTTTGATAATATATTGAAAAAGTCTTTTTATCGTAACATTAAATTTATCAATTGCTTTCATATTTTCAGGAAAAGGTTGTCTTATTTGAATTAAAATCTGCTGTGCATAAAATTCAGCAGTTGCTGTGAATATCTCCGCTTTAGATTTAAAATAACGATAACATAATCCTTGAGATATATTTAAATATTTAGCAATATCTTGTATAGTTGTATGCTCATATCCCTTTTGGGAAAATAAATGTAAGGCTGCTTCTATGATTTCTTGTTTTCTCTCTTCTGGGTCTTTAATAATTCTTACACGAGAATTACTCATTATCTCCACCTTTACCTTTCCTAAATATAAATTGAATTAATTCATTATTTATCATTTTTATTTATTTTGTCAATAAAAAAACCCTGATAACAATTTATCTCTGTTATCAGGGCTAGGTATATTACTATATATTTTTATAAATTAAGCATAATACATACTTGCATTTATAGCATTAATAATTTCTTTTTCAGTTTTAGCTGTCTTAGAAGCTTTCAACTGTGCAGGTGTCATTGGTTGTACATATTTAGAGAAATGATTTCTAATAAATCTTGTATCAATATCACCTGTGCAGAAGTATTCATTTTTCAAAATACGTTGATGAAGTGGTATTGTTGTTTTGATGCCACCAACTTTAAATTCATTTAAAGCACGACGCATAATTTTAATAGCATCACCACGAGTACGTCCGCGTACTACGATTTTTGCAATCAAAGAATCATAATATGGAGATATGGAAAGGCCTGCACAAACACCACTATCTACACGAACACGAGGTCCACCAGGTTCTAAGAAGAAATCAATTTTTCCTGGAGATGGCATGAAGTTATTATCTGGGTCTTCAGCATTGATACGACATTCAATAGCATGACCTGTGAATTTTACATCTTCTTGTTGTAAATCTAAAGATTCACCAGCTGCTATACGAATTTGTGTACGCACAAGGTCAATACCTGTAACAGCTTCTGTTACACCATGTTCTACTTGAATACGTGGATTGATTTCCATGAAATTAAACTGATTTGTTTTCAAATCAAGTAAAAATTCTACAGTACCAATATTATTGTAATGAACACTTTTTGCTGCTTTAATAGCTAAAGCACCAACTTCGGCACGACGGTCTGGAGTTAAAGCAATAGAAGGAGATTCTTCTAATAATTTCTGATTACGACGTTGTAAAGAGCATTCACGTTCACCTAAGTGAATAACATGACCATAATTATCAGCTACAATCTGTACTTCAATATGACGAGAATGTTCAATATAATGTTCAAAATAATATTTTACTTTATTTATATCAATGATAGTTAAGATATTTCTTAAATCATCTTCGCTGTTAGCGATAAGCATACCCTTACCACCACCACCAGCTACTGGTTTTAAAATAATAGGATAGCCTACATCTTTTGCCTGTTCAACAGCATCTTCTACACTAGTCAATGGAGTACTACCTTTTGACATTGGAATACCTGATGGTATCATTGCAGCTCTAGCTTCATCTTTATCGCCAACTTTACGGATAGTATCTGCCCATGGACCAATCCATGTCATTCCAGCTTTAGTTACCATTTCTGCAAAATCAGCATCTTCGGATAAAAATCCATATCCTGGATGAACGGCATCTGCTTCTGTTCTTTCAGCAGCTTCCATTAAAGCATCAATATTTAAATAACTTTCACTAGCATCAGCTGGACCAATATTATAACTATAATCTGCTAATCTTACATGCATTGCATCTGCATCTTCATCAGAATAAACAGCTACAGTTTCTATACCCATTTCTTGACAAGCACGTATGATACGTACTGCTATTTCACCACGATTAGCAATTAAGACTCTTTTAAACATTTATTATGACCTCCTATAAGCCAATCTTATCATTTCATTGGTTCTCTTTATACTAAATACTATTATAAAAGAGCCTTCTTAGTAAATTTAAATATAAATGTTATGGCAATCGGCTCATCTTTAATAAAATCTATAACTTTTTGTTATAGATTTTATACATATATTACATAACTAAAATTATTATATCATAATAAAACAAAATATCAATGAAAAAATATATGTATATATGTATACAATATTTTTAGTCAAAAGTACTTATTGACAGGCTTATAAAGATATTTCAAAATAAAACTATATTATAAGGAAAGAAGGACTTACAAATGATTGATATCTTAGATGTCCACACCCACACAATCGCTAGTGGTCATGCTTATAGCACACTTCAAGAAATGATTGATAGTGCAAAAACTAAAGGTCTAAAATTATTGGGAATTACAGAACATACAAATAAAATGCCTGGAACTTGTTCTGAAATATATTTTTACAATTTTAAAGTTATCCCTAGAAAACAAGATGACCTACTAATTCGCATGGGTGCTGAAATCAATATTATAGATTATGATGGAACTATGGATTTATCCACAAAAGCATTCAGTAAAATAGACTACGGTATTGCTAGTCTTCATGATATATGTATAAAACCTGGTAGCCAAGAAGAAAATACATCTGCCATAATCAATGCTATGAAACATGATAAAATAAAGATTATAGGTCATCCTGATAATGGCTATTATCCTGTTGATTATGAAAAACTCGCTCTTGCTGCTAAAGAATATAATGTTCTTTTAGAACTCAACAATAGCTCTGTACGACCTGATGGTGAACGATTAAATTCTCGTGAAAATATGAAAATCTTACTAAAATATTGTGCACAACATCAAACTAATTTAATTATCAACAGTGATGCTCATATCGCAAATGATGTTGGAAATCATAAATATGTACATCAAATTTTAACTGAAGTGAATTTTCCATCCACATTAATTGTGAATACATCTGTGGATAAATTTAAAAAATTTATTGATTAATCACAAAAAATAGATAAAAAACATCTGTTTATCCACAAAAATATATATCATCTTGTGGATAAGTGGATAAATAGAAAAAGATGTGTATATCTTTATAGAGATATACACATCTTTTTTATTTTCTCTTCACTTTTATTTTATTATTATCCCAAAAAGCCATATCAAAACGTAATTTATTTAATGTATCTTTTATTATATATTCATTTAATTTTTCTGGAGAAATAGCTTTATATAGCATAACTAATTTTATAGCTTCCACACTAGTATAATCATCGGGGGATAATTTACTTGCTATCATTTGAATTAATTTATCACGCATTTTTTTTACCATATTCATATTACAATCTACATATTGTGATATATCTTGATAATTAGCCCATGGCATTTCTTCAAATATTTCAATTATAGTAGCTTCTTTTTCTTCTTTTATTTCTCGCAGACAATTAAAACAAATAGGTTTTTCTTTTGGCGTTAATCTGCCACATCGCTTACAAGCTATCCACCCGTAATCTTTTTTTAATCTTGTTAATTGTATACTTTTTAAATAAATCGTTTTTAATTTTTGCCTTAAATTTTCATCTTCTATTTGTTGAACTTTAGTATCTGCTAATATTAAATCCTCATCTGTTATTGGGACTCTTCGTACATATTTTCCTAAATCAATCTTTCTTTCTAAAACAGATGAATAATTATCTATTTTTTTCTTTCTCAATCTAGTAAATTGTATATCTTTAACAAATTTATACCCTAAAAAATCATTTATTTTTTCAATGATTTCTATCTTTAAATATTGAAAATTATTTGCCCATACAGACGAATTTGCATATACATATAATACACCAAAATTTATTTCTTGAGGGGATATATGTTTTTCTATTTCCTTGCCTACTATATCCCCCCATTTGTAAAAAATTTGGTTTTTCTTATACTCTTTTAAAAGACCTAGATTTTTCATTGTTTTAGGAATTATTGTATTTCCAGTCTCAAATAAATTATTTGAATATGCTCTTTTCATATTATTAATTCATATAATAAATAATATTATATGCCTTTCTCATTTATTCACTGACAATTCCTTTTTCTACTTTGAAAAATTTATTTTTAGGGTGGGCATTAAATAAATGTATATCTGTTGCTGTAATTAACGTTTGCACATTATTATCTTGCAATAAAGATAATAAATTTTCTCTTCTACGCGTATCTAATTCACTCATCACATCATCTAATAATAATATAGGATATTCTCCTGTTTCAAGCTTTAAAAATTCTAATTCAGCTAATTTTAAAGATAAAACAGAACTACGCTGTTGTCCTTGAGAGCCAAAAGATTTTAATGAAATATCATTGATGAAAAAATCAATGTCATCTCTATGTGGTCCAATACTTGTAGACCCCCTATAAATATCATTATCTCTATATTTACTTAATGCTTGTATATAAAAATTAAATAAATCATCGAAACTATTTAAAGCCTCATTTTTATAATTATGGATATTATATCTTATATTAAGTATTTCCATTTTTTGAGATATTTCATAATGTATTTTTTGAGCTAATTTTGATAATTTTTCTATACCCCTTAATCTTTTTTCCACAATAAATGCTGCTGTCTTTGCAATTTGTTCATCCCAAGTGTCTAGCATAGGTATAAGCTTTTTATTTTCACGGATTTTTTTTAATAAATTATTGCGTTGTAATAATAATCTATTATATTGCACTAATTCATTATAATAAATTCTACTAATTTGAGATAATTCTATATCAATAAACCTTCTTCTCAATAGGGGTGAACCCTTAATAAGCATTAAATCCTCTGGAGAAAATAATATCATTGTTAATAATCCTGGTAAATCTTTCTGTTTAATAATTTCTCCATTAAAATTTAATTCTTTTCGTTTATTCTTTTTTAAAATTATTTTTAATATAGAATTAATATTTCTTTTTGAAAATTTAACATTTATACTAGCTTCATCTTTACCCCATAGTATTAAATCACCCTCAGTGCGAGTTCGATGAGATATACCTAAAGAAGAAAAATATATAGCTTCAATTATATTTGTTTTTCCCTGTGCATTAAAACCAGTAAAAATATTTATATTTGAAGATAATTTTAAATTTAAATTATTATAATTACGATAATTATATAATGTTAATAAATCTATTTTCATAATGATTACATAGTCTTTGTGCGTACAGGAGTAACAACATAAACAAAGTTTTTATTATCTCTTTGCGTAATAGAAGCTGTTGTTAATGGTTGATTAAAGGAAAAAATAAAGTTTTCAGCATCAATAGCTTTTAATACATCTATAATATATTTAGCATTAAAAGAAATATTTATTCCAGGGCCTTCGATATCTACATTTATTGTTTCTTCTGCTTTACCAATATTTGGATTATCTGAGGAAATTCTTACAATGTTATCCACAAATTCAAAATGAATAATATTATAATCACCAGAACGAGATATTAAAGATACACGGTCTAAAGCAGATTGGAATTCATTTTTATTAATATTTACATGTGTTTTAAATTCTTTAGGAATAACGCGGTTATAATCTGGGAATTGACCTTCAATTACTCCGCTGGGACTCGAAGGTGCTGGATGTACTGGCAGACAAGGCACCGGAACAACCTTCCGAATGGCTGAAGCAGGTCACGCTGGCGCATCTGCTGACCATGGGCTCCGGGCTGAAACCGGAGTCGGACGAGATCGACCACCTGCTGATTCCCGATGAAGGGCCGACGGCGAAGCCTCTGGCGGGCGGCCCGGATTGGGCGAAGGCAGTGCTGGCCTGTGATTGCGACCATCAGCCCGGAACCCATTTTCACTATAACAGCCACGGCACCTATCTGGTCAGTGCCATGGTGCAGCGGGTAACGGGTCAGAATATTCGCGATTATCTAATGCCTCGTCTGTTTACGCCGGTGGGCATCCCGAAGCCTGATTGGGACTGCTGCCCGCAGGGCGTTTGCTGCGGCGGATGGGGGCTGCATCTTTCTTCTGACAGCATTTTGCGTTTCGGCGTTTGCCTGATTCAGGGCGGCGTATGGCAAGGCCGTCAGGTGCTGCCGGCGGAATGGCTTAAGCTGGCTACGGCGAAGCAGATCGATAATTCCAACGGCAAGCCTGAACCCGAAAACGAATGGCATCAAGGGTACGGGTATCAGTTCTGGCGCACCCGGGAGAACCGTTACCGCGGCGATGGTATGTTCGGTCAGCTGTGCATGGTCTCCCCGGACGATCATATGGTGGTGGCCGTTACGGCGG
>OGYZ01002114.1_pt1 | contig 14238 bp, 10 predicted proteins | sample 1576681 | NCBI WGS metagenome assembly OGYZ01 (sample SAMEA3541480, study PRJEB24748) | human gut metagenome | biome: human gut; feature: human-associated habitat; material: faeces | place: China | collected 2012 | reverse complement strand
GCCCGCTGCGCCCGGGTAAACCGCAGCCCCTGTAACGGCATGGACTTCCAGTACTTTATCGAACTTTTCTTCGGCGGCCTCACACGCGGCAGCATCTATGCCCTCATCGCCCTGGGCTATACGCTGGTGTACGGCATCATCGAACTGATCAACTTCGCACACGGCGAAATCTACATGCTGGGCGCCTTCACGGCCCTGCTGGTAGCCGGTGTGCTAGGCATCGTCGGTTTCCCCGCCGGAGGCATCCTCATCGTTGCGGCCCTCGCGGCCGTGGTCTGGAGCGCGGCCTACGGCTATACTCTGGAAAAGGTGGCCTACAAACCCCTGCGCGGCGCCCCGCGTCTGTCGCCCCTCATTTCGGCCATCGGCATGTCCATCTTCCTACAGAACTATGTGCTGCTGGCGCAGACCTCTGACTATGTCCCCTTCCCCCGCCTGCTGCCGGAGATGGAGTTTCTGGATTACCTGGGCAACATCATGGGCCCCAGTGATTTCCTGATCCTCGTCACCAGCACGCTGGCCATGGTCTCCCTGAGCCTGTTCATCCGCTATACCCGCATGGGCAAGGCCATGCGCGCCACCGCGCAGAACCGCAAGATGGCCCTGCTGCTGGGCATCAATGCCGACCGCATCATCTCGCTTACCTTCATCGTCGGCTCGGCCCTGGCGGCCCTGGGCGGCGTGCTCATCGCCTCCCACATGGGACAGGTCAACTTCGGCATCGGCTTCCTGGCCGGCCTCAAGGCCTTCACGGCCGCGGTGCTCGGCGGCATCGGTTCCATCCCCGGTGCCATGGTGGGCGGTCTCGTGCTGGGTATCGCCGAGAGCATGACCACCGGCTACCTGTCGGGCAACTATGAGGATGCCCTGGCCTTTGCCCTGCTCATCCTCATCCTCATCTTCCGTCCCGACGGCATCCTCGGCAAAGCGAAAGTGCAGAAGGTGTAGCCAATCATGATGCAATATCTTACAAAAGCCCTTTTGGCTGCCTGTTGGTTCATGCTCCTGACCTTCCCGGTCATGGGCATCAAACTCAACAGCGTCGACCAGACCGTGGAATGGCAGTTCGACAGGGTCATCCTGCTGGGCGTGGCCATCTTCTTCCTTTCCATGCTCTGGAACTGGTGTTTCAGCCGCAAGGCCCGCGGCATCCCGCTGATCCGCCTGCCTGAAGGCCTGGGCAAGGGCCTGCACAGCCTGGTCACCCTGCCCAGCCGCAATACCACCACCCGCCTGACCAGCCTCGGCCTGCTGCTGGCCGTCATGATCGCCATGCCTCTGGTGAGCTCCTTCTACCAGACCAACATCATGATCTCGGCCATGCTCTACGTCATCCTGGCCCTGGGCCTGAACATCGCCGTGGGCATCGCCGGTCAGCTGGTGCTGGGCTACGTGGCCTTCTACGCCGTGGGCGCCTATTCCTACGCCCTGCTCAACCAGGCGTTCGGCCTGGGCTTCTGGGCCTGTCTGCCCGTGGGCGGCTTCATGGCCATCGTTTTCGGCCTGGCCCTGGGCTTCCCCGTGCTGCGCCTGCGCGGTGACTATCTGGCCATCGTGACCCTGGGCTTCGGCGAGATCGTGCGCCTGGTGCTGCTCAACTGGACCAGCCTCACCGGCGGTTCCGGCGGTATCAAGAACATCCCCGGCCCCTCCTTCTTCGGCCAGGAGCTGGAGATCGCCGCCAACACCATCTTCATCTACTATCTGGTGCTGCTGGCCGTGATCCTGACCATCATCGTCATCAGCCGCCTCAAGAACTCCCGTGTGGGCCTTGCCCTGCAGGCCCTGCGCGAAGACGAGATCGCCTGTGAGGCCATGGGCATCGACCTGGCCCGCGTCAAGCTCTCGGCCTTTGCCCTGAGCTCCTGCTGGGCCGGTTTCGCCGGCGTCATCTTTGCGGCCAAGACCACCTTCATCAACCCCGCCAGCTTCACCTTTATGGAATCGGCCATGATCCTCTCCATGGTGGTGCTGGGCGGCATGGGCTCCATCGTGGGCGTGGTCATCGCCGCCACCATCCTCATCCTGGCTCCCGAATACCTGCGTGCCTTCTCCGAGTATCGCATGCTGCTCTTCGGCGCCATCATGGTCATCATGATGATCTTCCGGCCCCAGGGCCTCGTCACCGGTGAGCGCCGCCGCTACCGCATCACCGCCCTGCAGGGCGGCAACAAAGGAGAACGCGCATGAAACCCGTCCTTGAAGTCAAGGGCCTGACGCGTGACTTCGGCGGTCTGCGCGCCCTCAACGAGCTGGACCTGACCGTCAACGAAGGCGAGATCGTGGCCCTCATCGGCCCCAACGGCGCCGGCAAGACCACCTTCTTCAACTGCGTCACCGGCATCTACAAGCCCACGGAAGGCACCGTGCACCTGTACGGCGCCAACGGTGAGAAGCATCTGCTCAACGGGCGCAAGCCCCACCTCATCACGGCGCTGGGCATGGCCCGCACCTTCCAGAACATCCGTCTGTTCAGCGACATGACCGTGCTGGAAAACGTGATGATCGGCCGCCACTGCCGCACCAAGGCCGGCATCTGGGGCGCGCTGACGCGCAACCCCGCCACCCGCCGCGAAGAGCAGGAATCCATCGACATCTCCTACAGCCTGCTGGAGACCGTGCACCTGCAGGACCTGTGGAACGAAAAGGCCTGCAACCTGGCCTACGGTGCCCAGCGCCGTCTGGAGATCGCCCGCGCCCTGGCCACCGAGCCCCGCATGCTGCTGCTGGACGAACCCGCCGCCACCTTTCCAAACAGGAAAGGTGCGTTTTTTTGCGCTGACAAGAAGTGGACGACCCCGCCGCCGGCATGAACCCGCAGGAGACCAACGAGCTCAAGGATCTGGTGCTCCAGATCCGCGCGGACCGGGATCTTTCCATCCTGCTCATCGAGCACGACATGGGCATGGTCATGTCCCTGTCCGACCGCATCTATGTCATGGAATACGGTTCGCGCATCGCTGCCGGCACTCCCGCGGAAGTGCGCAGCAACCCGCGCGTCATTCAGGCCTATCTGGGAGAAAGCGAAGATGCTTGAAGTCAAGGGCATTGATACCTATTACGGCAACATCCAGGCCCTGCGCGACGTTTCCCTGCGCGTGGATGACGGCGAGATCGTGACCCTCATCGGTGCCAACGGCGCCGGCAAGTCCACCACGCTCATGACCATCTGCGGCATCAACCGGCCGCGCAAGGGCGAGATCCTCTGGAACGGCGAGCCCATCCACGAGCTGCCCCCCCACGAGATCGTGCGCCTGGGCATCTCGCAGGTGCCCGAAGGCCGCCTCATCTTCCCCGACCTGAGCGTGCGCGAGAACCTCGACCTGGGCGCCTTCCTGCGTAACGACGTGCAGGGCATCAAGGAAGACATGGACTATGTGTTCGACCTCTTCCCCATCCTGGCCCAGCGCCGCAAGCAGACCGGCGGTACCCTGTCCGGCGGCGAACAGCAGATGCTGGCCATCAGCCGCGCCCTCATGGCCCGGCCCAAGCTGCTCCTGCTGGACGAGCCCTCGCTGGGCCTCGCGCCCATCATCATCCAGCAGATCTTCCAGATCATCCAGCGCGTCAACGCCAACGGCACCACGGTCTTCCTGGTGGAACAGAACGCCAACCAGGCCCTGCGCATCGCCCACCGCGGCTATGTGATGGAGAACGGCCGTATCGTCACCAGCGACAGCGCCGAGAACCTGCTCAAGAGCGAGGACGTGCGTTCCGCCTATCTGGGCATGTAAAAATCAATGGATCCCAGCTGCCCTGCCGGGCGGTATTGTTGGAAGGGAAGGAGCCGCCTTGCGCGCAAGCTCCTTCCCTTTTTTGATGCTCGTGGAGCGGGATCGCAGCGAGCATGGCCTGGTTCGGCAGTATGCAGCCGTCCCGCTGACAGCTTGTTATCTTTTGCATCTCGTCGAAGAGTATTCCCCGCATGCGTGGGGATGAACCGAGAACGCGCCGATGGACTTGCCGGCGAAGGAAGTATTCCCCACTCCCGTGGGGATGCCGAGCGAACATATGGACAAGGGGAATGACAAAGAGCCCCCTGCGCGTGGAGCGCCCCACGCAGAAACGCCTCTCCCGCATGAGACGGAAGAGGCGTTTTGCCATCATGGAAACAGGGATGGAATCCCTGCCGTGATGGGAGCTTTTCTCCTACTCCACCACCTTCGGCGTGCCCGAGACCGGCAGGGTACCGGTGCGGATGAAGGTATCCACCAGGCCGAAGACCAGATCGTTGCCGCAGAAATGCCCGCGCGCGATGGAGGCCCGGAACTCGGGCAGGCGTTCCTCGAAGCGGCGCAGCAAGGCGGGCTCCAGGGTCATCATGTCGGCCTGCATGCCGTAGTTCAGACGTTCGAGGTACAGGGCGTTGAAACACTGTTCCACCATGGCCTTGAGCGGCAGGCTCAGGATGGGCTTGCCCAGGTGCAGGGCCTCGGTCATCAGGGTATGGCCGCCGCCCTGAATGACGTAGGAACAGCCTTCCAGCAGCTTGAGAAAGCCCTCTTCGCTCTTCTTCATGAAGATGACGTTGCCCTCGCGGCCTTCCGTCCGGTCATAGCCGAAGACATAGCAGGGGCGATCCGTGGCCTGGAGCAAGAAGTCCACCAGCTTGCGGTGCGTGGAATTGCTCTGGTAGACCACCACATGGCCGTCATCACGGGGATTGAGGCGCAGCACGCTTTCACGCAGGATGGGGGGCACCACGCGGGCGTGGTAGCGGGGCTGCACCGGCGGCGCATAGAAGGAGACCAGCAGGTTCTGCTCCGTGGGCCGGAACAGGTAGCGGGGCGTGATGCCCTGCAGCAGGTGATCCCACCACATGCGCGGCGGCAGCCAGCCGTGGCGACAGCAGGTGATGACGTGCTGATGGTCGAGGGTCAGGCAGTGCAGCCCGGCCTTCTCGGCCGCACGCGGCACGAAATATTCCAGGTCCGTCATGCAGACGTCGGGCTTGAACTGGTCGATAAGGCGCAGCACTTCATCCACATAGCGCTGACGGTGCCAGAGCAGCGGGATGGCCTTGCGCACCGTGGCGCCCACATCCACCTGATAGTTGCGGAACACCGTGCCCAGATTGGGGATGCGGTGCACCCGGAATTCGGGCTCCAGTATCTTGGGGGCGTCGTCATTGGCCACGAACAGAAATTCGTGTGCGCCCAGACGGCGGGCGATGGTCAGCCCGCGCATGGCATGGCCATGCCCTGTCCCGTGGATGCCGTAAAGGATTCGCGCCATTCTTTCCCCCTGTGGTATAAACGCTAGTCATACCAACGGGCTTTGACAGCGTCAACCGCGCACGCCTCCACGCGCGCAACTTGTCCTGCTGCCGGAAAAAACATATCTCTGCCGGAGGAGCCCACGCCAAGGACACGCCATGAACAGCCTCCGATACATCCATGCCGCCGACCTGCATCTGGACACCCCCTTCCTGGGCCTGAGCCGTACCGATGCCGGAGAGGCCCTGCAAGCGCAGCTGCGCGACGCCACCTTCACGGCACTGCAACGCCTGTTCGACCAGTGCGAGCGCCTGCGGCCGGACTTTCTCGTCCTGGCCGGGGACATCTACAACCAGGAAGAGCACAGCGTCAAAGCCCAGCTGGCCCTGCGCGACGGCTGTGTGCGCCTGCAGGCCTGCGGCATCCCGGTCTTCTGGGCCCACGGCAACCATGACCCGCTGGACTCGCGGCTGAAGACCGTGGACTGGCCCGACAACGTGACCATCTTCGGCCCGGAGCCCGAACAGCATGTGCTGTACCGGGACGGGGCCCCCCTTGCCGTGATCCACGGCATCAGCCATGCCCGCATCAGGGAGGCCCGCAACCTGGCCCTCCTCTTCCACCGCCAGCCGGAGACGGATTGCTTCCAGCTGGGCGTGCTGCATTGCAGCGTAGAAGGCAGCCCCACGCAGGACAGGTACGCCCCCTGCTCGCTGAACGATCTGCGTGCCGCCGGTCTGGATGCCTGGGCTCTGGGCCATGTGCACGAACGCCGCACCCTGGCGCGCCATCCCTTCATCGCCTATCCCGGCAATACCCAGGGACTCCACATCAATGAAGGCGGCCCGCGCGGCTGCCTGCTGGTCACTGCCGAGGCCTGCGACGGTGCTTTCTCCTGCCGGGAGGAGTTCCTGCCGCTGGGGCCGGTACAATGGCAGCGTCCGGTCATCGGTCTGGACGCCGTGGAACAGCTCGACGCCGTAGAGGACAGGTTGCTGGAGGCCCTGACCACGGTCACGGAAAGCGCTGACGCATCCTGCACGCTCATGGTCGTGCGCCTGTGCCTACAGGGACGCACCCCGCTGGACAGTCTGCTGCGCCGCCCGGAGACCTGCCGCGACCTGCGGGAGCGCCTGCATCAGGCTCCCCTGCCCCTGCCTGTCCACATCAAGGATCTGTGCGTGGAGACGGCCCCCGCTGTGGATATGGCCGCCTGCCTGCAACGCCAGGATCTGCTGGGCGAGGCCCTGCGTCTGGCGGAAGGGCTCGAGCAGCAGCCCGAAGCGCTGGCCGCCTTTGCCGAAGAAGAGCTGGCGCCCCTGTTCCGGCACTGCCCCGCCGGGATGCTCGACATGCCGGAAGGGGAAGATCTCCAGGACCTGCTGGACGAAGCCCGCTATCTCTGCCTGGACATGCTGGAGGGGAAGTGATGCGCCTGCTCTCGTTCCATGCAGACGGTTTCGGCATCCTTGCCCAAACGGGCGCCGAGGGCCTCGGCCCGGGCATCAACATTTTTCTGGGCGACAACGAAGCCGGCAAGTCCACCTGTCTGGCCTTCCTGCGGGCCATGCTCACCGGCTATCCCTCCGGGCGCAAGGAACGTCAGGCCGGCCAGCCCCTGCGCGGCGGACAGGCCGGGGGCAGCCTGACGCTGGAAAGCGGCCTCCACGGCCTGCTGCATCTGCATCGCCGCCCCGGCCCGGGCAGCGGCCGTTTGCAGCTCACCGGCCCCGACGGGGCCCCTGTGCCGGAAAGCCTGCTGGAGCAGCTCTTCCGGGGCATCGACCGTCAGGTCTACAGCAATGTTTTCGGCTTCAGTCTGGGGGAATTGCAGCGCTTCGAGAGCCTGGACGACGAGGCCGTGCGCCACGCCCTCTACGGGGCCAGCTTCGGCACGGGCCTGCGTTCCCCGGCCGATGTGCTGCGCGCCCTGCAACAGCAGGCCGACGCCATCTATCGCCCGCAGGGCCGCAAGCTGCCCCTCAACGTCCAGGCAGGCTGCTGGCAGGAGCTGCGGGCCCGCATCCGTCAGGCCGACGCCCGGAGCGGCAACTACGACGCCCTGTGCGCCCAGTGGCAGCAGCGCAAACAAGATCTCGAAGACCTCCGCCGCCGCAAGACGGAGCTGGAGACCGCCCTGCGCCGTACGGAACGGCGCCTCTCGGTCTGGGAGCAGTGGCGGGAGTGGCATCTGCTGGGGATGCGTCTGGAGCGCCTTTCCGGCCTGCCGCAGGATTTCCCGCCGCAGGGGCGCGAGCGTCTGGCCCGTCTGCGCGAACGGGAGGAGGAAGGCCGGCATGCCCTGCAGGGCCTTCGGGAACAGTGCGCGCGCACACGCGAACGGCTCCGGGAGCTGTGCCCGGATCAGGCCCTTGTGGCGGCCCTGCCCCGTCTGCGCGCCCTGACGGAACAGACCTCCACCTACCGGCAAGCCCTGACCGACCTGCCGCTGGCGCGTCTGCGCAAGGAACAGATCGCCCGCCGTCTGCAGGAAGAGCTTTCCCGTCTGGGCCCTGACTGGGATTGCGCCCGCATCCGTGCCACGGACCGCTCTGTCTTCGGCCGGGAGGAAGTGGAACGGCAGGCCGCCACACTGGCGACCTGTACGACGGCCCTGCAGATGGCCCGCCAGCGGGAAGACGAGGCCGCCGCCGCGCTGGCACAGGCTAAGGAGACCCATCAGGCGCATCTGCAACGTCTGGAGGCCCTGCCCGACCGCCAGCCGCCTCTGGACGGCGGCCAACAACGCCACCTGCAACGCCTTCTGGAAAACTGGCAGGAAAAACAGGGGGACCTCCCCCGCTGGCAGCGACGGCAGCAACGGGCCCGGGAAGCCTTTTCACGCGCCTGCGCGCCGCTGCGCCTGGACGAAAACGACCTTGCCGGGCCGGAGCGGCTGCTCCGCCACAGGGACGAGGCCCTCTCGCTGGCCTCCCGCCTCGACCATCTGACAGAGCGCTTGCGCAGCCTGCGGGAACAGCAGGACCACGCACGGCAGGAGCAGGACAAGCTGCAACAGCGCGAGACGGCCCTTGTCCAGGCCATCGACCGGCATCCGGCCCTGGAGCAGGAAGCCCTGGATCGTTTTGCTGCCGCCGTGCGGCATTGCCGTACGCTCCGCTCCGGGATCGCCGCCGAGACGGTCCGGCAGGAAGGGCTTTCACAACAGGCCCAACAGCTGGAGCGTCCTCTGACAGGCGGCAGCCTGCCTCTGCTCTGCATGGGCATCGTGCTCCTGCTCCCCGGCCTGGTCCTTCTGCTGGCCGGACAGTGGGCCCCGGAGCTGCTCCCCTGGCCCGGGCTGGCGGCCTCGCCCTGGGCAGGCGGGCTGGCAGCGGTCTGCGGTCTTGCCCTGCTGGCAGGCGGCCTGCCCCATGCCGGGAAGGCGGAACGCCATCGCCGGGAAGAAGCGGCGCGCATCCGGCAGCTGCTGGAAGAAAGCACAGGACGCCTGCGGGAACAGCAGCACCGCCTTGCCCGTCTGCCCCTGCCGCGCACCATGAACAACGACATCCCGGATGCCGATGAACTGGAAAGCTGTCTGGAAAAACAGCAGGCCGCGCGCCGCCAGCTGGATCAGCTCCTGCAGGAACACGACAGCCTGCGGCAGGAGTTGAGGCGCGTCAGGCAAACGCTGGCCCGACTGGCCGAACAGGAGCAGGAACTCCTTGCCGCCATACAAGACGGGGAAAACCGCTGGCAGGCCATGCTGCCCGCAGCCACGGTGACGGCCTTTACCCCGGCAGCGGCAGGGCTGCTTTTCGAGCGGGCAGCCACCGCCGCCGCACTGGCGGAGGCACTGCGCGCAGCCGGGGACGATGCCGGGCATGCGACCTCTTCCCTGCAGCAGACGGAACAGGCCTTGAGCGACCTGCTGGCCCTGCTCCCTCCCGATGCCGCCTGCCCCAGCCTGCCGGAGGCTGTCCGCCGCGGCCTTGCCCTTTGCCGGGAAGCGGAAGAGGCCCGTGCCGGACATCAGCAGGCCGCTGCCGAGGCCGCGACCAGTGCCGGGCTGCTGGAACGCTGTCGCAAGGTACTGGAGGACAGCCGTTGCCGCACGCAGGAAGCGATCCTGCGGCTGGAGACGGCCCGGACCGCCTGGACCGGCGGCCTGCATTCGCTGGGCCTGCCGGAAGACCTGACGCCGGGGACCGTCCACGCGGCCCTGGACGGTATGGAGAGCTGTTTGCGCCTCGAAGAAGAGCTGCAACAGGAAGATTCGCGCCTGCAGCGTCTGCACGGCGAAACAGAAGCCCTGCGGGCACCGCTGGCCGCCCTGCTGGAAGAGACGGGACGCCCCGTGCCGCCGCAGGATGCCGACTGGCTCCGGCATCTGGAAATGCTGGGCGAGGCGGCGGAGGACGCCCGCCACCGTGCCGCAGAGCAGGCCCGCCTGCGCCAGCTGCTGGATGAGCAGGAAACGGCCTGCCGCCGTGCGGCAAGCGATCTGGACAACATCCGTACCGATCTGGCGGCCCTGCTGCATCAGGGCGGAGCCCGGGACGACGGGGATTTTTTGCAAACGGCCGCCCTGCTGGAAGAACGGCACCGGACGGAGCAGCGTCGCCTGCTGCTGGAAGACAGCCTGCGCCTGGTGGCCGGGACGCAGCCGCTGGAAACGTTTTTGGCTTCTTTCCGGGAAGAGGCCCGGGAGGAAGAGGAACAGGCCTGCGCAGGGCAGCAGCATCTTCTGGAAGGATTGCGTCAGGAAGAGGACGCGCTGGCGGAAGAAGTCGCCGCTCTGGGCGTGCGCGTGGAGGCCATGCGGCAGGACGGGACCCTGGCCGATCTGTTGCAGCAGGAAGCCGACCAGCGGGAAGAGCTGCAGCGGCAGGCCCGTGCCTGGTGCCGCCTGCGTCTGGCCCATGCTCTGCTCCACCGGGCAAAACTGGCCTTTGAGAAGGAACGCCAGCCCCGTGTCATCCGTCGGGCCGCGGCCATATTCCGGGACATCACCGCCGGTGCCTGGCAGGACGTGGGCGCCGTCGTGGGCGATTCCAGCCTGCGGGTCATGCCGCCGCAGGGCGAGCCCGTCAGCCCGGAGCAGCTGAGCCGGGGCACCCAGGAACAGCTTTATCTGGCCCTGCGTCTGGCCTACATCCAGGATCACGCGGCGCAGGCCAGCCCCCTGCCGGTCATCATGGACGATGTGCTGGTGGACTTCGATCCCGGCCGGGCACGGCGCACGGCCCGTATCCTGGGGGACCTCAGCCAGGGAAGATACGGCCCCCGGCAGCAGATCCTCTTTTTCACCTGCCATCCCCATACGGCGGCCCTGCTGCGGGAGGTCCAGCCCTCCGCCCCCCTCTTCCTGCTGGACAAGGGGCAGCTCCGTCCCGCCGGGCCGGAGGGAGCTGAAGAAGTCCCCCTACGGCCCTGACGACATTGGCGTTCACAAACCATACGCAAGACCAGAAAACATCGTCCCCGGTTACAGGAGACGACGGAACAAGAAGCAGCGCGGACGGGAGTCCCCTCCCCTCCGCGCTGCGCGTCGTGCGGCGTGTGATGTCCGACAGTTCGCGGCGTCCTCCGCGTTCCGGCATATTGCTCCGCCCTACCGGCGTGCATGCCGTGCCCTGTCGCGCATGTAGCGTAGCGGTCAGCCCTCGCCCCTTTGCCGCATACCTGCCCATCCGGCTTGCGCCCCGGCGGGGAACAGGCTAAGTCAGGGCAGCCCAATCCCAAAGGAGTCTTTATGTCCCTTGCCAGCCGTGGCGCGGAATTTTTCCGCTTCTGCATCGTGGGCGGTCTGACCTTTCTGGTGGACTACGGCCTGCTGTTCCTGCTGACCAGCGTGCTGGACGTCCATTACCTCTGGTCGTCCGCCTGGGCCTTTATCGTGGCCGTCATCGTCAATTACTACCTTTGCGTGTTCTTCGTCTTCCATCAGGCGGCACGCAGCTTTGCCCGGCAGGTGGTCTTCGTGGGATCGAGCCTGGCCGGTCTGGGCATCAATCAGATCTGCATGTGGCTGCTGGTGGACAAGCTGGCCCTGCACTACATGCTGGCCAAGGTCGTGGCCACGGGGGTGGTCATGATCTGGAACTACATCATGAAGCGCAAGGCCCTCAGCTGACCGGGCAGGGAAGCTCCCCAGCCTTTTCGTTGCGTCCTTTCCAGCGTTGTCCCAAATGGAAAAAGCCGGGCTGTTGCCCGGCTTTCTTCATTTACGCCTGAGGGTCTTGCTCCGGCCTGTTCCCGCCGGAGGGCATGCCTGTCCTGCCCTGCCGCAGCAGCAGTGACAGCACATTGAGCTGGATCTCGAAGGCCTGCCGGGCCCGCTTGCGCTGGCAGTCCAGGGTCAGGCCGGCAACAAAGCTCAGCAAAGCCGCCAGCATGCAGAATCCGGACACTATCAGGGTCGGGAAGCGGGGTACGAGCCCGCTGGACATGTATTCGCCCAGCACAGGCAGGAACAGCCCCAGAGAAAGCAGGGCCAGCAGACAGGCCACCGACCAGAAGACCAGCAGGGGACGGTAATCCTTGAACAGGACGGCGATGGTCTTCAGGACGCGGAAGCCGTCCCGGAACGTGCTCAGCTTGGAAAAACTCCCTTCCGGCCGGTCGCGGTACTGGATGGGCATGGAAGCGATGCGGAAATTGTTGGCCAGGGAAAAGATGGTCATCTCCGTCTCGATCTCGAAGCCCTGCGAAAGGATGGGGAAGGATTTGACGAACAGGGGCGACATGGCCCGCATGCCCGTCATGACGTCCTCGATCTGCCGGCCGCGCTTCCAGAACATGTTGATGCAGCGGCGCACCAGCATGTTGCCGCAGTTGTGGAATGGGCGCTTGTTCTCCGTGAAGTAGGTGGAGGACAGCCGGTCGCCGATGACCATGTCCGCACGTCCTTCCAGCACGGGCGCGCACAGGGCCGCCGCCTGCGAAGCCGGATAGGTGTCGTCCCCGTCCACCATCAGATAACAGTCCGCCTCGATGTCACGGAACATGGTCCGCACCACGTTGCCCTTGCCCTGACGGGGCTCGGGGCGCACGATGGCACCGGCCTCACGGGCCAGACGGGCCGTTTCGTCGGTGGAATTGTCGTCATAGACATAGATATCGGCATCCGGCAGGGCCTGACGGTAATCCCTGACCACGTTCCCGATGGTCAGCGCCTCGTTATAGCAGGGGATCAGGACCGCGATCCTGTTGCCTTTCTTCTCAGTCTGCATATCCGCTCCTCGTGACCTGTGCATCGGCGTCCGCCGCTACCGGCGAACGCCGCAGCAACAGCCAGTCTTCATTCTCAAAAAGCAGGGCACCGTAACGCAGCAACAGGGCTTTGTGCTCCACATGGCGCGTCAGCAGCAACGCGGCCTGCTCCGTACGCCAGACCTCCATATAGCCGGTGGCATCGGCCGCCATGCGGTGTTGCATGGCCAGCCAGCGCCGGGCCATATCCGGGTCGGCGGCATAATAGATGACGTTCCCGTCCTTGTGTACGGGCAGCATGGGCATGCGGGCAGCAAAGCGCACGGCCATGCAGTCTCCGTCAGTAAAAACCAGCTCTTCCGGTCCCGCCTGCGCGCGCAGGGCCTGCAGGGCATCCCGCAATCCCAGGGAATGCGCCTTGATCTGCCGGGCCTCTTCCGTATCCAGCCAGCCCAGACCGGTCATGTCCGCCAGGGCATGCCGGGCCGCCACCACCTGTTTGCCCTGCCCCAGCGACAGCAGGACGACAGCCAGCAGGATGACGAGGCCACGGCGCAGCAGGGGGGCAAAGCCCTGCCAGTACAGGGACAAAAGACAGGTCAGCAGCAGCCAGGAAAGCGGCACCAAAAAGCGCGTGCCCCGCAGGATCTCCTGACTCATGTTCTGCCGTCCCAGATGGCGGGCCAGCCACATCTCCAGGGCGCAGAGCACACAGCCGCCCGCGATGCCCAGCACCATGCCCGGCATGAGCCGCAGCAGGGTGCGCACCGGCCCGGCCAGCTGCTGCCGCTTTTTGAACAGCACCACCGCCGACACGGCCGCCGCGGGGAACAGCGGGACGGGGAAGGTATAATAGCGCGATATGTCCGCAAGGCTTTGCCAGACATCATGCCAGTCCTTGCTGTAACGCAGGGCGCGCACCTCGGCAAAAAGCCCGGCATACTCGGCCGGCGGTGCTGGTGTATCCGCAAGAAAAACTTTCAGATATATAACAACGGGAACTGCGAAGCTCAACAGATTCAGCAGGCTCAGGCCCGCGTGGCGCCACAGTCCCCTGTCCCGCCAGAGCAGGAAAAAGGCCATGAAGAACATGGCTCCGCCCATGAGGGCGCTGACCGTATGCACCAGCATGGCACAGCCTGACAGGAACATGACCACAGGCTGCAGCGAAGGGCGTTTGACGGCCGCACAGGCCAGCAGCAGAAGGAAGGGCCAGAGATCGGCATAGAAGATGCGCGGCACCGGATCCGAGCGCATGCTGCCCCAGAAGGTGCCGAACGACCAGTGCACGGCAATGCTCATCAGGATCGAGAGCAGGACCGCCAGAGAGGGGCTGCGGAACAGGCAGCGCCCCAGGATGTAATAGGCAAGGAAGTGCAAAAAGACGCCCAGCGCGCCCACACGCAGCATGTCCGTGGCCGCATTGTCCCCGTCGGGGAGCAGACCCGCCAGGGCCGTCAGCAGGTTGGGCACGCCCGGATCCTGCGGGAAAAAAGACGCCACCGGGTCACGGGCAAAGGCCGCGGGGCATTCCCCGGCTTCCATGATCTGCGCGTAGTTCTGCAGGTCGCTGTCCATGCCGATGCCCTGGGGATTGAGGTCCAGCGTCCCCTGCAGGGCACACCAGCAGAACAGCACGGCCAGCAGGACCAGAAGCAGATCCGCAAGCCGGTGTCTTTTGTGTTCAGTCTCTTTCATAGCGGCAGCCCGTCTCTTGATAGATGCCATCCCGCCGGTCTCAGTCCCGGCGGGATTCCTTTTCCGCAGCCTGCCGGCGGGCGGCCGCCAGCTCCCGGGCACGCCGGATCAGGCGCTGGTCCATGCGCCGCATGATCTGGCGGCTGTGCGTCAGGATGTACACCCC
>OGYZ01002112.1_pt1 | contig 14245 bp, 3 predicted proteins | sample 1576681 | NCBI WGS metagenome assembly OGYZ01 (sample SAMEA3541480, study PRJEB24748) | human gut metagenome | biome: human gut; feature: human-associated habitat; material: faeces | place: China | collected 2012 | reverse complement strand
CACTACAGAACAAAGTCCGTGGTAAATCAAACGGCAAGCCATCTGAGAAAAAACAGGTCGGACGTAATTTTTTTCAAGCAGAGTTAGAGATATGAGGATACGCAAACCATTCGGTATAGGTCGGCTCTTGCAGCTGGGCGGCTGCCTGGCTGTGGTGTGTGGGCTGGCTACGAGTTGCATCAATGAGGATTTGTCGAAGTGTGGTCGCGACTATGCCGTCGACTATGAGCTGAAGTTGTCCACCTCGTTGCAGCTGGCGCTCGACGAGGAGTTCGTGACGGCTGAGGAGCAGGCTCTGGCTGCCCGTCTGCGTGACGATTTGGGCAACGTGTTGAGCGACAAGGCCCGGGTGATGGACCTCTCCTTCTTCAAGGAGCAGGGCGGCGAGCTTGAAAAGCACCAGCGCCTGACGCCTAATGCCAACGAGGCGTCGGTCACGGTGTACATGAACCGCGGCAATTACTACAACGTGGCCCTGGCGGCTACCGACAATAAATATGAGGTGGCCATCGACGGCGCTTCGGCCTACCGCAGCATCAGTCTGCTGCAGCTGGCTGCCGATACGGTGGATGCCTACCACTCGGCCCTGTATATGGGGTTGGAGCGCATGGCCATTTCGGAGCAGTCGGGCCATTATTACGTGCCGCTCTACATGGTGAACTCCGTGCCTGTACTGGTGGTCAACGCCACCGGCTCTACGGCCAGCCTGCTGGCTGCGTATGTGCGCGGCACGGCTTCGGGGCTGCATTGTGCCGACAGCGTGTATGTGTACGACCGCAGTGCCGTGATGCGCACCGAGCGTACCGACGCCGGCAACCTGACGGCGTTTCATTGCGTGTGTTTCCCTTCGGCCAACACGCTGGAGCAGCGCATCACCCGTGACGGCGACCTCTCGCAGGCCGAGGGCAGCCTGTGGGAAATGGACGCCTACACCCGCACGGCCGAGGGCAAGTACGTAAAAAATACCCTTTACATCAAGGAACCCCTGCGCGCCGGCGCCATGCTGGTGGTGAAGGTCAAGCTGAGCAACGACGGCACGCTGACCACCGACAATCCGGAGGTGGGCGTATCGGTTGAACTCGACTGGAAACCGGGCGGCGATTTCGACGTGGAAATGTAGAAACGGAAAAGCTCTGTGACGCGATGGTTTGGAAAGGAAAATCATTACCCCTGAGCGGAACGCCGGAAGCGGGGAGGCTTCAGTATAATGGAACCGATAATACTTAGATATGATGAGAAAGAATATATGGCATAATATTTTGAAAACCACAGCTGTGCGCAAGGCACGGATTGTGGTTTTTGTCATAGCTGGCGCTACCCTTACGCTGGCCTCGTGTGCCGACGACGACGGACCGGCTGCCGGCCCGCGACAGACGGTGAGGCTGCTGGTGAGTGTGCCCGCGCAGACGGCGGCTGCCAGCCAACACCGCATGGGCGACCCCGGCGAAGCCGTGCCCGAGGCGGCCGACTGGGACCGCCTGACCGTGATAATGGCTTATATCGACGGCAGCCAGGTGATGAAGACGACGATTACGAAAGCCGATTTCGACAAATTGCCGGCGTACAACGGAAATGCCGGCATCAAGCTCTTCTCCATTGAGGCTCAGCCCGGCACGGTCAGGATTTACGGCGTGACGTACAGCAGCGGGGTAAGCGGGGCTGACGAGCTGGCCCAAAGTATTGACGCGTGTAGCTCGGATGATGCTGTGCAGGCCCTGACCATATCGAATGATTATGCGCAGGGCGATGCGTCGGCAGTGGCCAAGTTTGTGAGTGTGGCTACGGGTTACTATAAGGCCGAGGGCGATTCTCCGGCCGACTTCGTGATACAGCCCGGCGGTACGGGCGCAGTGGGCACCATTCCCACCATGACGCTTACCCGCCTGGCCACGAAAATCGACGTGCAGTGGGACGTGGCTGACGCCGTTGACAAGGGTTATACGGACATCCGCCTGACCGACTTCAGTTTTCACGGCAAGACCAGTGGCCGACTGTTTCCGGATGTGGGCGGCAGCTTTACGCCCGGCACCGACCAGACGTGGACGTTTACCAACACCACGCCCGTCAGCCAGCGCAACGGGCGGCAGTATCACTACACGTTTACCGACGGACAGACCCGCCCGACAATTACCTTTAACATTTCGGGAAAGCAGGACGGTACGTCCGACATCAGCGGCGACTACACCATGGCCTTCCAGTCGGCGCTGCAGACGGCCACGTGGTATAAGGTCAACGCCACCGTCAGGGGCATGACGGCCGGCACGAACACCTCAATCAGTATCTTTAATTAAATGACGATTACAGCGCCCCGCTTCTTCTTAACCGAACGGGCGCATCAACCGAAAATACAAAAACAGACACCTTACCATGAAAACAAAGATGCGAAACATACTATTACGACTTCCGGTGATGTTTCTGGCCTTCTTCCTGGCCGGAACGGCAGCGGCGCAGAGCAAAACCTATTATGTCAGCCCGCAGGGCGGAGGCGACGGCTCGTCGTGGCAGAGTACCCTGACGCTTACCCAAGCCTTGAATGCCGCCACGGCCGGCGACCAGATTTGGGTGCAGGGCTTTGAGACGCTGACCGGCGACAATCTTTACGTGGCGCCCACCAAGGAGGGCTTTGCGGTGAAGTCGGGCGTGCAGCTCTACGGCGGCTTTGCCGGCACGGAGAGCCGGTTGAGCCAGCGCGTCACGCTGGGCAAGCCCTATCAGCTGAAGTACCGCTCCGTGCTCTCGGGCGACATCCAGCAGAACGACACGGTGGGCAGTGTTGACCTGATTTTCCCGGCCAACGAGACCCGCTCGGACAATGCCACCCACGTGTTGAGCGTGAATCTGGATCCGACGCAGGCTTCGGGCAACAACAATACGTACCCCACCGTAATCAACGGTTTTTCCATTGGCAACGGTCAGGCAGCCGGCACCGGTGACGCCGGAAAAGGCGGCGGTATTTACGTTTATGGCGACAACAGCAAGGGCGGCGTTTTTCGCATCGAACGCTGCTTCCTGATCAGCAATTATGCCACGCAGGGTGGTGCCGTTTACGTGGATGCTTCGGTAAAGAGTATGAATGGCGAAACGTCGCTTATCAACCAGAGCGTCGTCTTTAACAATGCGGCCGGCGACCGTGCGGCGGTGGAGAACCAGGCTGGCGGAATCTATCTGGCCGGTGAGGCCACGGTGGTCAACACGTCAATCTTTAACAATGAAAACGGCGGTGTGCGCCTGTCGCCGGAAAGCAAGGTCGTGAACGTAACCATCGCCCGCAATACGGGTGCGGGTGTGGACATGACGGCCGGCGGTTCGGGTGACGCCCATGTGTATAACTCCATTATCTGGGGCAACACGCAGCTGTATTTGCAGAATGACCCTGGATTCCGAAATTCGGCATACCATGAGGTGGTCAGCAGTGACCCTGCAACACCGGACGAAAACGGCAACATTTACGTGGCCAAGGAAAACCGCGGCGACAAATTCGGCCCCATGTTCGACGCGCCGTCGCTGAAGACAAGCTACGACCGCGACTTCAACTGGCGCGAGTCGGCCTATCCGCTCTGGTCGTGGAACGTGCTTGAAGGTTCGGTCATGATTGACAAGGGTGATAATGACTATTATGACCAGAATGTTTACGGCAGTGAAGACATGGCCGGCAATCCCCGTATCAGCGGCGACCGTATCAGTGTGGGGGCCTATGAGTATCAGTATCTGCCCGCCACGCGCATCCGCTACGTGAAGCCCACAGCCACCGGCACGGGCGACGGCTCGTCGTGGGACAACGCCTCGGGCGACCTTCAGAAGATGATTGACGACCTGGCTGACAACAATGTCTCACAGCAGGCCGGCGAGGTGTGGGTGGCTGCCGGAACCTACAAGCCGCAGTCGCAGCTCATCAGCGGTATGAACTATTCGGCATCCTTCCGTATGCGCGACGGAATCAGCGTGTACGGCGGTTTTGCCGGAGGGGAAACGTCCAAGCAGGAGCGTGCCAAAGGCACCATGCCCTGGGACTTTACAAACGTAACCGTACTCGAGGCGGCCTATTATGAGAGTAAGCTGGCATGGACCAATTCAAAATGGACCGTGGGCAGCGATTCGCGCCACGTGGTGTGGTTCGCTCCCATGTCGGGCGAGTCGGACTTTACGCGCATCACCACGCTTGACGGCGTTACCGTTCAGGGCGGATATGCGCAGGGCAATACGGGGCTTGACGACTTCAAGACCGATTGCGGCGGAGGTGTATATATGGACGGTGCCAATACTTACCTGACCAACTGTATCGTAAAGGAAAATTATGCCACGGCTGACGGCGGCGGAGTATATCTGAAGAACGGACGTATAGAAACTTCGCTCATTTACAACAACAATGCCGATGCCAACGGCGGCGCCGTTTATGTGGACAACCGTGGACTCGTGTTGCGCTCCATGCTTTCCAACAACTCCGCCCTCAACGGTGCGGGAGTATATCTGCATAATGGTGCCGAAGCGGCCGGCGACGAAGTTGACGATCATCCGGAATACCTGATATTGTCGACCAGTGTCGTATCCAATAACACCGCAAGAGGCAATGGCGCCGTATATTGCGACAAGGGTGGCGTGCTGATGCAGAACACCATTACCAACAACCAGTGTACGACGGCTACTGATGCTACCGATGTGAAAGCCTCACAGACAGGCGGCATTTATATTGACGAGTATGCTTTGGTTGTAAATACCGTGCTTTGGAACAACCGGATGGGGCAGGGCAGCGGAATCAACATTCCGATGTATGCCCGTAATCCGTCGTCCTCAAAGGTGAGATTCATGTATAACGCCATTTCGGGCGTGAACAATGCCATTTGGAACAACACGCAGCAGGAGCAGACCCTCTCGTTGGTGGACATGAATTCGGGCAAGCAGGATGACGGCAGCAGCATCGGGCCGAGATTCAAGGAACCGGCCTCCGGCATGAACTTTGACATCGAAACGGATTATGGCGTACGGCAGGATTGGGCCTCCGGCATGATTCCTTATTATTGGGAACCTGTTGACGGTTCCAACCTGTGGGCACGCGGTATGGCGCTCGGACTGCTGCCCAGTGAGGTGGTGCTGGCGCCGGAGCTGGATATGGAAGGCAATCTGTTTGCGCAGAAACCGGCTGTGGGTGCCTTCAGTGTAGGTGCGCCCGGCATAAAGCATGCTACCGTGGGCGACTCGCTGGTGGTGTATGTCGACGTGAACTGTACGGAACCCGACCACGACGGAAGTTCATGGGCTACGGGTTTCCGCTCGCTCAACAATGCCATCAGCTATCTGGCCGGGCTGGACGCAGCTACCGTGGGAACGAAAAAACTGGTGGTGCGTGTGCTCGAGGGCGACATCTGGCCGCGTTATGCCTTTACCAACAACGACCCGAAAACGGCAACCATCACCGTTCCGGTTACGACAAGCGGACAGCCTGTTTATTTGTATGGCGGTTATCACCGTACGACGGACAACAACACCGTGATTCGTGACCCGCTGACCTACCGTTCGGTTATCAACGGCAACACCGAAGGCAAGGACATTACGCAGGGCCTCTATCATTGCATCACGGTAGAGAGAGGAGCCAAGCTCGTGCTCGACGGCTTCCATGTCATCAACGGCTATGCCGCCGGCGAGGCCAGCCGTCAGTATGGCGCCGGTTTGCTGGCTCATGCCGGTTCGGAAGTTACCGTGCGTAACTGTATCTTTGAAAACAACACCGCGCAGGAGGGTGCGGCCATCGATGCCCGCGAGGCTGTGCTGACCATGGAGAACTGTGTGGTCAACAACAATACCAATACTACGGTGACGGTACCGGTTGTCAACGCCCGGACGCTGACAATGACGCACGTGACGGTGGCCAATAACCTGGGAACGGCTCCGGCCAATACGGGCAGTCTTTATGCCTCATCCTTTGCCGTGGGCAATTCAGACAATAATACCCTTGCCGATCTGGCCTCAACGGGAGTTGAAGGAGCCAAAAATTTTGCCAACCCCACCAACAACGTAGGAGCCATTCTGGGCTTCGACACCTATCTCGGCGGTTATTCCGTATTCCGCCCGCTGACAAGTTCGGAAGCCGCCGGTACACATATTATCAATAAGGTTTCGTCGGCTACTTCCTTGTCGGCAGACATCACGACAATTAACGACCGTAATCTTGGCGGCATACCTGACCTTGGCGCGTATGAGGCAGATTTGCCAAAGGCCGGAAGCGTTATTTATGTCCGCCCAGGTGGTACAGGTGATGGCTTGTCGTGGGGAAATGCTATGGGAGATATTAATGCTGCCGTCCAGAAAGGTGTAGATTATAATAATAATTTGAGCGAAGCAGACAAATATGACGCGAATAAACGTGCTCAGGTTTGGGTAGCGGCTGGTACATATACGGCAACGCCTACAAAGTCTGGTTCTGTAAATTGTTTTGAGATATTGGAAGGTGTAGATGTGTATGGAGCTTTCCCTACAGAGAAAATAGGAAATCCTGGAATGAATGACCGCCATCCGTTTATTTCAACTTCTGTATATAATAATTATGACGGTATTTATGAACCTGAAGATTACGAAACCATTTTGATGCCGACTTCAAGTTATACTGGAAACCGAAGAGTGCTTGGTCAGGCTGATGCATATAATCCAATAAACGCAGCTACAGGTGGTAAGTATGTAAATGTTGGTGTCGGAAATGGAAATTATATTTATCAGGAAAATGATAAATATGAGGAAGTTGGGGCTGGCAATGGAGATTATATCTATTCAGCGAATGGAGGGGAGTATGTTAGTGCGGCTTCTGAATATTGTGATTATTTACAAGTAGAGGATGGCTGGTATAAATATGTAACCACTTTTGAAGTAACTGCAACTTCTGGTTGGACTTCAAAAAACTTTGTAGAAGTTGGTGAAGGCAAAGGAAATTATGAAATTACTACTTCTTGGACTGGTAGAAAAACTTACACTCAAGTTTCTGATGGGCAAGGTTCTTATGTTGAATTTAGAGGAGAAGGTCTCTATGAGACAGCAAATGGGGTAGGTTCTCAGTCTGAAAATGGCTATGTACAAGTTCCTAAAGGTAAAGGTGAATATGTAAAGACTCAATCAGGTTATAATAAAGTAGGAAGTGGTTATGGTAATTATGTGTTTGTATCCAAGGGTTATCATAAAGTTGAGCAAGGCCAAGGTGACTATATTTATACTGCCGACAACCGATTTGGCATAGAAACTGTATGGGATGGATTTACCCTGACGAATGGATATCTGGATTCTAAATCTTTACCGAATTTAAGTGGTAATATACGAAATGGTGGGGCTGGAGCAGCCATATTTACCAATGTAATATTAAAGAATTGCATTGTAACAGCCAATACGAATACTTCAACTAATACTGGTCAAGAGATTCGTGGTGGTGGTGTGTATTGTGATGAAGGTACGTTGGTCAATTGTTATATTCTTAATAATACTTTGGGAGGAAGTAACCAATATACAGCCTATGGAGGCGGTTGTTATATGTATAGAGGTACGGCTTACAACTGTGTTATAAGTGAGAATGAAACAATAGGTCAACATGGTGACGGAGCTGGAATATTTATAGAAAATGCAGCGTTCTATAATAATACCATTGTAAAAAATACTTCAACTGTTACTACACGTGGAAATGGCGGAATCTGTATTTGGACGTCGGGTGCAAGTTCTCAATTGACCATCTATAATTGTATAGTGCTTGGAAATTCTGATAAGAAAGGTGATATGACTGGTTCAGGTGATATCGCCGTAAGTTCAAACGGTGGGTATATTAATTGTAATTATTCAATAACTAGTAATGTTGATAATGCTTCAAGGAATAACGGTGCAGTAACATATAATAACAGTGTCAAAAAAACTACTTCTATCTTTGTAGATTATGATAAAGGTAATTATCGTTTAGGTACCATGGACGGCGCAAATATAGGTATAGATGCACCGACCGTTAATGGCACGACAATATATTTGTCAGAATATACCGATATGGATTTTACTGACCGTATAAAGGACTGCCGTGTTGATGCAGGAGCTTATGAAAGAACTAATGTAGATAATACTGGTGCAGAAGTAGTTGGTGATACACGAATCTTTTATGTAACCCAAAACGGTGCAGGAACAACTTCCGGAAATTCGTTGACGAATGCAGCATGTGCAACAAAACTCCAGATAATACTTGATGCTGCTGGTGAAATGAAAAAGAATAATCCGGGCTTAAGGGTTATTGTCAAGGTGGCTGGTTACACGGATGATGCGGCAGCTCCCTTTGTATATCATGCCAATACGCTGGCTAACGCAAACGATCCTCAAAGTTATAGCTATACGGTGCCTTATGGTGTAGAGTTGTGGGGTGGTTATAATGATCAGGATGAGAATTGGGATGATGAGGGTAGTCGTAATGTTATGACTAATCGTACCATATTGAGCGCTATTAAGTTAGCCACAACTACGCAACAGGAAGTAAATGGCTATCATGTTATAACCTTTGGAGAAAAACCGACAGGTTGGACTGGTGCTGATGCGCAAACCATTATTGACGGTGTGTGGCTGGAGGATGGCAGTGCCACTTCGTTGGCAGGTGCCGGCAATCCGAATACCCGTGGCGGTGGTGCCATCGTGCCGGGTGGTGCCCATGTACGCAACTGCGTGGTGCGCAACTGTGCGGCCACTGAGGGCGGCGGACTCTACCTGATGCCGGGAGCTACGGTGAGCGGGACGCTCATTATGAACAATACGGCCGAAGACGGCGGCGGCGTTTATGCTGATAATACCGGTGTAACGGAGGATAGCCGTGCGCACATCCTTTCGTCCACCATCGCCGGCAATACGGCGTCGTCCAGTGGCGGCGGAATTTATATGGAGGATGGAGCCGTTATGAGCGCAAATACCGTGTTTTTCGGAAATCAGTCCGGATCTGATAAAAATGTGAGCGGCGTGACCAGCCAGCAATTTGCCGACAGCCAGTTGAGTGAAATCTATAATGTCACGGTTGATAATCAGCGTCAGACGGATTTTTATCCGTTCAACTACTGTTTTGTGGAAAAACAGGAAATGCCGTCCGATTTTGAAAATACAAGTCTTGAGAGTGACTCGACACTTTATTTCACCGGTAATTATTATCAGTTGAAAGACTATTCGCTGCTTATCAAGCACGGAATGAAAAATATTTATCAAGATGGGAAGTCCTCCGGTTCGTCAACCACTCAGCCATGCTTCGTGGCGACATTTAATGTGTCCGCCAGCGATATGCAGAATGTCGATCGCGTGCAGGTGACTAATGCGGCCGACCGTCTGGACGCCGGTGCCTTTGCCTACGAGGGTGGTATCCTGCCGACGGATTTGTTTACACGTATCTTTGTATCGCCTACCACCAATATCACGCTGGCAGCCGGTGCGGACATGAGCCAATATCTGGGCCGTTCGTTCTACACTTCTTTCTCTACGCTGGAAGATGCGCTCGGTTATGTCCGCTCCATGCGTGAAAACGGACAAAATGCCGATACAGAATTTGAAATTCTGGTAGCCGGCGGTACGTACAAGCCTTCTTATGAACGTACCACAACGGCCAACGTTACCCACGACCAGCGGTTGTATTCGTTTGTCGTGCCGCAGGGCGTCAGCATTTATGGGGGCTTTAAGGGAGACGAGCTGTATTCTTCAGGCGGTATTGATGAAATTCCGGGTGAGGGTGAAACGGTAATGGTTAACAATATGGGCAAAATAACTGATATCCTCGAAGCCCGGGCCTATTCCGACTTCAACCAGAATGGCATTGAAGAACCATGGGAACTGGCTAACCAGACCATCCTTTCGGGGCAGATAAATGCTTCGGCCGATGCGCAGAACGCTTATCATGTCGTATTTACGAGTAACGACACCGACAGCCCCAATCCGGTTGTGCTGGATGGTCTGACGGTAATGTACGGGCAAACCGACAATAGCCTGTCCGTAAGTACGAACGAGGACGAGCAGGGCCGTGGCGGAGGAATTTACAGTAATGAAGTCACTTATACCATCAGTCGCTGCCGTCTGCTCAACAATACGGCAGTGCGTGGCGGTGCCGTATTCGTACGTGACGCCGACCTGAATCTTTCCGGATGTATTCTGGCCGGCAATCAGACCGTTACTAATGCCGCTCAGGGCACCAATACTTTAACGAGCCGAGGCGGTGCTGCCTACGTGTCGGGCATTTCCCGCGCTGTTTCCCTGCGCGCAGTGAATACGCTTTGGGCCAACAACGAGTCGGCTGACGAAGGTGGTGCCATCGGTACGAACTATGCCGACGGCTTGACGACATACCACGATCCGCTGCTCTATATCTTGAATAATACGTTTGTGCGCAACAAGGCGGTTACCAATCCGGTAATTTATGCCCACAATGGCAAGAGTCATATTATAAATACCCTGATTTGGGGTAACCAGGGCGATACGTATCAGTCTGGTACCAATTTGTCCGAAATTTATGACGTTTCGCATTCGGCCAGCGATGTCAATTATGTGGATAAGTTCGGCGAAAACAATAGGTATAATAACATCCTGCTTTCTACGGCCAATATGGCTGATAACGGCCCGCGTTTCACCAATCCCTCGGCCGAGGCCGGCGTGAAAGCCAATTCCTCGGCCAGTCTGTGGAATCCGGCAGCCATATCCGTGCTGACAGACGCGGGCGACGGTACGACTCATACCAAACTTGAATATCCGGGTGAGGCCGGTCATGCGGACAATCAGGTAACGGGAGCTTATCAGGAATGGTTCAGCACGGGATATTTGGGGCAGAATGATGTAGCCGAGGCTTACATCACGGGAGCGTATTCCCGTTATTCCGGCCCTTATGGCAAAAACGGCACGCAGATGTGTAAACCCATTGATATTGGTCTTTACGAGTATCAGTATGTGTCCAACTTCTCTACCATGCTGAAAATATATGTTGATACGCTTTCTGTCGGAAATGGTTCGGGCGACAGTTGGGCCAATGCCACCGACGACCTGCGCGGAGCCATTGTCGGTGCATCCAATCCGACTGACCAAGCCGGTACCAGAAGAATTTTTGTACGTGACGGGAAATATACCTGGAGCCGGCTGTCGGCAGGTTCGGCCTATATCCTGAACATGAACATGTCAGACAATTCGCTGAGCGACTCGCTGATTCTGAAAGGCTCTTGTACGGGCAGTGGCGAGCAGCAGGATTTCAGCAAACCCACAGTCGTTCGCAATGATGGTGAAACCAATATTCTGATGTCCGTATCAGCCAATAACAAGAATGTTGTTTTCGAAGGTTTCACGTTTGCCAATCATTCTGCGTCTGTAGATGCCAAGGGTATGGAGGTTAGTGTCCAGCCCAGTGGTTCACTGACGTTGAAGAATTGCGGATTCCGTCAGAACCCTGTCGGATTGAATGTCGCTTCAGGAAAAAACAGCGGTCCGGTATTGATATACAATACGCTCTTTGCCGACGGCGGTACGGGTCTGGCTGCCGACGAGCGGACCACGGTGGTCAATGCTACCTTTGCGCAGAACGCCACTGACCTGACCGGCACGCCGAAAGGCATATATAATAGTGTGGCCTGGAAGAATGGCAAGCAAAATCTGACTACTGATACTGAGAAAAAGAATGTGGCTATTCCCGGTACGGTAGACAACGATAATGTGCTGGAGGGTCCCAACTTTGTAGACCCCGACAACGCCGACGTGATGAGCCGCGACTACCGCATCCGTCCCAACCTGTTGCTGCTGAACAAGGGTAACAAGAAGCATTATACGTATTATGCTTTGGGATTGACGGCAGCAGATGCTGCAATCCCGGCTGACGAGAAAGACCTGGCCAACAATGCCCGTCTGACGGGTGATGAGATAGATGTAGGGGCTTATGAGTACGAAGCTACCCTGAAACCCATTGTTTACGTAAAGGCCGACCTGACCGGTACGGCCGACGGTAACAGCTGGACCACCGCCCTGGGCGACCTGCAGGGTGCCGTCGACCTGGCCGGCATCTACGTGAACGGAAATCCGGGCGAGCATGCTTACGTATTTGTACACAATAATTATCATGACGCCGGGCTGCTCAACCTGTCGATGCCGGGCGTAAAGGTATATGGCGGCATGAACGACGAGACCTCTTCTCAGACGGAAGTGGGCGCCATCGTGTCCGACCTGCTCAGCAAGCGCAAGGGTATGCTGGAGGCTACCAGCCGCTCGTTGTTGCAGAACGTAACCCTTGGAACCGATGTCGTAGTGGACGGTTTCGTGGTGAACGGTGCGGCTACGGTCAACAATGGTATTCTTTCAACCTCCATTCTCAATGGTGCCGTGGCGGGCCAGTCCGACGGTGTGCTCTACAACTCGCTTGCTCTGAACAGCGTGTCGGGCGTCAAGGCCGTTAATGTGACGGCCACGGGTACGATTGCAGATGTAACGGGCAGCGGCAACAACCGTACGTCTGTCAGTGAAACCAATGCTTACGTAACGGACGATTACTGGAAATATCAGCTGATGGAAACATCGTCGGATATTGACCCGACGGAAAACCGTATGGATATTACCGGATATATGACCGAGGTAGGCCACAGCCGCGACCTGATAGGCAACCAGCGTATCCGTAACGCGGTGGATAACGGTTGTTTCGAAACGTGGAACATTACCGGAAACTATACGATTACGTCTGCCGACAAACCCGTTGGCAAGTCGGTGGTTTACGTGCGTAAGGAGCAGGAACTGCAGATTCAGAAAGCCGACGACGGCTCTCTGGTTTATCCGGCCGGCCAGTACTTCAGTCCCGGCTACCTGCTGTTGGAGCATCATGCCGGTTTGCGCGGTTGCGGCAATTACATCAACCTGACCAACTTTGCCGTTGAGCGCGACGTAAAGGCCGGAGGCAATGATTTGACCGTAATGCCGTTTGACGTAACGGACGTGACTCCGAATGCCGACTACAGTCTGAAGCGCTACAACGGCAGTACACGAGCTGCCTACGACTATACGTTTGACGACAAGGACGGCAAGGCATGGGAGGCTCTCAGCCAGCCGGGTGGTTCCACTGAAGGTTTCCTGATTGCTTCGGACAAGGACATGACCATCCGTTTCAGCGGAAATTCCTATTCCGAGGGTGGCGCAGACAAGAGCGTAGTGCTGATGAAGTATAACTTCAACGATCCGTGGACCTCGACCACTTCAGACGGCAACCGCTTTACCCACAAGGAAAACATGAGCTGGAACCTCTTTGGCTCGCCCTACCTTTGCGCCATGAACTATGGCGACATGGCATACGGCCGTGTTCTCTACGGCTATACGGCCGATACGTATAAGACGGTCAATACCGCCAACGAAACCGCAGGCTACATTCCTGCCGGCGACGCCGTGTTTACGCAAACGGCTACGCTTCGCGAAAGAGAATCCGTCAGCATTGCGCTGCCTTCATCCTCCGGCCGACAGGGCGATGCTTATGCTTCGTCGGCCCGCCTGCAGCTCACGCTGAGTCCGGCCGAGGCCACCCGCGCTACGGCCGACGGGGCTTCAGCGGCCGATGTGCTGCAGCTGAATGCCGTGCCGGCCGACGAGGCCCGTCAGGACTTTGACCTCGGTGCCGACGGTGTGAAGTGGATGAGTACGGCCGCCGTGCCGCAGCTCTACGCCGTGCGCAGCGGCAATCGCTATTCGCTCCTTTCGGCCGTCAGCGAGGAGGGCGAAACGCCACTGGGCGTGACTGCCTCCAAGGCCGGCACTTACCAGCTGGGCATTGCCGGCAACGAGGGTTACGAAACGGTGGAACTGACCGACCATTTGACGGGGCGCACCGTTGACCTCACCGCCGCTCCCTACACCTTTACGCTTCCGGCCGACACCTGTATCGACCAGCGCTTCACGCTCCGCTTCCGCACGCTGGATGACGAGGGAGCTGACGGCGGCATCCGCATCAGGCTGCAGGACGACGGCAGCATCTGCGTGAGCGGCCTTGAGCCCGGCCAGCGCATACAGGCCTACAGCGTGGGCGGCCAGCTCGAGTGGAAGCACGTGGCCACCGAGAGCCAGTGTGTCTTCCGCCTGCAGCGCGGCGTACATGTCGTTGAGGTGCGTGAGGGTGGCACCAAGCGTGCCGTCAGCAAGCTCATGGTGCCTTAGTTGCAGCACACCCGCGGGTTGTGCACCCGCATCTCGTTTCCATAAAGAGCGGCGCGCTCCGTCCTGCCTCCGGGCAGCCGTACGAGGCAAACCGTGCGGACACTCAGTGGAA
>OGYZ01002111.1_pt1 | contig 14245 bp, 10 predicted proteins | sample 1576681 | NCBI WGS metagenome assembly OGYZ01 (sample SAMEA3541480, study PRJEB24748) | human gut metagenome | biome: human gut; feature: human-associated habitat; material: faeces | place: China | collected 2012 | reverse complement strand
TTTCTTTGGTAGCTTTCTTTCAACGATGAAAGAAAGCTACTCGCGCCAGGGGGCGGCGAAACCCTCCCCCCGCCGCGAAGTATTGACGCAAAATCCCCCGCCGTTACTGCCACGCCGCCGGTACCGGCGGCATAATACGCCGCACATCTTTCTCCATGGTATCCCCCGCCGTGGGCACAAAGCCCAGCCGCGCGAAGAACAGCCGCAGCCCCTTGTCCGGGCAGTCCACCCGCAGGATATCCCTCCCCCGCCGCAGGCAGGCGTCAACAGCCTGCCCCATGGGCGGGATACCCAGGCCCTTCCCTCGCCATTGCGGAGTCAGGCCGTACCAGCTCAGCCGCAGGGCGTCCCCCTCGTCGGACAGGCTGAAGGCTCCGATCAGCGCCTCGCCGTACCACACGCCGGTAGCCTCGCCCCCGGCGGGCATACCCAGCGCCGCCCGCTTCTCCTCCGGAAGCGGGCCGTAGCCCTCGCCGGACTCCACCATGTTCTTCTCCTTCCACCAGCTCTGCCTGGCAAAGGTAGACAGTCCCCGTTCCGTCAGATGGCTGTTGTCGTCCCGGTATACCACCCGGAACGTCCCGTTCTCCCATTCCAGCAGCGACACGGCGGTGTTGTCCCCGTGGGGCGTCTGCCCCACCTCCGCCAGCGTCTGCCCCTGCAAAACGCCCAGCACGGTCCGCAGCGCCATCCCATGGGAAAATACCGCTGCGGTGCCGCCCTCATGGGCCCGGGCCACGCGCTCCAGCGCCGGGATAAACCGGTCCACCACCTGCTGTGCCGTCTCGGCCCCCGGCACACGCCACAGGTCGGCCCGCCGGTTGAAGTTGTACATCTCCTCCGGGTATTTCACGTTCAGCTCATGCCAGGTGTGGTCCTCCCACTCCCCCATGCAGATCTCCCGGAACGCCGGCTCCAGATGCAGCGGCAGGGCCTTGGGCAGCCAGATGGCCCGTGCGGTGATCTGCGTCCGGTACAGGTCGCTGCTGTACACCGCGTCGATGTCCACCTTCCGGAACCTCTCCCGCAGAGCGTCGATCTGCTGATACCCCCGGTAGTTGGTGATCAGCCCGTTGCAGTGGCCGTGTGCAACGCGGTACAGGTTTCCCTCCGCCTCCGCGTGGCGGATCAGATACAGCCGCGTCATACCACCGTCACCCACTGCTTCCACGCGCGGACCGCCTCCTCGACCGCCGCCGCCGGCTCCGCCGCGTACTGCAAAGCACTGTCTGTCGCCAGCGCCCCGTGACCCATATCGTCAAAGGCCGGCAGCGCATTCTCCCCGTCGCAGTCCTCCAGCAGCAAAAACGCCCCCGGACATACTCTCCGCACGTCCCTCACATCCAGACTGTACCCCGTGGACACAGCCAGCGCTGCACCCCGGCGTGCCATCTGCTCCGCCACGGACAGCCACAGCGCCCGGTCGCCGGCCACCAGACTCTGCACCTGTCCGCCAGTCCGTACCGCCGCGATGGGCAGCATCTCCCCAGCCTCCAGGCACCCGCTTCCGCCGTAGGGGCACACCGTCACGGCGTCCGCCCCGTACCCGGCCCAGCACTCCGGCTCCGCGGTGTTCATATCCAGTATCACATACAGTTCCTTGGCATGGGCCGCGCTGACAAGGTTCGCCAGCACGTCCGCCCCCATCATCCCGTGACGCAGATACGCTCCGCCCCGCAGCACCACCGCGGGCAGCTTTCCCGCCGCCGCGTCCAGCAGCGTCGTGCCGTGATACCGCAGCGCCTCCGCCTGGGCCATGGGCGTGTCGCCGAACATATCGATAAAGTTCTTCACAAACTTCCCATTCAGCTTCTCCGCCTCCGGCGCCAGCGTCAGCGCCAACGGTGTTTTTTTCTCGCGGATACGCCGCTGCAATTCCAAATCAAACATCATGTTCTCCTTTTTTACCTTTGCGCTCCCATATACACGCACTAAGAGCACGCAAAATGACAAATGGCATATAAATAGTGTATAGATAACCTATAAACAACATCTACGCAAGTGTCTGACATCGTCTCATGGTATTATACCAATTCCGCCCCTGCTTGGCAAGAAACACCGCCGTCTTTTTCGCATTTTTTCACCTCTGCCGGGCATACTGTACACAGGCCGATAAAGGATAAAAATGCAACGAAAAAGAGGTGAACACGATGAAAACGTGTACTTTCCTCAAGGGAATGGTCGCCGGCATGGCTGTCGGCGTCCTGCTGGACAACGCCCTTCGTCCCTCGCCCAAGTTCCGCAAGACCCAGGCGGGCAAAACCCTCCACCGCCTGACCTGCGCCCTTGACGACGCCGTGGACGAGGTCTGCTCCAAGCTGCAATAACCGCGGTATCGCATCCGGGCGGTGTATGGTTATGTAAACTATACACCGCCCTATAATCAGCATATTTCCATTGCTCAAAATTACACATTATGTTAACTTAGATATTTGCTGTCAATTCCACAACTCACCCCGAAAATTCCATCTTGACAAACCTGGTATTTTTGGTATAATAGTCCATGCTGTTTGTCAGCAAATCGAATATGCAGTGGTATCGAAGAGGTCATAACGAGCACGACTGGAAATCGTGTTGTCGTCAAAAGCGGCACGAGGGTTCGAATCCCTCCCACTGCGCCAGTGAAAAGCCCTGTAACCATGCCGGTTACAGGGCTTTTCTTCTGCGCCAGAACGGGGATTTGACCATAATTTTGACCACAAACACGCCGGTGCCTACTAACCGCGCGGGCTGTCACTCCTCCACCAGCGGCGGCTCAAAGCTCTCAATAGCACTACGAAGCTTGGCGTGACGGATGACAAAATGTATGGCGGGTGATTTTTCCTTGGACACCATGGCCCACCGCCCCTCGTGCATGACGATCTGCAAATTGCGGAAGGTGCTGTCGGCGGTCAGTTCCAGGCGGCAGCGCGGGTGCACTGCCGCGAACTGTTCTGTCTGATCGATGTGTTCCAGATACTCCTGATAGGTATACGGTATATCACGTTCATAGAACGATCCTGGCAGGGGCAGGGACATCGGGTATCGTTCAAAGGCTTCCTCTGTCAGTCGGGGCAGAGCCAACACCATTTCATTGTCCCGCAGGATGGTTTCGGCCTGCTCCCGGCGGCTTTTGGCGTGGGCCAGGATACGCTCCTGATCCGGCGCAGGCACATCGTGTCTTTGCAGCACCGCCGCCAAAAACGCGGGGTCCGCGGTATACAGCGGCGGCGCCGATAGGACACACCGCCGTCGGCCGGGGGTGCGGCTGTCTGCCAACAGAAACGCGTTCAGCCGGGAAGCACCGTCGGCACGGTATATCTCCATCAGCGGCTTGGCGTTCTCCAGCAGAGCGTCGGCCCGACGGCGGTAATAGGCCACCTCTGCGCGGTTGTTGGTCAGGTAATACCGCCCCTCGCTATGGTGGCCGGACACAGCCTCGCCGGTCAGCGCGGCTGTGCCGGATACCCGCAGGAAATGCAGGAACACACCGCCCTGGGGCGATTTGAAGTAATACGGCTCGATCTGGCCGGTCATATACATGGGGATGAAGCTCTCCAGTCCCAGCATCATCTCCGGCAGATTGCGGTCAATGTTGTGGATGATCTGCAGCCGCAGACCTTTTTTCAGCAGCAGCGCCATGCCGAACATCCACTTCTTGGGGAACTCCGGGTCCTGGGCCATCTCCGTCATGGGCATATCGCTGTACATAAACACCGGCTCTGTGGAGCGCGACAGCACCGCCGCCTTCATAAAGTCCAGCTCGCTGTCCATCATCTGCCGCAAGCCGGAGTAACTGCGGCTGGTGGGCAGCTGGAAGGGCGCCACAGGGACCTTCAGCTCATCAAAATGGACGGAGCGAATGTACGCATTCAGATCGAACTCATCCAGCTTGGTCAGGAAGCGGGAGACGCTGTCCTCCCGGGGCGCATGGCTGCCCAGCAGCCAATCCTGCACCCGCCGGCAGTAGGCGGCGCGGTCGCTGAGATCTTCAGCGGCACAGCCCAGCAGCGCGGCGGCCACTTCCCGCTGGGTGGGGCCGTCCATCTCCCGGGAAACATAGGACGCCACGGCGGCGGCGAACTGCTCCGGCTCCGCCGGCTGACGCTCGCCCCGGCGGAAGCGGAAGATGGCGGACGGGTCGTAGTTGGCGCAGCGGCACAGCTTCGCCACGCTAAGCCCCATGACCTCGATCAGCGCATTGAAGTTCTCCCGCAGCATTTTCTTGTCCGTGCCGGCATATTCATCGCATTGCAGGAACGCGCTATACAGTGTGTCCGCGTCCATATTCGGCAGCGCCTTTGCTTTGGCCATATCGGCCAAAGCATCACTCAGCGCTGTGAGCACGGCGCTGCCGCGGCCCGGCGTGCGCTCGCCGGTGCGGTAGCGGCTCAGGGACGGCGCGGATAGCCCGGCGGCCTCCGCCAGCTCCTTGCCCCGGCAGTCCAGCCGGGTGATATATTCGTTCAGCTGCTCACAAAAGCGCATGGCGCACCTCCTGCGGTGAAAGCTGTGTATAGTATACGCCCATATGGCAAAAAAGTGAAGCAAAAAATTTCCAAAACCAGCAATCGCCGCAGCCGGTAATCGCGTTTCCCTGCCTTGGCCTCCGTGGTACAATAGAAAATGTAAAAAGCTTGTAAATGCGGGAAAAATTGAAACAGGAGGATGGAACAAAATGACAAAGAAAAGGTTTTTTCCGGCGCTGCTCCTTACGCTGGTCCTGGCGCTGACGCCGCTGTCAGCATTTGCGGAATCTGGAGCGTATGCCGTTAAATTTTACCCCGGAGATTATGGAACCATGACTAAAAACGACCAGATCCCGTCTGTGTATTATAACATTGATGATGATGTTAACAAGCCCTACTACTACAAGCTGAATGTATCCGAGACAGAGACTCTCGGCTTTGCCGGTAGCATCATCGATACGCTGCTTCCAAATCAAGGATATAAGTTCGCCTACTGGACAGCCGATGCTACCGTCTACCAGGTCGGCAGTGACACTGCCATTCCTTCCGGCACTGCTCTTTCCTCTGATCAAATACAGAACAAGGTTACCGTGAAAAGTGATGTGACATTCACGGCCCACTTTAAGCAGAGCTCTGAAAATCCCGAGGATTCAGTAATCACCACCGTTGAAATCACCGGTGCAACCCTTTCCTACAACCCCGGTGATGCCCCCCGGGCCACGGCTGCCGTAGCCGCCGCCGATCAGGGCAAATACCGAATTGCCGATGAATGGTGGCAAGAGTTAAATGAAAACGATGTGGCCGTTGCCGCCTGGTATTCCGATAACGGTTCACACGGTTCTCTGCCGACCATCACGGAATTTGAAAGCGGAAAAAAATATGTATATTCCGTTCTGCTGATGCCGGAAATGGGTTATGACTTCAGCAGAGAAGTCACCGCTACGGTGAACGGAAACGCAGTGACTGCGGTTCCCGCCACAGACGGATATCTGAGTCTTCCTAATGTTAAAACGATCACGCCGACCGGACAAATCACTCCCCCCGCCACCGGCGGCTACTACTATTTCCCCTCTGCCGGCGGCAGCAGCGCCAGCCCCAAGACCGCGGACGCAGGCGTGGCGCTCTATGCCGCTGCCGCCCTGCTGAGCACCGCCGGTCTGGCGTGGAACAGCAGGCGCCGCGGGCAGTAAACCAGTTATTCTCTCCGGGTCGATACCGACAGGGGTAAGCCGCAGCAGCGGCAAGCAAAAACGCCGCCCGAAAGGGCGGCGTTTTTGTCGATTGCGCACACGCGGAAAAACAAGCGTCATATCGGTGGAAATGCCTTAAGACCCGCGAACCGAGTCATACTTGGAATTGCCCAAAGCGCTGAGGTAGGCGTCGTAGGCCTCCTCTAACGAAGAAAACGCTTTTCCGTTTTTCAGAATCTGCTTATACTGGTTTTGCGAAGTAAGTGATTGGGAAACGGCGACATATTCGCTGCCGTTTTTCGTCCTCTTGCCGGTCGTGGTTTCGGAAACATAGTACTTCCCGTCCCCGGTCTGGACGATCACGGGAATTTCCTTTCCGGCCCCGACTTCGTTAGTGTTCAGAGAGGTCCAGAAAAGGTATCGGTTTGCATCTTGTCCATCTTTTCCGCTGCCAAGAAAGGCCCATGTGCAGTCCGGCTGCTGCAGGAGACTGTTGTCCGAATTTTTGATCGCTTCGGAAATAGCCGGAACATAATCTGAATACGGACACCTGGAGTCAAACTCGAAGTTAAGGTGATCTTTTACAGCGCCGTTTTTCCAAAAGTCTGTACTATATAGAAGTTGGAAGAAATCCGTCACGCTTGTGTTAAATGGATACTTGGGGTCAGAAGGGTCGGCTTTCCCGCTCCAAGTCAGAATAATTCCGTAATTCTTATCATATGAAACAACACAGGTTCCATTCGGCGTAGCAACGCCTTTCCAATTATCTGTGTCTCCTTGCTTTTTATAGTGGACGATACCGCCGATATTCACGGGGTCCAATGACTGCCAGTCCGCCTGCTTCTGCTTCAGATCGACCGTGACCGTGGCCTCAAAATTTCCGAGCTGCGCCTCTGTGGAGACCTGTGCATACGCGGCGCGTACATTCGCAAGGTCTGTGGCCTCCCTGCTCTTTTCAAGCTGTGACGCAAATACCGGAATCGCGATCGCGATCAGTACGGCAATGAGCGCAATGACGATCAGCATTTCCATCAATGTAAATCCGCTGCGATTTCGTTTTCGTTTCATATGATCCCTACTTTATCTTTGATAGTACAAGCACATGGTGCACCCATCATGAATTGTTATCTTTAGAGTATAACACACCGCTGCCGAAAAATAAAGTAATCAAATGAAGCCAAAAAAGGATTTCTGCGAAAACTCTGCTTTTTTCGATCCCACTTTTCAGCCGCACCGGTATTTCGCCATCGGAGAGCCACGTCTGTGCGATCATAGTCCAGATTCCAGGTAACAAACTGGATGCCGTGTTTACTATGCGTTCCCGCCAGTATCGTGCCATTGAAGTCGGCAAGGATGCGGTAGTCGCCCTCCAGCCCGCTGGCTTCGGGCTGCGGAGCAGTTTCCATCGCAGTCATGTACTCCAGCGTTCGGGCAGCGATGTCCTCATCACGTGGCGCGACTCGCTACCGGCATCCCACGAATGGCAGAGCCATTCGCAGGAGCCCTGCCGGACCTCTTGATTTAACGCGCTGCGCGCAGGTCGAGGCAGCGAGTTCAGGGCTGCCCGCGGCATTCCAAAAAGAAAACACCATCCTGACGGATGGTGTTTCTTTTTGGAGCGGGCGACGAGGCTCGAACTCGCTACCTCGACCTTGGCAAGGTCGCGCTCTACCAGATGAGCTACGCCCGCAAACGCAAGGTGAATTGTAGCAGAAAACACGTCGCTTGTCAACCCTGCATTTTTATTTTTTGTAAAAACGCTGCCGTCGCGGCATGGGCTACCGCATGAGGATCTCCACCACGCCGGCATTGGCGGCGTTGGGATAGAAATTCGTCACCCAGCCGCTGCCGCCCATGGCGCTCTGCACCTGGTACACCGTCTGCTGCACCTGATAGGACTGTCCTTCAAAGGCGCTCAGCTGCACCACCAGCTCCGTTTTGCCCGCCTGGGCCGCCTCGGTCAGCAGATCGTGCAGGGCGGAGACATTGGTGGCGTGAACGATGTCGATGAGCTGCTGCTCGGTCTTCTTATAGCCGATGGTCACGGTGATCTCGCTGTAATTCCGGGCGGAATCGTCCACGGTGTACTGGATATAGGACACCGCATAGGAGCCCATGGGCGTGTCCTTCTCCACCTCGCGGCAGGCCTTTTCCGCCGCGTCGCCGGCATCCAGCCCCTCCTGGGCGTAATAGAGCCAGATGGTCCCCTCCTCCGCGTGGTTGCCCACGAAGATAAGGATATTGTTCACCAGATCCTGATAGGTGTCCGCCCGCAGCACGTCCCGTCCCTCGCCCTCGTAATAGGTAGGGCTGTGGTCCTTGACCTCGTACCACTCCCGATTCAGCAGGCTGCCGCAGCCGGTCAGCGACACCGTCAGCAGCGCGCACAGCAGCGCCGCGCACCATCTCTTTACCATGTCCGTGCCCTCCTTTCCGTCTCGTTACAGCAGCTCCAGCTGCTTCTCCTCGCTGTCCTCCGGCTTCAGGAGCGCACCCGCCGCGGGGATGGTCCGCGTCCGGTAGCGGGCACCGTTGACGATGCCGCATTCCACCGCGGGAAGCACCTTTTCCAGCCGGTACTTGGGCTTGATGTTCATCACCTGCACGCCCTGGGTAGAACGGGTGGTCTTGGGCGCGAGCAGCGCCGTGTGCACCAGCAGGGCCCGGGGCTCGTTGGTCTCCAGCGCCAGCTCCGTATCCTCCGTCAGGTGTACGGCGCACACCAACGGGAACTTGTCGCAGTAGGCGCCGGTGAGCTTCCGCCGATTGGACACCGTGGCGTAGGCGCTCAGCGCCACACGGGCGGCACGGCCGTTCTCAAAGAAAAACACCACGCTGCCGCTGTAATCTCCCGGCAGACACAGCCAGATCACATTCTCGCCGGCATCCATGCCCAGCTTGGCGGGCAGGTAGTCGCCCAGGGCGGAGGCCTTCGTCTCGCCGAACTCACTGGCACGGGTCTTGTACACCTGGCACTTATCCGTGAACAGCAGCAGCTCCGTGCTGTTGGCGGCCTCGAAGTACTGCCGCAGGCTGTCGCCCTCCTTGAACTTCTGCTCGCCGGACATCCGCAGGGACTGGGGCGTGATCTTCTTGAAATAGCCCTCCCGGCTCAGGAACAGGTGGACGGGGTAGTCCTCCACCGGCTCCTCGTCCGGCTCCTCCGGCATCTCGTGACTGTATACGATCTCCGTCCGCCGGGGCACGGCGTACTTCTTCTTCACGTCCTCCAGCTCGTTGATGATGATCTTGCGGATGCGGCCCGGCTTGGCCAGGGTATCCTCCAGGTCCTCGATCTCGTCCTGCAGGGCGCTGGTCTCCGCCACCCGCTTGAGGATGTATTCCTTGTTGATGTTCCGCAGCTTGATCTCCGCCACGTACTCCGCCTGCACCTGATCGATGCCGAAGCCGATCATCAGGTTGGGGATGACCTCGGCTTCCTCCTCCGTCTCACGGATAATTTGGATGGCCCGGTCGATGTCCAGCAGGATGCGCTTCAGGCCCTGTAAAAGGTGAAGCTTTTCCTTTTTCTTATTCAGGATGAAGTACACCCGCCGCTTGACGCAGTCGGTGCGCCAGGCGGTCCACTCCTCCAGGATTCCGCCCACGCCCAGCACGCGGGGCATACCGGCGATGAGGATGTTGAAGTTGCAGCTGACGGTATCCTGCAGAGGCGTCAGCCGGTACAGCTTGGCCATAAGCTTGTCCGGGTCCACGCCACGCTTCAGGTCGATGGCCAGCTTCAGGCCGCTGAGGTCCGTCTCGTCGCGCATATCGGCGATCTCCTTGACCTTGCCGGCCTTCACCAGCTCCGCCACCTTGTCCAGAATGGCCTCGATGGTGGTGGAGTAGGGGATCTCGTACACCTCGACGACGTTTTCCTTCTTATCGTACCGCCATCGGGCGCGGACCTTCAGGCCGCCGCGGCCGGTGCTGTAAATGGCCCGCAGATCGTCGCCGTCACAGATGATCTGGCCGCCGGTGGGAAAATCCGGTGCCAGCAGCGTGGAGGCGATATCGTGGGCGGGGTTTTTCAGATAGGCGATGGTGGTATCGCACACCTCACCCAGATTAAAGCCGCAGATCTGGCTGGCCATGCCCACGGCGATGCCCTGGTTGGCGGACACCAGCACATTGGGATAGGTGGTGGGCAGCAGGGCGGGCTCCTTGGTGGTGTTGTCGTAGTTGTCCACAAAGTCCACGGCATCGCAGTCCAGATCACGGAACAGCTCGGCGCAGATGGGGGCCAGCTTGGCCTCGGTGTACCGGCTGGCGGCATAGGCCATATCCCGGGAGTACACCTTGCCGAAGTTGCCCTTGCTGTCCACAAAGGGGTGCAGCAGGGACTCGTTGCCCTTGGCCAGGCGGACCATGGTCTCGTAGATGGCCTGGTCTCCGTGGGGGTTCAGGCGCATGGTCTGGCCCACGATGTTGGCGCTTTTAGTGCGGCTGCCGGTCAGCAGGCCCATCTTGTACATGGTGTACAACAGCTTTCGGTGGGAGGGCTTGAAGCCGTCGATCTCCGGGATGGCGCGGCTGACGATGACCGACATGGCGTAGGGCATATAGTTCTCGTCCAGCGTGGCGGTGATGGGCTGCTCCACCACAGCGCCCCGCAGGCCCATCACGTTGGGATCGCCCGCGTGCCGTATTTCTTTTTCCTCGGTTTTCTTTTTTGCCATAGGAACGGTGTCCTTTCACTGTCTAAAGCCTGCTGCCGCAGGCCTTTTCTTTATAGCTTTGCACGGAGCAGATGTCCGGAGCACCGGCAAAGGCGTCAGATCTTCCGCCAAGACAAGGCGCAGGGGCGCAGCCATACTTTGTGTATGGCAAGCCGCTGCAACAAAGTATTGGCGCAAGAGATACGCCTTTGTCAGCTTACATCGATCATATCAAGGTACTTATAGCCATTTTCAGCGATATAGTCCTTTCTGCCGGACAGGTTATCGCCCAGCAGCAGGTCAAATACCCGGGCCGTCTCCTCGGCGTCCTCCGGCAGCACCCGGATGAGCCGCCGCGTCTCCGGCGACATGGTGGTCATCCACATCATCTCCGGGTCGTTCTCGCCCAGTCCTTTGGAGCGCTGGACATTGACCTTCTTGCCCTCCAGCTTTTTCAGGATATCCGCCTTCTCCTTCTCAGAGTAGGCGAACCAGGTCTTCTCGCCGGACTTCTCTTTGCAGGTGATCTCGAACAGGGGCGTCTCGGCGATATAGACGTAGCCCTCCCGGATCAGGGTGGGGCACAGCCGGTAGAGCATGGTCAGGATCAGCGTGCGGATCTGGAAGCCGTCCACGTCGCCATCGGTGCAGATGACCACCTTGCTCCAGCGGAGGTTGCTCAGGTCAAACTGGTTCAGGTCCTTGACGGCCTTGCCGCTGACCTCCACGCCGCAACCCAGCACCTTCATCAGGTCGGTGATGACGTCGCTTTTGAAGATACGGGGATAATCCGCCTTCAGGCAGTTGAGGATCTTGCCGCGGACGGGCATGAGGCCCTGAAATTCCGCGTCGCGGGACTGCTTGCAGGCGCCCAGGGCGGAGTCGCCCTCCACGATGTAGATCTCGCGGCGCTCCACGTCCTTGGTGCGGCAGTCCACGAACTTCTGCACCCGGTTGGCAATATCGATCTTCTCGGTAAGCTTTTTCTTCTGGTTGATGCGGGTGCGCTCCGCCGTCTCGCGGCTGCGCTTGTTGATGAGCACCTGAGCGGCGATCTTCTCCGCCGCGTCACGGTTCTCGATGAAGTATATCTCCAGCCGGCTGCGAAGGAACTCCGTCATGGCCTCCTGGATGAACTTGTTGGTGATGGCCTTCTTGGTCTGGTTTTCGTAGCTGGTCTGGGTGGAAAAGCTGCTGCTGACCAGGATCAGGCAGTCCTGTACGTCCGGAAAAGTGATCTTAGCCTCGCCCTTGACGTACTTGTTGTTGTCCCGCAGGTATTTGTCGATGGCCGACACCATGGCCGAGCGGGTGGCCTTCTCTGGGCTGCCGCCGTGTTCCAGGAAGCTGGAGTTGTGGTAGTATTCGCACAGGGCCGTCTTGTTGGAGAAGCACAGCGCCACGCTGAGCTTCACCTTGTACTCCGGCTTGTCCGGCCGATCCCGGCCCCGGCGCTCCGCCTCCCAGTACACCGGCTCCGTCAGGGCATCCAGACCCGCCAGCTCCCGGATGTAATCCTCGATACCGTGCTCGTAGACGAACTCCTCCGTCTCGAACTTTCCGGCGGCTGTCTCGTTTTTCAGCCGGAAGGTCACGCCGGCGTTGACCACCGCCTGCCGCCGCATCACGTCCCGGTAGTAGTCCACGGGGATATCGATGTCGGTAAACACATCCAGATCCGGCAGCCAGCGGATGGTGGTACCTGTACGCTTTTTATTGCCGGTCTGTTCGCTGACCTCCAGCTTGCCCGCGATCTCGCCGCGCTCAAAGTGCAGCCGGTACTCCTTCCCGTCGCGCCACACGGTCACGTCCATATAGCGGGAGGCATACTGGGTAGCGCAGGAGCCCAGGCCATTCAGGCCCAGGGAGAACTCGTAGTTCTCGCTGTTCTCGTTGTCGTACTTGCCGCCGGCGTACAGCTCGCAGAACACCAGCTCCCAGTTGTAGCGTCCCTCTTTTTCGTTCCAGTCCACCGGGCAGCCCCGGCCCTGGTCCTCCACCTGGATGGACCGGTCGGCGAACCGGGTCACGGTGATGAGCTTGCCGTGGCCGCCCCGGGCCTCGTCAATGGCGTTGGACAGTATCTCGAATACCGCGTGCTCGCAGCCCTCCAACCCATCGGAGCCAAAAATGACGCCGGGCCGCTTCCGTACCCGGTCCGCCCCTTTCAGACTGGAGATACTTTCATTATCATAAGTCGCTTTCTTTGCCATATCTATCCTCCGGTGTATACCGATCACAATTCATTATACATTATATAGTATCGGCAGGCGTTTTGCAAGCGCTCACACGCCCCATTCCCCGCCGCTTCCGCAAGAAATGTTAGGTCCCCTGAAATATTGACTGGTTTACACAAAAAATAACCCGGCCGCAACCGGGCGCAGCCCTTTGTGTATAGGGTTTTGCACAGTTTCCACACCTTTTTCCACCAGCGTTATGTTACCTGATAATTCTCGTAAAAAGTTGCAAAAACACAGTTAATAGACATAATCAGGCGGCTTTTACTCTTATGCGTGTATACTTGCGTGCATATTCATTTGCTGTGCGCGCCTATCGGACGACACGCTGTTGAATAACCGTGAAACCACTTGTCCCCCAGGGCTTTTCGCCCATGCCCCCGACAAACTGCACAACGGGATAACCGCGGCGCGGCGCAACTTTTCCGTCACGGCGCAAAAAAGCCTCTTGCGCTCTCCCAGCAGGCGTGCTATGATATGAGTACAGTTGTTCGCAAGCGACGGACACGAGGAGGAGCAATATGGAGAAACAGAAATTTTACTTAGTCGCCGCCGACGCTCTGCCGGAGGTCTTTCTCCGGGTAGCAGAGGCCAAACGGATGCTGCAGGTAGGCGAGGCCGCCACCGTGGGCGACGCTGCCCGCCAGGTGGGCATCAGCCGCAGCGCCTTCTATAAATACAAGGACGCCGTACAGCCCTTCCAGAATATGCACGCGGGGCATATCATCACCTTTTATGCCCTGCTGAAGGACAACCCCGGCGTGCTGTCCAACTACCTGGCCATCTTCGCCAATTCCGGCGCCAACATCCTGACCATCAACCAGACCATCCCCACCAACGGCTGCGCCGGCGTGACCATCTCCGCGGAGACGGGCGATATGTCCGAGGAGCTGGATGATCTGATGACCCGTGCCGCCGCGGCGGAGGGCGTGCTCAAATTTGAGATCATGGCGGGATAATGCTCAGACGCAAAAACAGGCACACTATGTGTGCCTGTTTTTTTTGCAAGAAATATCCCCCCGGCTGACGCCGGGGGGATGCGTATTGTGCAGGGAGTTACTCCGCCTTGGGGGCCTCAGCGGCCTCGGCAGCAGCCTTGGCAGCGGCGGCCTTTTTCTCGGCAGCGGCCTTCTGCGCGGCCTTGAACTTCTCCTTCTCCTCAGGCGTGGGGATAGGCTCAATGGCGTTGCGCGGGCAGGCCTTGGCGCACATGGTGCAGTTCTTGCACTTGCTGTAGTCGATGACGGCCACGTTGTCCACAACGTGAATGGCGTCGAACTTACAGGTACGCTCGCACATACCGCAGGCGATGCAGCTGTTGGCGCAGACCTTGGTAACGGCGGGGCCCTTGTCCTTGTTGGAGCAGTTGACAAACACCTTCTGCTTGTAAGGCACCTCCACGATCAGGTGGTGCGGGCAGGCAGCGCGGCAGGCACCGCAGTTGGTGCACTTCTCCTTGTCCACAACGGCCACGCCGTCGATGACATGGATGGCGTCGAACTTACAGGCCGCCACGCAGGAGCCGAAGCCGAAGCAGCCATAGCGGCAGGCCTTGGCATCGCCGCCGCAGACCTTGGTAGCCGCCAGACAGTCCTTCACACCGCGGTACTCGAAGTTATCCTTGGCGTTGCAGCCGCCGTTGCACAGCACGTGCGCCACCATCTTGTCGCCGGAGGGCGCCTCCATGCCCATGATGGCCGCGATCTTGG
>OGYZ01002091.1_pt1 | contig 14338 bp, 9 predicted proteins | sample 1576681 | NCBI WGS metagenome assembly OGYZ01 (sample SAMEA3541480, study PRJEB24748) | human gut metagenome | biome: human gut; feature: human-associated habitat; material: faeces | place: China | collected 2012 | reverse complement strand
TCCTTTACCGTTCCATGCTGATAAGTCTACGAGCCGCCAGCAGATAGTCGTTATAATCCTTGCCTATGGCTGGGGGCGTGTCCTGTACGATATATCCGCGTTCTGCAAGCCGTTTCGCAACAATTTTTGTGAAGTTCCGTCCGGGGTCGTCACGGTCAAAGCAAAGCGACACGCGCTTTACTTCTGGATGCTGCTGCAAAAAGTAGTCAATCGGCTGATGGTTCAACCCGCCCAGCGCCAAGTAGTGGACGCTGCGCCACGGGGAATCATGTTTGTACTGCCGCAGCGTTGCGCCGGACATGGCATCAATAGGAGCTTCGTAGATCTCAACGGTATCGCAGTTTTCCGATTCGGCGGGAATCAGAAAGCCATACTGTTTTTGGCTGCCCGCGACATCTCCGCGAAAGCTGCCTTGACAGCCGCGCTGAAAAGCAGAGCGCGGTACGCCGTTTTCATCTTTGCCCACAAAAACGCAGTTGCGATAGTTGCCGCGCGTAGTTTGGTATAGGATTCCACTACCCACACAGTAGCGCAGCACTTTCGGGCTGATACCGCGCCGCATCAGATAGGCCGTTGCAGCTTCGGCGTTCCTGTCCGCAGGCGGCAGCACAAAGGGGCGGGATGTCTGCTGCTGCTGCACAGGTGCTGCCTTAGCCGTCTGAACAGAGACCGGCATCGGTGTCATTTCGTTCAGCAACCGTACCGCTGAGACAAAATCCATGCCCTCGACCTTTACCAGATAGTCGAGTGCATTGTTGCCACCCTTGCTCTGCGAAAACCAGTGAAACAGCCCATTTGCGGGCGTGATAACAAGGCTGCTGTGCGTCTTGGTGCAATACTCCTTGTCCGTTTTGCGAACCAGTTCGCCGGGGTGATAGGCTTGAAGATACTGTATCACGCTGATACGCCGCGCAGCTTCGATATTTTTCTGATATTTGCCCATGATGACCTCCGATTTTTGAAATAAAAAAGCACCTTGCCTGTGTGACAGGTAAGATGCTTACAAGAGCCGATATTCTCTTTTTCAGTTGGCTGCTTCTTCAGCCAGCTGGAGAGGGGGTGTGGGGGAGAGGAACGCGCCGCAGCCCATTCCTATAAAAAGATACAGTTTCCCCTTGGATAGTTTTGACAAGTGTAACAAAGTGGCAGAATGACAGTTTTTGAATAATAGCGGGTCGCCAAACCGTTAGATAGTAGAAAAATGTCCGCTATTGGGTACTGCCGTTTTTTATGTGCCTCTACTTTCCGAATGCGGTGGTTTTTAGTCTGCCATTTTTGAAAGATTGTCCACAAAGCGAGAGTGATTTCTCAACTGCGTTGGTCTGCCAGATTTCCAATCGTAAGTACGTCCGAAAATCAAAAATTGTATCGTGGATAGGTGCTTTTTCACTAAAAAGGGCAGGAAATAAGTTCCTTGAAATTCCTAAAAAATCCACCAAGTTCTTCTCACTTGGGCCGACTCAAAATCCGTTGGTGGTGACACCGTGTGGGTTCGACCCCCACCACCGGCACTGATATAAAACCCCAAAAGGCGCAGAGCTTTTTGGGGTCTTTTTTTGGCATGGTCACAGGGGTCGAACAGGGCGGCACGGCTAAGCCGCGCACAAAAGTCTCCGGTGGAAGCTTTTGAGGCCCACGCCCCCACCACCGCTTAACAAAACAGCCCGGAACTGCCGCCTGCATTTGCGGTGGTTCCGGGCTGTTGCTTTACCTATTCACCTTGCAGCTGTCAATGTGCAGGTATGGGTTTCTGGAATGCCTTATGCCTTTTTGCTGTAATCGCGTGCGCCGTAAATGGCGGTGCCGATGCGTACAATGGTGGCACCCTCGCGGATGGCATCGGGGTAATCCCCGCTCATGCCCATGGAAAGGATATCCATTTTGGCGTTCTCATAATGGCGGTCAGCAGCTTTTGCCAGCAGTTCCCGCATTTGGGCAAAGAACGTGCGGGTCGCATCCGGGGTTGCAGCTGCCGGCGGGATGGCCATCAGGCCGCGCAGGCGGATATGCGGCTGTGCGGCTGCCATATCCAGCAGGGGCCACAGGCTTTCGGCAGAAACGCCAGACTTGCTCTCTTCCCCGCCGATGTTGATCTCGATCAAAATTTCCTGGGTCAGGTTTGCGGCGGCAGCGGCGCGCTCCACCTTTTGCAGCAGGTGCTCTCTGTCCACGCTTTCAATCAAAGCAGCACGGCCCACCACTTTGTTGACCTTGTTGGTCTGCAAATGGCCGATAAAATGCCCCGGCTTACCGCAATAAGCGTTGGCATCGGTCTTTTCCACCAGTTCCTGCACATGGTTTTCGCCAAACAGGTCAATGGGCAGAACGGCGCTGGCAATCACCTCTTCCACGGTGCGGGTCTTGCAGGCGGCGCACAGCAGAATATCTGCCGGGTCGCGGCCGGCTTCACGGGCGGCGGCGGCCATATTTTCACGGATGTGGGCCACATTTTCGGCCATCATTGTCAGTTGTTCCTGTGTCAGCATGGTTCACATCTCCTGGTAAACGGCGCGGCTGCCGCCGATGTATTTGGGGCGGGTGCGGGCGCAGATGATGGGCGCAGCGCCGATCTGCTTGATGGTCAGGCGCACCGGCACGGCCACGCGCTTTAAGTGCATGCCAATCAGCGTACCGCCGATATCAATTCCGGCAGCAGCACACACTTCCTCCACCAAAACCGGATGTTCAAACGCCTGCCAGCAGTTGGTTGCCCAGCTGCCGCCCGCATGGGGCTGCGGCACGGCGTTCACCTGTTCATAACCATACTTTTCGGCAGCTTCCTGCTCGATGACAATGGCGCGATTCAGGTGTTCGCAGCACTGGGCCGCCAGATAGACGCCCTGCGCTTTGAGCTCCGGCAGAATACCCGCCAGCACAGCCGCGGCGGCTTCCATGCTGCTGTCCTTGCCAATATGCCCGCCAACGATCTCGCTGGAAGAGCAGCCGACCACAAAAATATCCCCGGCGCGCAGGTGTGCAGCCGCCAGCAGTTCTTCCGCTGCCTGGCGTGCCTGCGCCGTAATGGCGGCGCAATCCGGTTTTTGAACGGTGTTTTGTTCCATAATCTACCCACCTTTTTCATTTACTGATCCGGCATTATTATAACACGGGATGCAAGGTTTGTACATTCTTAAACGATTCTAAAACAATCTTACCCCCATGCAAAAACGGTGCAGCAAAGCCGCAGCCTGCTGCACCGTTTTGGGGCACTGCTGAAAATAAACTTATTCTCAGCGCTTGATATCGTAATTCATGTCCATCAGGTTGCGGATGGTGGAAACATCATCGGTGATGTTGGCATCGCCATGGATGGTGTGCTTGATGGCGGAGCTTGCCACCGCAAAGTTGACCATATCCATCGGCTTGTAGTTGTGCAGCATGGCGTAAATCAGGCCGCTGGCAAATGCATCGCCGCCGCCTACACGGTCCAGAATATTAAAGGTAAACAGCTTGCTTTCAAAGGTATGGTCCTCATACCACATAAAGGCTTTCAGGCTGTTCTCGGAGCCGGAATGGGCATAACGCACATGGCGAGCAATGCACTTGATGTTGGGGTAACGCTCCACAAAGCGCTGGAAGATCTCATCCTGCTGTTCATAGCTGGGCTGTAGGGGCACGCCGTCTTTCCAGTCGCCCTGGGCGTGGTCGGCATCGTCTTTCCACAGGTGGTAAGGCTCAATGCCAAACAGAACATCCACATAGGGCAGGCACTTGGTGCAGTAGTCACGGGCTTCTTCCCAAGTCCACAGGGTGGAGCGGAAGTTGCCGTCAAAGCTGACGGTCAGGCCCTTTTCCTTGGCTTTTTTCAGGCAGGCCATCACAAAATCGGCGCAGTTCTGGCCCAAAGCCGGGGTAATGCCGGAAAGATGCAGCCAGTCAAAGCCGTCCAGCAGGGCGTCCAGATCCACTTTGGAAAGGTCATACTCCGTAAAAGCGGAGTGCTTGCGGTCGTAAGTAACCTTGCTGGGGCGGATGCCGTAACCGGTTTCCAGGTAATAGGTGCCCAGACGGTGGGTCGGGGTTTCCTCCGGGGTGGAAAGGATCATCGGGGTGCAGTGCACATCATTGGAGCGCAGCCAGCGCACCGCACTTTTGCCCAAAGAGTTGTTGGGCACCACGCTGAAAAACGTGCTGTCCACACCCAGGTTGGCAAGAGCCAGGGCAATGTTGGCCTCGCTGCCTCCATAGCTGGCTTCAAAGTTGGAAGCCATACGGATCTTTTCATAGTTCGGCGGGGTCAGGCGCAGCATGACCTCACCAATCGTAATAAATTTAGCCGGGCTGTCGTTATGCAGGAGCAGGGGGTTAAAATGTTCCATAACATCTACCTCTCATTTCTGGCCCCACGGGCAAAACCAGGTCATGGCCCGCCGCAGGGTTTGTTATGTCGTATTTATTGTACCGTATTTCCGTCCCGGTTTCAACGATTTTTACACAAACTGCGCTCATATTTTGCGTTCCTTTTCACTGTTGCACAAAAAGGGCGGTACCGGGCGGCAAAAAACATCGCACACCCATGATTTTTTGCCGCCCGGTTCGAATTGCATTTTAATGTCTTTTATTGTATAATAGTAGAAACTGTGCCCTGGCGGCGGCTGCCGCGCGGGGTGTTGATACAAGTGCCGCACAAAACAGCGTTCTGACGTTTTATGCGGGCCATAAATCTGGAGGGAGCCAAACATGGCCGAAACAATGCAGGTCTCCGCGCAGCGCGCCTGGACCCACCTGACCAAGTACCGGCCGCTGATCCGCGAGCTGGTCACCCGCGACCTCAAGGTGAAATACCGCCGCAGCTTCCTCGGCTATGTGTGGAGCATCCTGAACCCCCTGCTGATGATGCTGCTGCAAAGCATCATCTTTTCGTACATGTTCCGCAACGATATCCCAAACTTCCCGCTTTACCTGATCTGCGGCAACACCCTGTTTACCTTTTTCAATGAGACCACCAGCATGGGCCTGACTTCTGTTATCCAGAACGCCCCGTTGATCAAAAAGGTGTACATTCCCAAGTTCATCTTCCCCATCAGCCAGGCGGTTTCCCGCTTTGTCACCATGCTGTTCAGCTTTGGTGCGGTTCTGCTGGTCATGATCTTTACCCGTGCCACCTTCTATTGGACCATCTTTTTGAGCTGGCTGCCGCTGGTGCTGCTCTTCTTTTTCAGCTGCGGGCTGGGGCTGCTGCTTTCCGCGCTGGCGGTGTATTTCCGTGATATGATGCACCTGTACAGTATCCTTACCATGGGTTGGATGTACGCCACCCCGCTGTTCTACCCCATCACCGCCCTGCCGGAAACCCTGCAGAAACTGCTGAAGCTGAACCCGCTGTACCACTACATCAACCTGTTCCGCAACCTGATGATGTACGGCAACATTCCCGGCCCCAACACCTGGATTGCCTGCATTTTTTGCGCCGTTGCCTCTATGGCTATTGGCCTGTTGGTGTTCCGCAAGCTGCAAAAGAACTTTATCCTGTATATCTGACGTGAGGTAACGTATGGACGAGATTATTAAAGTCAATGACGTTTCCATGCGCTTTAACCTTGCGCAGGAAAAAACTGAGACCCTGAAAGAATACACCGTAAAACTGCTGACCCACAAGCTGTTTTTTAACGAATTTTACGCACTGAAACATGTTTCTTTCAGCATGAAGCGCGGCGAATCCCTGGCGCTGATCGGGCGCAACGGCAGCGGCAAAAGCACCATGCTGAAAGTGATTTCCGGCGTGATGTACCCCTCCGGCGGCAGCGTTGCCGTCAACGGCGAAATTGCCCCCATGATCGAGCTGGGCGCCGGTTTTGACATGGATCTGACCGCGCGGGAAAACATTTTCCTGAACGGCGCGGTGCTTGGCCACGACCGGGACTATATGATGGAGCATTTTGACCGCATCATTGAATTTTCGGAGCTGAAAGATTTTGTGGATGTTCCGGTCAAAAACTTTTCCAGCGGCATGATCGCTCGTTTGGGCTTTTCCATTGCCACTGAAGTACAGGCCGACATTCTGGTTTGTGACGAAGTGCTGGCCGTTGGCGACTTTATGTTCCAGCAGAAATGCCACCGCCGCATGGAAGAGATGCTTTCCAACGGCACCACGCTGCTGTTCGTCAGCCATGATATCAACCAGGTGCAGCAGCTGTGCCAGCGCTCCATCTGGCTGGATCACGGTGTTCTGCGCGGGGATGGGCCATCGCGTGAAGTCTGCGCGGACTATGTGCGCGCTATGGAGGCCGGTGAAACCTGATGGAAAAGCTGCTGACGGTTTCGGTTGCCGCCTATAACGGCACTGCCACGCTGCAAAAAGCGCTTGAATCCTGCCTGGTGGCGGATGAAAGCCTGCAGGCGCTGCTGGATGTGATCATTATTGATGATGGCTCCACCGATGGCACCGCCGCGCTGGCGCAGGCCTTTGTACAGGCACACCCCGGCAGTTTCCGGCTGGTGAGCAAGGTGAACGGCGGGTACGGCTCCACGCTGAATACCGCGGTAGAGCTGGCCTCCGGGCGGTACTTTCGCACGCTGGACTGCGATGACTGGTTTGACACCAATGCTTTGCAGACCCTTTTGCGCCGCCTGCAAAACTGCACGGCGGATGCGGTATACACCAACTACCGCACCGTGCAGGAAAACGGCAGCGGAAAGGTCTTTGATGTCTGCTGCAAATTTGATACAAACCGTGTGTATGCTGTGGGTGAAGTGCAGCAGGCCACACCTGATTTGTGCATGGAGATGCACGCGCTGACCCTCTGCACCAAAACTCTGCGCGCCGCATGGCGCCCCATGCCGGAGCATTGCAGCTACACGGATATGGGCTATACGTTTGTTGGCATGGCTGCGGCGCAGACCATCTGCTTTGTGCCGGTGGTTCTGTACCAGTACCGCCTGGGGCGGGATGGCCAGAGCGTAAGCATGGCCAGCTACCGCGCCCACACGCAGGATTACATCCGCGTAGCGCGCATTCTGTTGGATGCTGCCGAACCGCTGGCCGCACAGCCTGCCCCCGCCGGGCGGGACCTGCTGCTGGTGCAGCGGGCGCGGGATGTGGCGCAGTACCTGATTGAGCTGTACCTGCGCTTTCCCCCCGACCGTGAAACCGGCCTGGCCCTGCGCCGGTATGACGAGATGCTGTGCCAGACTTACCCACACATCGCTGCCATGATGACCAACAAAAACACCCGTCTGCTGCGGGCCGGGCGTTACCTGCCCTACCGCACGTTGAGCGCATGGGCGCGCGGAAAACAATCCAACGGCGGCATTTTATAATGCTGTGCCGGATACTTGAATACTTTGCCGGATATGATAAGGCAAAAAGTGAAAGGAGAATACTGTATGCTGCTGCAAAAGCTGCTTTGGCCCCGCGTGGGCATATGCACCGAGGACCGACTGTATTACCGTATGAAAGCCCCCAGCTTCCGCGATGAGGGGGATATCCTGCGCATTGAACAGGGCGAACGCGTCTGCTTTGATACCTACTTTAACAGCGTCAGCGCAGACAAATGGCGCCGCTACACCGCCGCGCAGAATTTTTCGCTGCGGCTGAAACTGAGCGGCAAGCTGCGTGTTGTGCTGTGCAGCCGCCATTTCATCAACAGCCAGAGCGTGCGCGCCGTGCTGGCCGAAAAAGTAGTGCAGGCGGATTCCGTGCAGGAATTCTGCTTCGATTTTCCCAAGGGCGCTGACGGCATGCTGTTTTTTGAGCTGCAGGCCCTGAGCGGCAATGCCGCCTATTGCGGCGGCGCTTATGAGTGCGATGCCGCTGAAAAGGATGTGCAGCCCGTCAAAATCGGCGTGGATATCTGCACCTTCCGCCGGGAGCCGTTCGTTATGGGCAACATTGCCCGCATGCGCAGCGATATTTTGGAAAACGCCGCCAGCCCGCTGCACAACCACCTGGAAGTGTTTGTTTCCGATAACGGCCAGACGCTGGATTACGATAAGCTGAACAGCGATACCGTGCATGTTGTGCCCAACGCCAATGTGGGCGGTGCCGGCGGCTTTACCCGCGGCATGATCGAGATCCTGAAAGCCAACGAAAATGGCGCAGGCGTTACCCATGTACTGGTCATGGATGATGACATTGTGCTGGATACCGATGTGCTGCTGCGCACCTACACCCTGCTGAGCCTGCGCAAGCCGGAATATGCGGATGTATTTGTCGGCGGTGCCATGCTGCGGCTGGACCGCCCTAACATTCAGGTAGAAAACGGCGCCGCCTGGAACCAGGGCCAGTTGATCAGCCACAAAGCCAACTTTGATCTGACCAAGGTTGACCTGTGCGTTGCCAATGAGCTGGAAGAACACCATGAGTATAACGCCTGGTGGTACTGCTGCATCCCCATTGCCGTTGTGCGGCCGGACAACCTGCCCATGCCCATCTTTATCCGCGGCGATGACATTGAATACGGCCTACGCAACTGCAAACGCCTGGTCACCCTGAACGGCATCTGCGTATGGCATGAGCCGTTTGAGAGCAAGTATTCTTCCTCGATGTACTACTACATCCTGCGCAACCAGTGCATTGACAACAGCATGCACTGCCCCGGCTATAATGCCAACGCCCTGAAAGCCGACCTGCGCAGCCAGGTGATGGGCGAAGTGAACCGCTACCGCTATAAGAATGCTGACCTGCTGATCCGCGGCGTGCGCGACTTTTTGAAAGGCATTGACTGGCTGGAACAGACCGATGCCGAAGCCCTGCACAAAGAGATTATGGCATATGGCTACAAGGCCCAGCCGGTGGACCAGCTGGATGTTCCGTTTGATTATTCCCGCTACCTGTACGCCACCAAAGAGGAAGAAAAAAATAAGGGCAAGCTGAAAAACCTCAAGGTCAAGCTGACCCGCAACGGCTGGCTGGTGCCCCCCACCCGCGAAAACACCGTTGTGAGCATGATGCACATGACCGCCTACAATGCTTACCGCGTACAGAAGGTGCTGAACTATGATTCCAACTCCCAAAAAGGCTTTGTGACCGAGCGCAGCAAGGAAGAATACAGCCGCTGCGTGCGCGAGATGAAAGCCTGCATGAAGGAGATCGACGCCCAGTTTGACGCTGCCGCCCAGAGCTACCGCGAGCGCTGCGGCGAAGTGCGCAGTCTGGACTTCTGGAAAAAGTATCTGAACCTGGACAAGTAATTTTACCGGGCCTATCCCCGGTTTTCCCTGGAAAGGAATCTTACACTTATGGCCAATAAAAAGGCAAATTCGTTTGTTCTTACCATTGCGGGCATTGCTGCTGCCACCGTGATCGGCGTGGTCGGGGTCAAGCTGACCCCTGCCCCGCATGTGATTTTCAGCCTGGCCCCCAGCGCAGAACCACAGGCTACCGCTGAGCCGGAGCCCATCAGCTGCGTGCTGGCCGGTACCGGGCAGGTTGTGGATTTTGCGGATCCCGGCGCAGAGGAATATGTTTCCCTGCTGGATACCGACAGCCAGAGCCTGACCGAGCGCTATGCCCTGCCCGCTTTGGAGCGGATGACCCAGTCCGACACCGAAAGCCTGGTTGCCCCTTTGCAGGTCATCCAGCGCATTCAGACCCTCGGTATTGACCCTGCCACCTTTGATACCCCGGAGGCCAACTGGAAAAACCTGTACAACTCTGTCATGACCCGGCTGGCCCCCCTGGCCACCGCCGAAACCGCCCATGCTGTGAATTTTACCGGTTCCAGCCTGGCAGAACTGAATGACTTTCTGGCAGCCAACCCCGGCAGCACGGTGGAGGTCATCTCCCCTGCTCTGGTGATGGATGCCACCCTGGTGGTACCCACTGGTACGATCCTGCACGGCAACGGCGCAGTGCTTACCCCCGGCAATGAAACGCTGGACAAAGCCATTGTTCTGGACCAGGCGGAAAATACCGCCGTGACCGGCTTTGTCATCAACGGTGGGTGCAATTACGGTGTGTATGTCAAGAATTCCAGCAGTTTCTATCTGGCTGACCTTGACATCAGCAATGTTTCCCTCAAGGGCCTTTGCGTTATGGGGGAGAACACCGGCTTTGCACTGGTCAATAACAGCATCCATGAAAACCAGAATGGTGCCATCTTCCTGAACGGCGAGATCAGCAATGGCGTGATCGAGGGCAACCGCATTGAAAATAACTCTGGTGCCCGCAACCTGACCGCCGGGCTGGTGTTCTGCTCCATGCCCATTGAGGACATTGAGACCGCCTACAATCCGTTCCCGGATGAAATGCTGTACGATATTTTACAGTCTCCCCATCAGCTGGTTATGCGCGGCAACACGGTTGCGCAGAACCATTCCTCCGGCATTTATTCGGAAAGCGGCTACCTGAATTATTATGTAGAGAACACGATCTACAAGAACGAAAAAGAGGGCATGTGCCTGGATTACGGCTCCTTCGGCAACTACATTACCGGATGTGAGATCCGCCAGAACGGCGGCCGCAACCGCATGAGTGATGAGGATCTGGAAGCTGACTTTATTCTGGATCAGGGCCGCATGGCGGATGGTTCCTCCCCCGCCAAGCTGCCTGGCATCTCGCTGGATAACACCGCCTACAACACCATTTACGGCAACATTGTGCGGGACAATTACGGTTCCGGCATCAAGGCTGTGCGCTCGGCGTTCAGCAACACCATTCTGTGCAACCAGATCATTGACAACAACCGGGGTGCCAGCGATACCTTCCACTTCTTCGGTATTGAGCTCAGCACTGACCTGAACGCGGACGAAGCCGTGCAGGGCCTGGATTTTACCCCCTGCTATGAGAACATCATTGCCCGCAACACCATTTCCGGCGGGCATTACGCCGGGGTGTTTATGGGCGAAGATGCGTTCATGAATGATATTTTTGACAATACCTTTATGGACTGCACTGACTGGGCTATAGAATCCCTGAGTAAAAAATACAACTCTACCCCGAACAATATGGCAAACATGCCCACCCGCGGGATCGAACTTTCTAACGGTCAGGGCTGATGCCGCGAGGCTGCTACATGAAACAAACACTGCAAAACCGTTTCCCGCGCCGGTGGCTGCTGCTGGCTTTTGTGCTGAACTTTGCCATTGCCGCGGCTGCACTGCTGCCCTACATGATACGGGACGGCGGCCTGCTGTTGGTTGCGGCGGATTTTGACGCAGAACAGCTCTCCTACAACATGCTGTGCAACAACGCCATCAAAAGCGGCGAGGTGCTGTGGAACTGGCGCATTGATATTGGTTCAGACTTTGTATCCTCGTTCAGCTTTTACACCCTTGGCAGCCCGTTTTTCTGGCTGAGCTTTCTCTTCCCCGCCAGCGCGTTTCCCTATCTGGTCGGCTGGATCTATATGCTCAAATATGCTGTTGCCGGGCTGACCTCGTTTGCCTACTTCCGCCGCAGTGCCAGCGAGAAAAGCGCCCTGCTTGGCAGTGTGTTGTATGCATTTTCCGGTTTTTCCTGCATCAACGTGGTGTTCTATCACTTCCATGATGTGATCGCCCTGTTCCCGCTTTTGATGCTGGGGCTGGACAAACGCATGCAGGAGGGCAAAAAAGCTCCGTTCCTGTTTGCCGTTACCATCAACGCGCTGGTCAACTATTACTTCTTTATCGGGGAAGTTTTCTTCCTGGTGTTTTACTATATTACGCGGTATCTTTTTGGCGGCGAGGACGCACGCCCCGGGGCGGATCTGCGCAAAAATGCCCGCAAAATTCCGGCCTGCATCCTGGAAGGCTGTCTGGGCGTCGGCATGGCGGGGGTACTGTTCATCCCCTCCATTGCAGCGGTGCTCAATAATCCCCGCGTATCGGATCACATCAGCTTGAGCCAACTGACCTTTGACTGGCCCAATTACCTGCAAATGCTGCGGGCGCTCTTCTTCCCGGCGGAGAATATGTTCAATTTTTCCGCTGTGGTGCATGATAACTGGTATTCCATCGCGGCGTACCTGCCCTTGGTAGGCGTCTGCCTGGTTCTGGCTTATCTGCTGCGCTGGAAGTGGGACTGGCTGCATGTGCTGCTGGTGGGGCTGTTCCTTGTAGCAGCCAGCCCGGTCAGCAACAGTCTGTTCGTCATGTTCACCAGCGAGCCGTACCGCCGCTGGTATTACATGCTGGTGTTCCTGCTGGTGCTGGCCACCATCAAGGTGCTGGACCATCTGCAGGACTACCCTTGGCGTGCGGGCTGCGGTATTTCAGCTGCAGTCATCGCCGCTATCACGCTGTATCTGTACGTCAAGCGCGATACCATAGTGTACCGCAAATACTGGCTGGTTGTGTTGACATTGATTGCCATCGGCGGCGTGGTTCTGCTGTTTGCTGCCCTGGGCGGGGTGCGGCGGCTGCGCCTGCGCCGCCCCATGGCTGCCCTGACAGCCTGCACTGCTCTGGTTGCTGCACTGACCACCGGTTTTACCGTGGGCACCTATCAGCGTGCCTACACCCAGACGATCGGCCTGACCACCACAGAAATTTATGGTGACGTTATCCACAGCGGCGACGGCCTGCCTGATGCCCTGCCCTACCGCTATTATTTCTGGGAGCCGTATTCCAACCGCGGCATGGCGGCTTACCTGCCGGACCGTACCTCCTTTTTGAGCACGCTTTCCCCCTCCATCTTTACACTGTATGATGCCCTTGGGGACGAGCGCCACGCCATTACCCCCGCCGGGCCGGAGGGCACCAACGAGCTGCTTTCCGTTGGGTATTATATCCGCAACAACTCCGACTGGCCGGATGAAATCTACACCAGTTTTTCCAACGGTCACGAGCAGATCAACGTCTATCAGGATTCCCACGCCCTGCCCATCGGCTTCTGCTATGATACCTACATGACCCGCAGTGAGTTTGACGAGATTGACCCCGCCGAGCGCGCCCACTCCATGTTAAAGACCCTTGTGGTGGCAAACGAGGATGAAGCCACGGTTTCCACCATACTGCGCCACTATGATGCCGCGCTGGATGGTAAGATCAGCCAGGAAAACAAGTATGCCGACATGGACAAGCGCCGCGAAGCCTGCACCGATGTGTTTGATTATGGCACAGACTATTTTTATTCCGAAATCACATCCGGCAGCGCGCAGTACGCATTTTTCAGTGTTCCCTATGACAAGGCGTGGAGCGCCACGGTCAACGGCGAATCTGCAGAGATCCTGAACATCAACGGCCTGATGGCCGTCAAGGTGAATGCCGGTAAAAACTGTATTCGTTTCCACTATTCCCCCACCCCGCTCTGGTGCGGGATCGGGGTCAGCGCCATTAGCATTCTGCTGACGGCAATTTACCTGCTGGCCGGGCGGCGCAGCAGAAAAAGCAAAAAAGAGGTGCTGTAAACCATGAAGGCTACCCGCGAAAATCCGATCCTGTACATCGTGATCCCCTGCTATAACGAGCAGGAGGTTCTGCCCATTACCAGCAAGCTGTTTTTGAAAAAGATCACCGACCTGGTTGCCGCCGGTAAAATCAGCGATGACAGCCGCGTGCTGTTTGTCAACGATGGCTCCAAGGACAAAACCTGGTCCATCATCTGCGACCTGGCCAAGAGCGACAAGCACTACATCGGCATCAGCCAGAGCCGCAACCGCGGTCACCAGAACGCAGTGCTGGCCGGTTTGATGGAAGCCAAGGACAAGTGCGATATCACCATCTCCATTGACTGCGACGGTCAGGACGATATCAACGCCATGGACGCCATGGTAGATGCCTATGTGAACGATGGCTGCGAAGTTGTGTACGGCGTGCGCTCCAAGCGCGATACGGATACCTTCTTCAAGCGCTTTACGGCAGAAAGCTTCTACAAGCTGCTGAACGCCATGGGGGCCGAGGTTGTTTACAACCACGCGGACTACCGCCTGATGAGCGCCCGCGTGCTGCATGAGTTTGCCAATTTCAAGGAGGTCAACCTGTTCCTGCGCGGCATGGTGCCGCTGGTGGGCTTTAAATCCACCAGCGTTGCTTACGAGCGCCACGAGCGCATTGCGGGTGAAAGCCACTATCCCCTGTCCAAAATGCTGTCCCTTGCGTTTGACGGCATCACCAGCCTTTCCGTCAAGCCCATCCGGTTCATTACCGGGTTTGGCGTTATTGTGGCGCTCATCAGCTTTATCGGCGTGATCTGGGCCATTGTGGAAGCGCTGCTGGGTGCCACCGTATCCGGCTGGGCCAGCATGACCAGCATCATCTGCTTTGTTTCCGGCGTACAGCTGATCTGCCTGGGCGTGATCGGCGAGTACATCGGCAAGATCTACATGGAAACCAAGCGCCGCCCCCGCTACATCATCAGTGACCGCACGTGGGATGAGGATGAGAAGTAATCGGCTGGGCAGAGTTACGCCTGTTTGCTTTACCTAAGGCAATACCGCATAATTCTAAGTGCCGATACGGCGAGCGAGGTGCGGCA
>OGYZ01002064.1_pt1 | contig 14482 bp, 10 predicted proteins | sample 1576681 | NCBI WGS metagenome assembly OGYZ01 (sample SAMEA3541480, study PRJEB24748) | human gut metagenome | biome: human gut; feature: human-associated habitat; material: faeces | place: China | collected 2012 | reverse complement strand
TCTACCACCAGTGTGCAAGCACACGTGGTTTCAGACCTTTTGACCCTGACATCTTTAATTTCTTTCCCCCACAAATACAATAACAGACCGTTCTCCAAGCAGAACGGAGGAACCGGCAGCAGGTATTTCAGAATCCGTGAATGTCTGCTGTTTTTTGTCTCCTGTATTGACGGCAATCTTCCAGGTATAGCCGTCCGGGAGCTGAGGCAGAGTCAGAGCAGCGGAACACCAGTGTGTATTCACGGCAAGGAAGACCAGATCTTCTTTGTGCAAAGAGTCATCATAACCTGAAAAGAGAACGCAGGCAGTGTGACTGCTTTCCGGCAGGTCAGGTTTCCATGGAGTGAGACCATGAAGACTCATGGACGGAAAACCGAGATAACTAGGCTCAAGGTCTTTGCGGATACAGGCATGAGCTTTTCTGAAGTGGATCATATAACGGAAAAACTCATACAATGCTCTGTTCTTCTCTAAAAGTGACCAGTCCAGCCAGGAGATCAGATTATCCTGACAGTAGGGATTATTATTTCCATAGCGTGTATCAGCAAATTCATCTCCGGCGAGAAACATAGGAGTGCCACGGCTGCACATCAGGACAGCACAGGCATTCATCATCATTTTTCTGCGAAGAGCCAGGACGGAAGGATCCGTTGTATCTCCTTCCACACCACAGTTCCAACTGTTGTTGTCATCTGCACCGTCTGTATTTCCCCAGCCATTGGCTTCATTGTGCTTTTCATTATAGCTGTAGAGATCGTAAAGCGTAAATCCATCGTGGCAGGTCAGAAAATTAACAGAAGCATTCCTGCCCCGGAAAACCGGATCATAAAGATCGGGTGAACCGGTGATCCGGCGGGCAGCAGCCTGGGAAAGAAAATCATCTCCTTTCAGAAAACGACGCATATCATCCCGGTAACGTCCATTCCACTCAGCCCAGCGTTTCCAGGAGGGAAAAGATCCGACCTGGTAGAGTCCGCCGGCATCCCAGGCTTCTGCGATCAGTTTTACATTTCCAAGGATGGAATCAAAAGCCAGACTGCGGAGAAGCGGAGGCTGGTGCAGAGGAGTTCCGTCCTCGTTGCGTCCGAGAATGGAAGCAAGGTCGAACCGAAACCCGTCAACACGGTATTCGATCACCCAGTAACGAAGACAGTCCAGGATCATATTTTGCACTACGGGATGATTACAGTTGAGCGTATTTCCGCAGCCACTGAAATTATAATAATGTCCATCGGGAGTGAGCATGTAGTAAATCTGGTTGTCAAAGCCTTTGAAAGAAAAGGATGGGCCAAATTCATTTCCCTCGGCAGTATGGTTAAAAACCACATCCAGAATCACCTCCATGTTCTGGTCATGAAGTTCTTTGATCAGACTTTTCAGTTCCATTCCCTCGCGGTTGTACTCTTTAGAAGAGCTGTAGCTGGTATTTGGTGCAAAAAAGCTGACCGGGTTATATCCCCAGAAGTCGAGCAGCAGGTTTTCATCAATAAGTCGTGCATCCCGCATTTCGTCAAATTCAAAGACCGGCATCAGCTCAACGGCATTGACCCCAAGGCCTTTCAGGTAAGGAATCTTTTCTTTCAGACCGTCGAAAGTACCGGGATGTTTCACTCCTGAACTTGCATCCTTTGTGTAGCCGCGGACGTGCAGTTCATAAATGATGAGATCTTCCATCGGGATGGAAGTGTGACGCTGCTGCCCCCAGTCGAAGTTAGAATGAACGACACGTGCCCGGTAGCCATGTTGCGGATTATTTTTATGGCCCCAGTGGCTTTGCCCGGTTACGGCACGGGCATAAGGGTCAAGCAGGACTTTGGTACGGTCAAAGCGGAGCCCCATCTTCTCGTCATAAGGTCCGTCCAGCCGGTAAGCATATTCAAATTCTTCAATGTCGAGACCAAATACGATCATGGAATAGCAGAATCCAATGCGGTAATTATCAGGAAATGGAAGAACGGCAAAGGGCTCTTCCGCTTCCCGGTGGAACAGTAAAAGTTCGCAGGAGGTTGCCTTATGCGACTGGATCGTGAAGTTGACTCCACCAGGGATCACGGTTGCACCGAAATCAAGAAAAAATCCGGGACGCACCTGAAATCCGCAGATAGTGTCTAAGGGTTTTAATTGTCCGGCAGGGACAAGAACAAGATCGGTCTGATTATTTTGCAAGATCATTTCACTCCTTCTATCTATAAGTTACAGGGTTTAAGATGCTTTTGACCCCGACATCTATTTATAGGATAATTATAGAACAGAATCTTTGAAATGCAAGATGAAAGTGGTATACTGTAACAACAGAGAAAAAAGAGTGAACTGTTCAATATCAGTGGAAGAACAGGGATCATGAAAGAAAGAGGTAAGATTATGACAGAAGAACAGAAGACGGAAGGATGTTCAGAATCGGCTTGCTCCAGTTGCTCACAGGCAGGTTCCTGCAGCAGTAAGAAAGTGGATCTGCACGAGCCGGCAAATGCACATTCATCCATTGGAAAAGTCATTGGAGTTGTCAGTGGAAAAGGAGGCGTCGGAAAATCTCTTGTCACCGGCTCACTTGCAAGGCAGATGGTGAAAATGGGATACAAGGTTGGGATTCTTGATGCAGATATTACCGGACCTTCCATTCCGAAAATGTACGGTATTCATGAAAAAGCTCAGGGAACGCAGGAAGGTATCCTTCCACGGATTGCAAAAGACGGGACAAAGATCATGTCAGTGAACTTGTTGCTTGAAGATGAGGAGGCTCCGGTAATCTGGCGTGGACCGGTGATCGCAGGGGTTGTGAAGCAGTTCTGGACAGAGGTTATGTGGGGAGATCTTGATTATCTGTTTGTGGATATGCCACCGGGAACGGGAGATGTTCCGCTGACCGTATTCCAGTCACTTCCGGTCGATGGGATCGTGATCGTGACATCTCCGCAGGATCTGGTCAAAATGATCGTGAAAAAGGCGTATGGTATGGCAAAGCAGATGAATATTCCGGTGCTTGGCATTGTTGAAAATTATAGCTATATCCTCTGTCCAGACTGCGGAAAAAAGATCCACATTTTCGGAGAAAGCCATATTGATGAGATCGCTGCGGAACTGGAAGTGCCGGTTCTTGGCAGGATGCCGTTAGATGCAGCACTTGCAGAGGTCGTGGAAAAAGAAGCATTTTATGAAGCAGAGAATCCTTATCTGGAAGTTGAGGCCTTATAGAGATGAAAGGACAGAGAACAGAGATCTGGAAAAAAGAAGAATATTCTTATGAGGGAGCTCATGGATTTATTCCGGTGATGGTCAGTTATATGCATGAGGATGATAAGATCCATCCGGCTATGATCGTTGTTCCGGGAGGTGGATACCGGCAGGTTTCACGGACAGAAGCACATCTGGTTGCCATGGATTTTTACGAGGCAGATTATAATGTATTTGTGCTTGTCTATACAGTGAATCCGCTGGATGAAGTTCCACTGGGAATGCAGCCTCTTCAGGATATTTCAAGAGCAATCCGCATGATACGCGGGAAAGCAGAAGAGTACCGGATCACCCCGGAGAAGATCGCAGTATGCGGATTTTCTGCAGGAGGGCATTTATGTGCCAGTTTAAGTGTGCATTGGAAGGATATAAAAGATCCGGATCCGGTATATGACCGGGTGTCCAACCGTCCGGATGCAGCGATTCTTGCTTATCCGGTCATCACTGCAGGAAAGGCGGCACATCCGGGATCTTTTGTCGCCTTATTTGGGGAGAATCCGGATCAGAAGGATCTGGATTATATGTCACTTGAAAAGCATGTGACCGCAGATACGCCACCCTGCTTTTTGTGGCAGACAGCAACAGATGAATCAGTTCCGGTAGAGAACAGTTATCTTTTTGCAAAGGCGTGTAAAGAGGCAGGTGTTCCGTATGCTCATCACGTATTTTCAGATGGTGTTCACGGAATGTCTGTAGCGACAGAAGACTGGCTGGAGGAAAGAGGCAGAGAACCTTATACGATGGAGCAGATCAGACTGCTTGGCGAAGCAATCCTGAGAGGTGAAACCAGGTTTGAGAAAAAGACCGGTGAGGAGCTGCTTGCGAAGTATGGAATTTCCAGACCTGCACCGGAAAAATGGAGTCGGGATGAGAAAGAACACTTGCGGAAGGTTTTAAAAGAAGTTGGTGCATGGAGGATGCTTGCAAAGTGCTGGCTTGCAGCAGTATGGGATGTGTAGGAAAGTAAGAAAAAGAGAGAACGACAAAGCTGATAATAGGAAGTGCAACAGAAAAAGCAGAAGGAGAACAGGATGAGAATTTTATTGATCCGGCACGGAGACCCGGATTATGAACATGATACCTTGACAGAAAAAGGACGCAGGGAGGCAGAACTGCTGGCAAAGAGGGCATCATCGCTTGCGATGGGAAGTTGTTATCAGTCTCCCCTTGGCAGGGCGATGGATACGGCACAGCCCTGTCTGAAAGCGACGGGAAAAGATGCGGAAGTACTGGAGTGGCTGCAGGAATTTCCGGCACAGCTGGATCTGAATAAAGATCCGGAATTGAGCCGGGCATATCCGGGAGCAAAAATGGCAGACGGAAAGTATCTGATAAGGAATGTATGGGATATGGCACCGGGATACTGGACAGAGCATGAAGAATATATGGATCGCAGGGAATGGAGAAATTCCAAGGTAGCAGAATGCTCTGATATGGAAGTGGTTTATGACCGGGTGATCCGGGAGTTTGATGCATTTCTTGCAGAGCATGGATATGTGAGGGAGAGAAATCATTATCGGGTAGAAAAAGAAAGTACAGAGACGGTTACCTTTTTCTGTCATTTTGCGATCAGCTGTGTATTATTATCCCATTTGTGGAATGTTTCCCCGTTTGTATTATGGCATGGGCTGGTGCTTGCACCGACTTCTGTGACCGAGGTGGTAACGGAAGAGAGAGAGCAGGGAATTGCGTATTTCCGCGGTACAAAAGTAGGAGATATTTCCCATTTATATGCAGGAGGGGAAGAACCGGCTTTTGCTGCCCGTTTCTGTGAAGTATACAGCAATGAGGATCAGAGACATTAGAGGAGTGTGCTTATGGAACAGAAGAAAAAGCAGGATCATAAATTTTATGGAGGATTCCGGTATGCGATCGAAGGGATTCTGACCGGGATTCGTCAGGAGCAGAATATGAAGATGCACTGTATCATGACAGTGCTGGTGGTGCTGGCGGGATTTTTCTTTGAAATTTCGAAGATAGAATGGTGTATCTGTCTGCTTTTGTGCGGACTGATCATGGCACTGGAACTGGTGAATACATCTGTTGAGGCAGTTGTTGATCTGGTGACGGAGAAAAGAAAACCGCTGGCCAAGATCGCAAAGGATACGGCTGCCGGTGCAGTGCTGATCGCAGCACTTTTTTCTGCAGTGATCGGTTGTATTATTTTTGTTCCAAAAATAATGGAATGGTTTACATTTTTTTGAAAAAAGTGTATAACAAGAGTATAAAATCAGATAATGTAAAGAGGATTAGAACCTTGAAAGGAGCAGAAGAGTATGGAAAGATTGACGGATGGTCTGAAAAAGATCTTATTGGCAGGAATCGGAACAGTAGCTGTGACAGCGGAGAAGTCAAAGGACGTGCTGGATGAGCTTGTAAAAAAGGGTGAGCTGACAGTAGAGCAGGGGAAAGTCCTCAACGAAGAGCTGAAGCATAATATCAAGAAGACGGTCAAGGATAATGTGAATGTATCAGTGAAAGCATCCTCACCGGAAGAACTGACAGAGCTTCTTGGAAAGATGACACCGGAGCAGTTAGAGCAGTTAAAAGAGCAGCTCGCAAAGATGGAAACGGCAGAAGCTGTGGACGGAGAGTCAGAAGACGGAGTGAATGCAGAGGCAGAAGCAGCAACAAAAGAAACTGCTGAAACAGCTCCGGAAAAGAAAGATGAAGAATGAAAAGTCGGGTTCCAGATTAAAAGAGATAACCGCAGTTTTAAGAAAGCATGAGCTGACCCGGGGGATCACACCAGAGAAACTGCGGTTGATTCTTGAAGATCTGGGACCTACTTTTATTAAGATTGGTCAGATCATGTCACTGCATTCAGATGTACTTCCAAAGAAGTACTGTGACGAACTGATGAAGCTGCGGTCCGATGTGGCTCCAATGCCATTTTCGGAAGTGGAGGAAGTGATCGAAGATTCCTATGGGTATCCATGGCAGGAGGTCTTTTCACAAATTGAAAAGGAGACATTAGGTTCAGCTTCCATCGCACAGGTTCACAGGGCAACGCTGAAGACAGGAGAAGAAGTTGTCGTAAAGGTGCAGCGAAAAGGAATTTACGATACGATGGCAAGAGACATTGGTCTTCTGCATAAGGCGGTCAAGCTTGTACCACCGATCAGCATCAAAGAAACCATCGACTTCAGTATGGTGCTGGATGAATTGTGGGTCGTAACGCAGGAAGAGATGAATTTCCTGACGGAAGCAGCCAACATGGAAGAGTTTGCCCGACGGAATAAAGATATTGCGTATGTAAGGACACCGGTTTTATATAAGGAATTTACAACGCATCATGTTCTGGTGATGGAATATATCGAAGGATATCCTATCGATGAAAAAGAAGTGCTTGAAAAAGAGGGCTACGATCTGGAAGAGATCGGAACAAAGCTGGTTGACCATTATATCAAGCAGGTCATGGACGATGGCTTTTTCCATGCAGATCCCCATCCGGGAAATGTACATATTTCGGACGGGAAAATTGTATGGATTGATATGGGCATGATGGGACGGCTTTCAGACAGAGACAGAGAACTGATCTCCGATGCGATCCAGGGGATTGCGATCAACGATATCGGGATGATCCAGGATGCGGTTCTTGCGTTGGGAGAATTTCGGGGAAAACCGGATCAGAGTAAGCTGTATGAAGATATCAGCAGCCTGATGATCAAGTATGGCAAGCTGGATATGGGAAATATCGACGTGGCAGAGGCAATGCAGGATCTGATGGAAGTTATGAAGACGAACCGGATTTCTATGCCACATGGTCTGACGATGCTGGCACGCGGTCTGACGCAGATGGAAGGTGTTCTTGCTGAGATCTGTCCACAGATCAATATGGTAGAGATCGCTTCAGCAAGGATCAAAGGTGATTTCCTGCGGAATTTTAACTGGAAAAAAGAATTGAAGTCCGGTGGAAAGAACCTGTATCGAGCGATCCATAAGACGATCGAGATTCCGTCACTGGCAGCAGATGCACTGCAGGGATATATGAAAGGGCAGACGAGGGTCAACCTGGATCTTCATGTATCAAAGGATCTGGCAGAGCTGTTAAGAAGACTGGTGAGAAATATTGTGATGGGACTGTGGGTCATGGCACTTCTGATCAGTTCAAGCATCATCTGTACAACGAATATGAAGCCAAAGTTATGGGGAATCCCGGCAATTGGTGCGATCGGATATCTGATGGCATTCGTGATCGTGATGTATGTATTTATCAAACATTTTTTGTCAAGAAAATAAGGAAAAAGTAATCACCGTATAAAAGGACAGAACCTTTTTATACGGTGATTTTTCTATAGCAGGAAAGTATACTTTCCATAGGTAGCCGGACGCTTTGCCGGGATTCTGCTGCTAAAAAGTACCAGTTCCGTTAAGTTGACAAAAAATGAGGGGCAATTTATAATTGTGAAAATGAAAATTAATAACAAAAAAGGAAGGGGAAAAAAATAATTCACTTGCAAAATGAAAGAAAATCTGTTAGAGTACTACGGGTAATTAATAAGACAGTTCGTGACCATCCTGTCTATAAAAAAAACTAGGGATAAAAGTTGTAATTTAAGATCTGTGAGATGCCGGTCATATCTTTTTTCAGTCCGGTATCGTTACGATTTACAGGAGATGTCTCTCGGGGTCAGTACCGTCAGGCATCTCCTTTTTCTTGAAAATTCATTTTCATTTTCCCGGGGAACAGAGCTGGCACGCATCAAAAGAAAAAGAAAGAAGGGTGAAGATGGGACAGACAGAAAATCCAGTCCGCTATAGTATTATAACGGATAAAAACCCAAGGGAGATTGTTATGCTCCGGGGAAGCGGATGCCGTTATCTGCGGTGTCGTTTCTGTGATTATCATTTGGATTCTTCCAGAAATGAAGAAGAAAACTATAAGATCAACAAAGAGGCACTTTCTAAGGTAAATGGCATATATCACAGTCTTGAGGTAATCAATTCCGGAAGTTTTCTGGAACTTGATGAAAAGACAATGGAAGAAATCAGGCGGGTCTGTAAAGAAAAGCAGATCAGTCAGCTCCGGTTTGAGGTCCACTGGATGTATCATAAGCATGTACAGAAGTGGAAGGATTATTTTAAAAAGCAGGGAATCACGCTGAAGATTAAAATGGGTGTGGAGACATTTGATGATACGTTCAGAAGAGAAGTCTTTGACAAAGGAATGGAAGGCGTTATGCCGGAAGAGATCGCAGGAGTGGCAGATGAAGTCTGTCTGCTTTTTGGAATCAGTGGGCAGACAGCAGAATCCATGCAGAAAGATATAGAAACGGGATTAAAATATTTTGAACGGATCTGTATCAATATTATGGTGGAAAATACAACACCGATCCGTCCGGATCAGGAAGTGATCCGACTTTTTGTGGAACAGATTTATCCGAAATATAAAGAAAACCAAAGGGTGGATATTTTGCTTCAAAATACAGATTTTGGAGTCGGAGGAGAAGAAAAGGAGAAAGAAGAAAATGAATGAGATATTATTGGTTTTAAGTCTTTTGGTTATATATGGAAGTGTTCTGTTGGTTTACAGATTATTTGGGAAAAGCGGATTGTATTGTTTTACAGCGATCGCTACGATTACCGCCAATATTGAAGTGCTGATCATGGTGGACGCATTCGGAATGGAGCAGACTCTGGGAAATATCCTTTTTGCGTCGACATTTCTTGTTACGGATATCATCAGTGAGGTAGACGGGAAAAAGGCAGCACAGAAAGCAGTAAATATCGGAATTTTTACGTCGTTATTTTTTATCGTAGTTTCCCAGTCCTGGCTTTTATACAGACCGAGTGCGAGCGACTGGGCACAGCCGGCGATCAAAGAGATTTTTTCCAATACACCAAGACTGATGATCGTCAGTGTGCTGGTTTATGCAATCTGTCAGCGGTTTGATGTATGGGCTTATCATAAATGGTGGGCGATTACCAAAAAGTATTTCAATGGAGATTCAAGAAAAGCATTATGGCTGAGAAATAACGGGTCGACACTGATCTCACAGTTACTAAATACATTATTGTATACTTTTGGGGCATTCTGGGGAATGTATCAGTTCCCAACTCTGGTCAGTATCGCACTGGCGAGTTATGTGATCTTTATCATTACGAGTATTGCAGATACACCATTTGTTTATCTGGCGAGAAAAATGCATGAAAAAGTCAGTATCCCGGAGGAACAGCAGTAAGGATTTTATTAAATCATATCAGAAGTTCAGGGGAAATGCGAAAGACGAACTAACAGGAAAAAGTCAGTTAGCAATATCATAGAAGTCATTCATTTGCGAAAAGATATTTTCCATTATCTGGCAATGTGAGTGACAGAAAGGACAAAAAAATCTGGGATGTAAAGCACCTGCAGCACACTGGTGCTTTATTGTATCAAGATATTCATAAGTATACTTAAAAAATTCTTTATTTGTAGGTCTGTTGTCAGAACTGCTTCTGCCGAAGACTTTTTTGAGCATACGGTCGTTGGAAGAGACCCATATAGTGAGAATACTATTTCGTATATTCTTTTCGACACATTTCCATGTTGTGCCGTAGTGATTCGCAATATCAATGTATAAAAATTTCGTAATACAAGAGATACAGTGAGGGTCTTCTTCCATAAGAAGGAGGCCGTAGACAATATAATCGTAACCAAGGTTTGTCTTTGAAGTACCAAGCTTTTCAAGTGTATCAAACAATAATTCTTTGTAATTCATGAACCTTCTCCTCTCAGATGAGAACCCCGTTCCTTGATAATATGTTAAAATGAGATGAAAAAAGACGCAACAAAAATTTTTCGAAGATTTTCGAACTCGTGGGAAATGTTGTAGCCTGCAAATAAAAAGTCAAGGCTAAATTGAAAGAACATTGAAAATTTTATACAGGTTGAGTTTGCACCAGTTTTGATAATGGTCAAGCCATAAAGTTCCGTGAGTAATGGAAGAAGGCAATGCTTTGAGAAAAAGATGAGAGCAATATTCTGAAAACTACTTGAGATTTTTGGAAAAATCTGCTAAAATACTTTTGTATGTCTATGGGGTAAGGGAATTCATATCCTTTTGCCTTAGAAATTATGGAGGGAGGACTTGACTATGGCAAACGGAAATGCGACAATTATTGTCGGCTCGGCTCGGCTCGGCTCGGCTCGGCTCGGCTCGGCAGGAGCATAGCGCCGTTTTTTCAGCGTGTCAAGTCTTATTTCATACAATTTATAACGGACCGATTGCCGGAGACAGGGTGCATTATGCCTTGGCTTCGGCTTTTTGCGTTTGCCGGAAGGATGGTGGTTTGATATTGAAGTCCTAACCACGCCCGGCAAATCAATCTTTTCCGGTTAAACCTTCTATCTTCTCCGGCGTGTCCGCTGTCGGAGAAAGTAAATAGCGGATAGAATTATTTTGGAGGAACGAAAATGAAGAAGAAACTTCTAAGCCTTCTGCTTGCGTTGTGCCTTGTGATGGCGCTTGTCCCCATGACAGCATTTGCGGCAGAAACCATGGACACTTGGGATGGAACAGCCGATACAAGCTGGTATGATGAAGAAAAAACAGAATTTTATCTGCAAACAGCCGAGCAGTTGGCAGGCATGGCAAAGCTTATCAATGATGATATGGCAAATTTTAAGGATAAAACCGTTTATCTTGAGAATGACTTGGATTTAGGCGGGCATGAATGGATCTCTATCGGTGACGGAGCAAATACGGCTGGGGGATCATTTCAGGGTGTTTTTGACGGACAAAGCCATGTAGTTTATAACCTGTATTCTCATGAGGGCCTAAAATCTGAAAACAAAGACAATAACAATAACTTGTATAGAAATGGTTTGTTCGGTGCTATCTACAATGCAACTGTGCAAAATCTCGGCATTGAAAATGCTGATATCGTGATACCGATGAATGATACCTCCACTTACGGAAAAGGCATTTTGGTGGACTGGATGACCCATTCCACTATTAAAAACTGTTATACTACCGGTTCCATTACCGGCGGTTCTTATATAGAAAAATACATAGGCGGTCTTGCAGGATTTTTAAATGGGAACAACAGTATCAGCCAGTGTTATTCTACCGCTGCAATTACGGGTAACTATGACGGCGAGTACTATGCAGAACAAGAAGGCGGGTTAGAGCCGATGGATTGTTGGGATTCGCTGGGTGGCATTGTTGGAGCCTCATATACTGGTCAGGTGACAATAAGCGACTGTTGGTTTGGCGGAGAAATCGTTGTAAACTCCATTCAGGCTCCCGTTGGCGGTATTATCGGATATGGCAAAGGTGTAAGCATGGTCAACTGCCTTGTCGCTACAAAAGAAATCGGCAACGATGGCTGGGAAAATACTTACTGGCTTGGTTATGTCGTAGATAAAGATGCAAAGAATTGTTTCTGGCCAAATGATGCTAAATATAATTCTAATGTTGCCAATGCACAAAGCGGAAATTCGGCAGGCACAGCAGTTGATGATTTTATGGATGAAGGCGTTTTGACGGGACTTAACGCCAATGCCGCGGAAGGTGTGAGATGGGTACCGGGTATAAAACATCCCACCTTTGATTGGGATAGCAAAAATATTCCGGCGAACTACTCTAAAGTAGATGAAGCCATTGCAAAAGCGGAAGCCCTGAACAAGGACAACTACAAGGACTTTACCGGCGTGGAAGCCGCCGTCAATGCTGTTGTCCGTGACAAGAATATCACTGAACAGAGCGAAGTGGATGCAATGGCGAAGGCTATTGAAGATGCCATTGCTGCCCTGCAATACAAGGATGCTGATTACACAAAGGTTGATGCAGCCATTGCCAAAGCAAATGCACTGAACAAGGACAACTACAAGGACTTCACCGGTGTGGAAGCCGCCGTCAATGCCGTTACCCGTGGCAAGAACATCACTCAACAGGCAGAGGTTGACGCCATGGCAAAGGCTATTGAAGATGCCATTACCGCCCTGCAGTACAAGGATGCCGACTACACCAGAGTCGATGCAGCCATTGCCAGAGCAAATGCACTGAACAAAAATGATTACAAAGACTTCTCCGGCGTAGAATGCGCCATCAGAGCAGTTGCACGCGGCAAGAACATCACTCAACAGGCAGAGGTAGACGCAATGGCAAAGGCTATCGAAGATGCCCTTGCTGCCCTGCAATACAAGGACGCTAACAAGACAACACAGCCCACACCGGCACCTGCTGCAACAGCCACACCTCAGTACACCATTCCGCAGACCGGCGACACAAGCAACCCTGCTTTGCTGGTTGTCCTTATGCTTGTCAGCGGTAGTGCAGCCATTGGAACAGCCGTTGTTGCCAGCAAGAGAAAGAACAACAGATAACGGAACAGCCCCTCGCTCCATCTTCCGGGCAAAGCAAAAGCGCCGCAACGATGCGGCGCTTTTCTATTGCCAAAAACATCAGGAAGTGGACTTCACTGTCCATCATACGGAAAGCATTTCGCTACACGGCGGCTTTTGTGTTACTGCTCCAAAAATTCGCGGATCTCCTTTTCGACCGCGTTGACCTCCTCCTCAAACGCGCGGGCCGAAACACGCAGCGCGCCGTGGCCCATCACGATGATCTGCTCTGCGCCGTCACTGCTGACCACGCGGGTGCGATGCTCGCGCGCCAGCTCATGGGTCGCGCGCTCAATGTACATGTCGGCGGTCTCGGCCTCCCGGGTGTAGACGACATAGAGGTTGTGGTATTTTTCGACCTCCCGCGCGCCGCCCCGTACCTTGTAGGCGTCAAACACCAGTATCGGCACACAGCGCTTATAGCCTGCGTAATTGCACAGAATGTCCATCAGCCTGCGCCGCGCGGCGTCAAGGCTGCCGTCCGCCAGCCTGCGCAGGGCGTCCCACGCAAAGATGACATTGTAGCCGTCCACCAGCAGATAGTCCGGCCCGGCGGGCACAGGCACAGCCGGCGCACTCGCTGCCGGGGCGGTGTGCAGGGCCGCGCGGGCGGCCTTTTTGGCATCGTCAACGCCGCTGCGGCGCTTTATTTTGCCGTAGGTGCGTTCAAATATTGCCAGCAGTTCCTTATCCTGCTCCAGCGTGCCGCAGTAGGCGGAGGCCCGGCGGCGGCGCGCGTTGGCCTCGTCCTCCTCCTGCGTCTGCCCGGCGGCGGGTGCAGCACCCAGCCGCCGCTCCAGCCCGCTGGAAACATGGGCGCGGGCGGGGACCTCGTCCCATTTTACAAGATACCCGGCCCCGTGGGAGCAGAACACTGAATCCGCCGGGTTGTCGGTGTCGGCATCGGGGTCATAACCCGCGGCGGCCAGCACCTCATCGGTGTTGTGGCAGGCATCGTACCCGGCGGGCAGCACAGCCCACCGGCCCAGCCCATGGGTGTAGGCTGCGACCTCCCGCGCATAGCCGCGCGCCGTGGCAACGGGCAGGCGGCCGGTCAGCCGCACCGTGTTTTCGGATTCCGGGAGCGTTTCAGGCGCATGGAAGCTGCCGCACATCCGCTGCACATCGGCCATGGCGCGGCCCAGCGCATCGGCGGGCAGCTCCAGCGTAAAATCGTACCACGGCTCCAGCAGCTGCACGCCGTCCCCCGCCGCAGCCATCCGCAGGCCCTGCCGCACGGCGCGGTAGGTCGCCTGCCGGAAGTCCCCGCCCTCGGTGTGCTTTTGGTGGGCGCGGCCCGCCGCCAGCGTGATCCTGACATCGGTCAGCGGTGCGCCGATCAGCACACCCGGGTGGGTGCGCTCGGCCAGATGTGTCAAAATCAGCCGCTGCCAGTTTTCGGCCAGCGTGTCGGGCGGGCAGTCCGCCGCCAGCTGGACGCCGCTGCCCCGGGGCGCAGGCTCCAGCAGCAGATGCACCTCGGCATAGTGGCGCAGCGGCTCATAGTGGCCGATGCCCTCGACAGCCGCCGTCAGCGTCTCCTTATACAAAATGCCGCCCTCGCTGAATGTCACATCCAGCCCGAACCGCTCCTGCAGGATATTCTGCAAAATTTCCAGCTGCACCTCGCCCATCAGCTGGACATGCACTTCGCCGAGGTCGTCCCGCCAGTTCACATGCAGCTGGGGGTCCTCGTCCTCCAGCGTCTGCAGTGCCTTCAGCAGGGCATGGGGGTCGGCTGCACTCTCCACACGGTAGTTCAGCACCGGCTCCAGCAGCGGGGTATCGGCGTCAGCCTCCGCCCCAAGGCCCTGCCCGGGGCGGGTGGCGGCCGGTCCCGCCGCCGCCACGACCATACCGGGGTATGCCTCGCTGATCAGGCGGAACTTCCCGCCGTTGTACAGCCGCAGCGCATCGGCC
>OGYZ01002051.1_pt1 | contig 14553 bp, 14 predicted proteins | sample 1576681 | NCBI WGS metagenome assembly OGYZ01 (sample SAMEA3541480, study PRJEB24748) | human gut metagenome | biome: human gut; feature: human-associated habitat; material: faeces | place: China | collected 2012 | reverse complement strand
TCCCGTGGAGAAGTCCGGCGCAGCCCGGATAGGGGGTGGCGAGCGCAGCGAGCCAATCAGCAGAATGGTTATTTTGCCATATGACAAAGAAAGCCAATCCCGTAACGCTGACTTTATGAGCATCGCCCGAGAGGGCGATACCGCAACCCTCGGGGCCAAAGGCCCCGTCAAACTTAAGAACCCTCCGGCCGTCAGGCCGGTCAATCCTAAGAACCTTTTCCCATCATGCGGAACCTTTTGAACCTTTTCCCCTCATCATGTATAATAAAGCCATCATAGCGAGGTCTTAGTATAAAGGAGCAGTGAATCATATGCAGGGCGGCGACGCAGACGAGTTTATTGATTATCTGAATGACGGGGAGGCTTCCGTGAGGCACCGGGGGTATGTGTACCGGTTCTCGGGGCTGAAATTTCATCCCGGAAGAAATACCTACAGTATCAGTGTGGAGAAGTACCGGTTTTCCAAAGAGCCCTTTGAGGAGTTCATGGAGCTGGTCTATTACTATGAATCCGACGATGGTGATGATGTGCTGAACCATGTGACGGAAGATATTCTCTGGGACGGGAAAACCTTCTACGAGCTGGAAAAGGCACTGACCTGGATTGACTGGTAGTAAAATTTCTCTTGACTTCATGATTTCCCGATGGTATATTTAATGCAACTTCATAAAGGCAGTGAAGAGAAGAGTACATGAAATGGTCCGGCCAAGAGAGCTCCGTTGGGTGAAAGGGAGTGCGGACGGTTTGATGGAAGATGGCCTCTGAGCCTGGTGCGCTGAATGATGAAGCGGCCCGGGAGCTCCCGTTACAGAGACAGGGTATCAAGGCATAGTCCGGCGTACCTTATGAGACCGATGAAGTGATTCATTGGTGAAATTGGGTGGTAACACGGTCCTCCGTCCCTTTCGGGACGGGGGATTTTTGTTTTGTATATTTTTAACATATTATATGCAGGAGGTTTTATTATGAACTGGAAGAAAACATTAGCCCTTTCTCTGGCAGCCCTGGCAGTGGCCGGCGCCATTTCCGGCTGCGGCGGTGACAAGAAGGATGCCAAGGCGCCGGCGGAAAAGAAGGAAATCACCGTAGGCATTACACCGGGTTATTCTGAAAAGGTTATGGAATTTGTGGCGCAGGAAGCAGAAAAACAGGGACTCAAGGTGAATATCAAGTCCTTCTCCGACTACGTGACTCCGGACCAGGCCCTGGCTGCCGGTGATATTGATCTGAACTCCTTCCAGCACGGCCCCTTCCTGGAAGCCTTCAATGAAAAGAATGGTACCAAGCTGGTTTCCATCGGAAATACTTACCTGGCACCGCTCCGCATTTATTCCAATAAAATCACCGACATCAAAGACGTTCCCGATGGCGCCAAGGTGTCCATCCCCAATGATCCCTCCAACGGCGGCCGCGCCCTGCTTCTCCTGGACCATCAGGGCCTGCTGAAACTGAAGGAAGGAACGGACCCCACCAAGGCAGTGGTAGGCGATATTGCTGAAAACCCGAAGAACCTGCAGATTGTGGAACTGGAAGCAGCCCAGCTGCCCCGCTCCCTGGATGATGTGTCCATTTCCGTCATTAACGCAGGTTATGCGAAATCCGCAGGCCTGGATTCCAAGAAAGCCCTGGCCACCGAAGATAATACATCTCCCTATGTGAACATCATCGCTGCCAGAGAACAGGATAAGGATAATCCCACCTACCAGAAATTCGTGAAGATTTTCCAGAGCGATGCGGTGAAGAAATACATTAATGATAACTTCAGCGATGGACTGATTCCGGCATTCTAATGGGCCGGAGGGTCCAAGGGTTGACAGGCCTTCGGCCTGAGGTTTGACCGGCCCTTTGGGCCCGAGGGGGCTTAAGTTTGACGGCCCTTTGGACCCGAGGATTGTGGTATCGCTGCTTCGCGGCGATGAGCATATGCCGCCAAAGGCGGCAATAGAATGGCGCCTTTGGCGCCGTACCTCGCTAACGCAGTGATACTATATAACTCAAACTTCGCACACGGAAAACATCCCGTATGCCTTGATAAATCAGCTTGAACTGAATGTCGAAAGCCATTCACGCACACTTCTGTGCACGCAGACGACTCATCCAAAGAGCGGGCAGATCGTTCAGGAATCGTTCCAAGAGCGATTCGACCAGCAAGACTTCTGACGGATATTCTGCCCGAAGCTGCTCCGCAAACTCCTGCAACACGAGGCGAAGCGCTTCCATGTACTTCAAGTCCGGAAGCTCATCAAGCCCCAGATAGAAGAGCTCGCCGAGGCTTCGCCCATCCGTGTTCTCACGTTCCTCGACAGCCAGGAGCATATATCGTGTGCAGACGACGGCAACATGCGCCGTCATCGCATCGTAAGAGACGGAACGGCAGTCTTTGCCGAGTCGCAGGTAAGACTTGCACGCCTTGAAGAACACCTCGATGCCCCAACGTTTCCCGTAGAGCTGGATAACCTCTTCTTCTGAAAGCGAGAGGTCTGTCGTGACGAGGACGAGATAATCCTTCCTCTTGTTGCGGTTTCGGACGAAGACCAGCCGCACAGGCACAAGGGATTCTCCCTGTTTCATTGCGACAGCATCGACGGACAGAAGGTAGCGCGAACGCCCGCGACGCTTCTTGTGTTCCTTGTAGATGGCCTTGACGTTCGAGATCTTCCCTTCGCAGAGATAGCGCACCTTCTTGCTCTTCTTTGCCATGGCGGTGACGTCGTAACCGAGGTCATGGATGGCTTTCAGAGAGGATGGCGAGCAGAACCATGTGTCGAAAAGGACGTATTGCGCGGGAACGCCAGCGGCTTTGACCTCCTGCAACAACTTGAGGACAACGGCAGGCGCTTCCATCTGCGCGAGCTTGCGCTGCTTTCCACCGTTGCTCCTGGCATCGACGGACGCGTCGGCCTCGTTGAGACGATTCTTTCCCTTCGATGTCGAAAGGAGGCAGAACGTGAGCGGCAGGAAGGTGTTCCCATCCGTCCAGCCAAGGACGAGCAGGCGGAAGCCCTTCGTATAACGGTGGCTCACATGGTCGTAGACGTTCGCCAAGAGTTCCACGCGCTTGGAGCGCGAGCGGCTGAAGAGCGAATCGTCGACGATGATAGCGCAACGACGTCCGGCGTCTGTCAACGGTTTGATGGTTTCGTTGATGATCCGCGCCGCAAGGAGCAGCGTGAACCTGCGCCAGTTCGTGTGACAGGAGTTCAAGAAGCGGTAGGCCGTGTCCTTGCCAAACGGCAGGGATTCCTCGTGAAGCCGGCGTTGCATGTAAAGCGAGCGGTTCTCGAAGATGATGCTGACGAGCACAAGGAACACCAGAATAGCGGAAAAGCCCTTGAGTTTGCATGCGTTGGCAGACCGCAAAATCTGGCCGATGCGATATTGGTGGAAGAACAGCGAAGTTTTCTTCGAAATGGATTCCATCTGATGGGTGGTTTGTGGTATAATTTGCATAGCATGAACCTCCGCTTTAGTATGTTTTGTTTCACATCTTAATTACTCAAACTTCGCACACGGAAAACATCCCGTATGCCTTGATAAATCAGCTTGAACTGAATGTCGAAAGCCATTCACGCACACTTCTGTGCACGCAGACGACTCATCCAAAGAGCGGGCAGATCGTTCAGGAATCGTTCCAAGAGCGATTCGACCAGCAAGACTTCTGACGGATATTCTGCCCGAAGCTGCTCCGCAAACTCCTGCAACACGAGGCGAAGCGCTTCCATGTACTTCAAGTCCGGAAGCTCATCAAGCCCCAGATAGAAGAGCTCGCCGAGGCTTCGCCCATCCGTGTTCTCACGTTCCTCGACAGCCAGGAGCATATATCGTGTGCAGACGACGGCGACATGCGCCGTCATCGCATCGTAGGAGACGGAACGACAATCCTTGCCGAGCCGCAGGTAGGACTTGCACGCTTTGAAGAACACCTCGATGCCCCAGCGCTTCCCGTAGAGCTGGATGACTTCTTCCTCCGAAAGCGAGAGGTCTGTCGTGACGAGGACGAGATAATCCTTCCGCTTGTTGCGGTTCCGCACGAAGACCAATCGCACAGGCACGAGGGATTCTCCCTGTTTCGTCGCGACAGCATCGACGGACAGGAGGTAACGCGAGCGTCCGCGGCGTTTCTTGTGTTCCTTGTAGATGGCCTTGACGTTCGAGATCTTCCCTTCGCAGAGGTAGCGCACCTTCTTGCTCTTCTTTGCCATAGCGGTGACGTCATAGCCGAGGTCATGGATGGCTTTCAGCGACGACGGCGAGCAGAACCATGTGTCGAAGAGGACGTACTGCGCGGGGATTCCTGTCGCCTTGACCTCCTGCAACAAATTGAGGACGACGGCTGGCGCTTCCATCTGCGCGAGCTTGCGCTGCTTTCCGCCGTTGCTTCTTGCATCGACGGATGCGCTGGCCTCATTGAGCCGGTTCTTTTCCTTCGAGGTTGAAAGAAGGCAGAACGTGAGTGGCAGGAACGTGTTCCCGTCCGTCCAGCCGAGGACGAGCAAGCGGAAGCCCTTCGTATAGCGGCGGCTCACATGGTCGTAGACGTTCGCCAAGAGTTCCACGCGCTTGGAACGCGAGCGGCTGAAGAGCGAATCGTCGACGACGATGGCACAACGCCGGCCGGCATCCGTCAGCGGCTTGATGGTTTCGTTGATGATCCGCGCCGCAAGAAGCAGCGTGAACTTGCGCTAGTTCGTGTGGCAGGAGTTCAAGAAGCGGTAAGCCGTGTCCTTGCCGAACGGCAGCGAATCCTCGTGAAGTCGGCGCTGCATATAGAGCGAGCGGTTCTCGAAGATGATGCTTACGAGCACGAGGAAAACGAGAATGGAGGAAAATCCTTTGAGCTTGCAAGCGTTGGCCGCGCGCAGAATCTGGCCGACATGATAACGACGGAAGAACGCCGAAGTTTTCTTCGAGATGGATTCCATCTGCTGGGTGGTTTGTGATATACTTTTCATAGCATGAGCCTCCGGTGCTTGGTATGTTTTTGAGCCAACATAATTATACCAAACTGGCAAGACTCATGCTATTTTTCTGTTTACAAAGCCTGGACTTTCAAGGGGTGCAGGGGATTTTTACCTGCGAAGTTTGAGTTATTATTTTTATCCCAGAATTTTCTTTACAAGACCAACATGAAGTTTTACGCCGTTTGGCAGAGCAGAATGGTCGAAATGCATATTAGGATCATGAAGACCAGGCTGTGCATCTTCACCCAAAGCGATGAATCCTGTTTTCAGTTCAGGCTTTTCTTTGGGATACCAGAAGAAGTCTTCGCCGCCAGCAGTTGTAATAGGCGGAATCAAGGCCTGCGATCCCAGTTCTTCTTTAATTACTTCAGCGATGATGTCTGTGACTTCTGGGGTAATGATGGAAGCTGGTGTACGGTGAAGAATATTCTCAACGGCTTCTGCACCAAAAGAATATAGAATAACGAGATTTATACCAGCCAGATAATCATTATTGTCTGGCTTTTTACATACTTGGAAGAGGGAATAATACTAAACAAATGTGGTGATTTTTTTATTTGTATACTTCTTTGCCATTATTAGTCTCTTATTTTTACATTTTCTCCCCCTTGACATTTCCCGTATCTGGTGCTAAAGTGTTCACAACAAAACGATGAAGAAAAGAGTAAGCATTCTGATGACGGCCAAGCGAGTCCGGAGAGTGAAAGCGGACACGGATAAAGTGCTGAAGTGCATTTCTGAGTTAGGCAGGCTGAACTATAGTAGGTCTTCCCGGGAACTCCCGATACAGAGTCAGGGTTTGATAGAACCTTTTAAGGTATGTCCGGCGACGGGCATATGAAATTGGGTGGAAACACGAAGCTTAGGCTCTCGTCCCTTAGGGGACGGGAGCTTTTTGATTTCAAGAAAGAAAGGATGAAAAGGAATGGGCAGACTGATTGCTAAGAAACTGAACGAACTGGAATGGGGTCTGGCAGGCTGCCTGCTGTTCCTGGGCATCTCTTCTCCTGCGTTTCACCAGTTTTACAAGAAGTAAGGTTACAGACTGACAGGGATCAGACAGGTTTCGCCAGGTTCTGGCAGAACGGGTACAGGAACTCGATTCGCAGAAACCTTAAGACCTTGAGCAGAAGAATAGGAACAGGACCTGAAGGGCCTGTATCCACCATGTCCCGGGCCGAACCGGCCCGGGGACATATTTTCATAACAGGCGATGATGAAAAGAGTACCTTTCTGAAAACGGAAAAGCGAGTCCGGACAGTGGAAGCGGATACGGATAAGAAGGGGAAGTGCATTTCTGAGCTGCAGGATTGAAAAAAGTAGGTCCTGCCGGGCGGCCCGATACAGCCGAAGGCACTGACCGGTGCCGCTGAGACTGGCCTGTGAAAGGCCGGTGAAATTGGGTGGAATCACGAGACCTCGTCCCTTTGGATGAGGTCTTTTTTATATACAGGAGGTCTAAGCCATGAATGGAAACCGCCGATGTCAGAGGGAAATCCCTTAACCAAAGAAAATAAGAAACTTTAATTTGTAATAGGAGACATCATATGACAGTAAGCAGAAGAGATTTAATCGCAAAGGTTTTCAATAATGAAAAGACAGACCGCGTGCCAGTGGGATTCTGGCACCATTTCTTAGGAGATGAGGTAGGTGCTGATGCCTTTGCCCATCCGGAACTGACGGACAAGGTGCTGGCAGGGCAGGCTGATTTTTACAAAGCCTTCCAACCGGACCTCATCAAAATCATGACTGATGGATATTTCGGTTATCCTATCGATGAGTTGAAGAAACCGGTTTCCTCTCCTTTGGACTTAAAGGATATCAAGCCTCTGGGCCGGGATTCGGACTGGTTCCGCTTCCAGATCGGCTATGCCAGAAAGCTGGTTTCCCTTTATGGAAAGGAAGTACCTCTTTTTTACAATCTCTTCGCAGTGCCCAGGACCATTGAATTCATGCAGGCTTCTCTGGGCCATCCTGTGGATATTGCATCCTGGATTCAGGATTACCCGGAAGAAACGGCCCATGTATTCGACGTAATTTCCAAAGATTACGCGGAACTGGCAAAGGCTCTCATTGAAGAAGGCGGCGTGGACGGTATCTATCTTTCCGTCAATAATATTAGTTATGACCGGCTCACCGAGGACATTTACGAAAAGCAGGTGGCACCTTATGAGGTAAGGATTCTGGAGGCGGCCAATGAAGCCGGCGGCAGCAATATCCTTCACATCTGCGGCTATCATGGATTCCACAACCATCTGGAATGGTATAAGGATTATCCTTTCAAGGCAGTGAACTGGGCAGCTAAGGTGGAAGGCGTGTCTTTGAAGGAAGGTAAGGCACTGTTCCATGGCAAAGCAGTGATCGGCGGCTTTGGCCAGACGGAAAAAGATGTTATTTATACAGGAAACAAAGAAGAAATCGAAGAGGAAACCAGAAATATTCTTGACGAAGCTGGCACCACCGGTGTGGTTCTTGGAGCCGACTGCACCATCCCGCGGGATACCGATGTAAATCATCTGGCATGGGTTCGTGAAGCAGCAGATAGGTATGGGAAATAAAGGAGAGGGATTATGATGAAACTGAAGACAGCCATTAAAGCGGTATTGATTGCAGGCACTGTAGGTATTGCACTGACCGCAGCGGGATGCGGTGGAAATAAAAGTGATTCAGCCAAAGGAGCTTCCGGCAATGGTGGCAAAAAAATCGTAAAGGTGGCACACACACCTCACTATTTCCCCTATGATTTTGTGGATGACAACAACAAATCTGACGGCATGGAAGTGGCTGTCATGAAGGAAGTGGCCAAAAAACTGCCGCAGTATGAATTCCAGTTCGTGCCTACCTCTGATGATGACCTTCTGATTGGCGTGGAATCAGGGAAATATGATATCGGTACCAAGGGGGCCTGGAAGACGCCGGCCCGGGAAAAGAAATACATTTTCCCGAAGAATAACATTGCTGCCAGCGTTATCGGTGTCACCATCCGCAAGGAAGATGCTAATACGATTAAAAATCTTGATGATTTTGCCAAGGCAGGCAAAAAACTGGTACCTATTGCTCCACAGAATGCACAGTACCAGGTGATTGAAGATTACAACGCAGCCCATCCGGATCATCCGGTCAAATTGGAAGCTTCTGAAAACTTCCAGGTAGCTGATGCTTACACCTGGGTATTGGAAGGAAGGTATGACGGCTATTTCTCCATTGAACTGGCTTACAAGAAAAATGTGGAAGCACCGGATGCTCCCTATAAGGATTTCAAGGATAAACTGAGCTACTTCCGCTACAAGGCTATTCCTACCTACACGGTTATCAATAAGAATGATAAGGAACTGGCAGAGCAGGTAGATAAAGCTCTTGGCGAGCTGAAACAGGAAGGAAAGATTGCAGAGCTGGAAAATAAATACTTCGGAGAAGAAGTAAGCAAGCTCATTGATGTGAAATAATACAAGGACTCAAAAATTTCAGAGGGGGAAAGGTGAGTGGCTTTGCTGCTGATTTTATAAAACTTTACAGCCGGGGCGGCGAGGCCGGGAAGTGGACGCCGCTGCAGCCCTCGGGCCAAAGGCCTGTCAAACCGGAGAACCTTTCCCCAACTGACTATCCCACTAATACACTAGCGCACGAACTTACTATTTCCAAGGAGGTGTTTTTTATGCAGACCAGACCATTCAGTCCGGATATCATTTTTACATCTATACCGGCCCTTCTCCCCTATCTGGCAGTGACGCTGGTAGTGGGAGTGACCAGTATCCTTACAGGTTCTATCATGGGAATGCTGCTGGCATGGGCCAAGTTGTCGGGACATAAGGCGATCCGTGCTCTGGCGGATGGCTATACTTATATCATCCGCTGCACCCCGTCTATTGTCCTTCTGTTCATTGTCTTCTATGGCCTGCCGAAATTCATGGAGGCGGAATTTGGTATCGACATGGATAATCTGTCTCGTGCCATCTTTGTCATTATTACTTTCACTCTTCTCTTTGGTGCCTATGTGTCCGAGGTGTTCCGTTCCGCCTATGAAACGGTGGACCGGGGGCAGTACGAAGCAGCGGTGACCATCGGCTTGTCACCAGAACAGGCATTTTTCCGGGTTATGCTTCCCCAGGCAGCGGTGATTGCTCTTCCTAATTTTGGAAATTCTGTAATTAACCTGATGAAGGAAAGTGCACTGGCCTATACTATCGGACTCATCGATCTTTTGGGCCGTACGAATCTGATCATTTCAAAGAACTACGGCGCTTACGGCGTTGAACTTTATGTGGCCTGCCTCCTCATTTACTGGGCACTCAGCTTTTTGATCGAACAGGCTTTTCTCCGCATGGAATCCTATTTAGGGCGGGGACGTTTGAAAGCATAAGGAGGAAATTATGGAACTGGATTTTTCATTTATGCAGCATGCCCTTCCTTTCCTTTTGAAGGCCCTTCCGGTAACCCTTTTCATTACCGCTCTGGTGCTGCTGCTTTCCCTGGTACCGGCATTCCTTATGGCTGAAAAAAGAATCGGTGCCCGGGGATGGGGAGAAAAGGCTATTGCTCTCTACGTGTCATTCATCCGCGGGACACCGCTGGTGCTGCAGATTCTTCTCATGTACACCCTGCTTCCCAGTCTTCTGAATGCAGCCTTCAAAGCAATGGGCAGCTCCTTTGATGTATTTCATGGAGTGAATCCCCTGTGGTATGCCATCATCGTCTTTACTCTGAATACCACAGCCCTTCTGTCGGAAGTATTCCGCTCTGCCATTCTGAGCGTGTCGGCAGGACAGATGGAAGCAGGACTCACCATCGGCCTTTCCCGCTTCCAGACCTATGTGCAGATCATCATTCCCCAGGCCCTGACTTCTGCCCTTCCCAATATCTGCAACCTTACAGTGAATCTGATTAAAGGGACTTCCCTGGCTTTCTTCATGGGAATCAAGGATATCATGGCTGCTGCCAAAATTCAGGCAGCCTATGGATATAACTATATTGAAGCGTACCTGGAAGTGTTCATTCTTTATATTATTGTGTGCACAGTAGTGCAGGTTCTCTATAAAATTTTTGAAAAGCATGTGGGCTTGTATCGCACTGCCGGACTGGAGGGGTAAATATGCTTGAAATATCTCATGTAAAAAAACATTTCGGAAAACAGGAAGTGTTAAAAGACGTGACCCTCAAGGTCAACAAGGGGGATGTCATTGTGATTCTGGGGCCCTCGGGCTCCGGGAAAACCACATTTCTAAGGAGCCTGACCTTCCTGGAAAAAGCGGATGCCGGCGTTATGGTTTTCGGTGATAAACAGCTGGACCTTCATAAAGCAAAACAGAAAGACATAGCCTGGGTACGGAAACATACGGCCTTCGTATTTCAGAATTACAACCTTTTTGCCAATAAGACGGCTCTGCAGAACGTGATGCTGGGTCTCACCGTAGGCAGGGGTATACCGAAGGAGGAAGCAGAGGCCATTGCCAGAAAAGCATTAAAGGAAGTGGGCCTGGCGGACCGGGCTGATTATTATCCGTCTCAGCTTTCCGGCGGACAGCAGCAGCGGGTGGGCATTGCCCGGGCTATGGCGGTCAAACCGGATGTGATTTTCTTTGATGAACCTACATCTGCTCTGGATCCGGAGCTGGTAGGCGGCGTCCTTTCGGTGATGAAGAAACTGGCTGCCGATGGCGTTACCATGGTGGTGGTAACCCATGAAATGAAATTTGCCAGAGAAGCGGCTACCCGGGTGGTATTTATGGATGGCGGCGTGATTGTGGAAGAAGGCAGTCCTGAGGAAATCTTTACCCGTCCTAAAGAAGCAAGAACCAGGCAGTTCCTTCGTCGTATTTTGGACAGGGAACCCGGTGTGGAAGAAGAAGCGCCGGAACCTGTTCCTGTGGCTGGTCCGATTCCTGGTGTTCTGCCTGATATGGCGTAAGGAGAAGTCTATGAAACGATTTCAAAATAAGGTGAGCCTCATTACCGGTGGCAACAGGGGGATAGGAAGGGCTATTGCCCTTCGCCTGGCCTCGGAAGGAAGCAGTATCATTCTTTTTGGAAGGAATGAAAAGGACAACCAATCGGTGGAAAAAGAAATCAGCAGCACCTACGGTGTTCCTGTAAAAAGTTATCAAGTCGATATGTCATCTAGAAAATCGGTGGAAGAGGGGGTAGAAAAGGCCATTTCCCATTTCCACCGCATTGATGTTCTTATCAACAATGCAGGCATATGCCGCCTGTCCACACCTTTTGCAGAAGTCAAAGAGGAAGACTGGAAAGAGACGCTGTCGGTCAATCTGTATGGCGTCATTTACGTTACGGGACTGGTGATTCCCTATCTTGAAAAAGAAGGCGGGAAAATCGTCAACATTGCCTCCCTTGCCGGTGAAGTCGGAGGGATTGCTACTTCTGTCGACTATGTGGCCAGCAAGGCAGCCCTGCAGGGGATAACCAAGTCCCTGGCCCGGGAACTGGGGGTAAAGCATATCAATGTCAATGCCATAGCGCCGGGCTTTGTCCGCACGCAGATGACGGAAAAGATGAGCATCCAGCTTTCTTCCATTCCCTTAAGGCAGGTGGCGGAGCCGGAGGATATTGCCGCTGCTGCTGCTTTTCTGGCTTCCGACGATGCCAGGCTCATTACCGGAACTACGCTGGATGTGAATGGCGGATTTTATATGAATTAAATCGGTTATAATAAAAACAGGAACTTTGGGGTTCCTGTTTTGCATTGAAAGGAAATCAGCATGAAACTATTTGGAAAACCTCTCCTGATAGAAGCACAGGGGAGTTTTGCCGCAGGCGGCACTGTGATCCGTGAGAAAGGGACCTATGAGGAAGCCCATGCCCTGTCTCCTGAGGGGCAGGAAAAGCATGTGGACCATGGCTATGTGTTTTATCAGATACCGGCAGATGCCAGGAAGAATACCCTTCTCTTCCTGCATGGCGCCGGGCAGAGCGGGGCCTGCTGGGAAACTGCGCCGGATGGCAGGGAAGGTTTCCAGACTCTTTTTCTTCGTAAAGGCTACAAGGTGTACATCATGGACCAGCCAAGAAGAGGAAGAGCCGGCAGCGGCGGAGTGGAAGGGAAAGTGACACCTGCGGCTGACGAAGCGCTGTGGTTTGATATTTTCCGCTTCGGCCATTATCCATATTACTTTGAAAATGTACAGATTCCCCGGGGAGAAGAAGCGGAAAACCAGTTCTGGAGAAAGGTGACACCCAATACGGGAGCCTTTGATCCAAAGCTCACTGCCACGGCTCTTGCCGATGCGGCAGGCCGGGCTGGACATACCATCCTTGTCACCCATTCCCAGGGCGGCTCTCCGGGCTGGCTGGCAGCTATGAAGAGTGCGAATATAAAGGCCATTATTGCTCTGGAACCGGGAGTGGGATTTGTCTTTCCGGAAGGCGAAGTACCGCCGCCTATGGAATCTTCAAGCCCTTTCGGACCTTTGAAAGGCGTGGCCGTTTCTCGAAGTGATTTTGAAAAGCTTACCCAAATTCCTATCCTTATGATTTTCGGAGACCATATTCCGGAAAATCCAAGTCCCCATGGCGGAGAGGATAACTGGCGGGTGCGCCTCAAGGAAGCCCGTCTCATGGCAGAAACTATCAACCGTTATGGCGGAGATGCAGAGGTCCTTCACCTGCCGGATATAGGGGTTTATGGCAATACCCATTTCCTCTTTGAAGATAAAAATAATGAGGAGATTGCAGACATTATAGACCGGTGGATTGTGAAAAAAGGACTGGGAGGATAGAAGACAGCTATCGGCTGCCCGCGGCCTGCTGTCCGACTTTCCCCCGGTTTCGCCGGTGTTGGAACCTCTTGACAACAGCCTGTATCCATGATACTGTAGACGTATCAATAGAAAACGATGAAGAAAAGAGTAGCCAGACTGAAAACGGCAGAGCGAGTCCGGAGGGTGGAAGCGGATACGGATAGGGTGGTGAAGTGCATTTCAGAGTTTGGAAGGCTGAAGGTGAGTAGGTTTTCCCGGGAGCTCCCGATACAGAGCGGGGGTTTGATAGAACTCACGAAGGTATGTCCGGCGACGGATATATGAATTTAGGTGGAATCACGGGTCTCCCGTCCTGAAAAGGATGGGAGGCTTTTTGTTTTGGTTGAAATCATTCTAAGGGGGAAATTGTTATGAGAAAAGCTGTAAAAATGGCATCAGTAGCACTGGCTTCTCTTCTGGCGGCAGGTATTTTTGCAGGCTGTGGCGGTGACCAGAAGGCTGCTTCTTCCAAGGCAGCTGCCGCTGACGGGAAAACTTCTGTGAAACTGGTGCTTTCCAGTACGGAACGTCCGCTTTCCTGGGCCGATGAAAATGGCAAGCTCCAGGGCTATGAATACGACATCTGGCAGGAAGTGAATAAAAACCTGAAAGATTACCATCTGGATATTCAGGCCGTTCCACCGGAAACCCAGGATGTGATGATGGAGTCCGGCGATGCCAAGGTGGCTTCCGGCGGTTATTACCGTACGCCGCGCCGTGAAAAGGACTATATTGTCCCGAAAACGCCTATCGGTGTTTCCTCTGTCATGGTTTACATGTCCAAGGATAATGCACAGAAGTACCACAGCCTGGAAGATGTCATCAAGGGCGGCGGCAAACTGGTGCCCAATACGCCTAACGGCGGTATTTATAAAGTCCTCACTGACTGGAATGCAGCGCATGACAATCTCATGAAGGAAGTTCCTATCCAGGACGGCCTCACTCCGGCAGAACGGATTACGTCTCTGAAGAACGGTCAGTACGATGCCCTGGTTTACCCGAACAATCTGGGCGTCGAAGATATTGCCAAAGCGATGAATTTTGAAATCGTGGCTCTGGATAAGCCTATCAAAGTGAATGAAACTGTGGTCATTGTCAATAAGAATGAACAGAAGCTGGCTGATGAAATCGAAGCAGCTCTGGAAAAATTGTCCAAAGATGGTACGCTTCAGAAGATTTCTGAAAAATGGTATCACCGGAATCTCTTCGATCAGCTGAAGGATGCATGATCCCGGCGCACAGGCCGACGAGTTGGATGCAGCTGTCAATGCAGTCGGCAGCACGCTGCATTTCATGAACGATCCCCTCAATCCGTGGGCGATTGACACAAGCGAAAACGGCAGGTTGAGCGTAAAATCAACAGTCGGAAGGACAGAGCGTCATCAGGTGCTCTATACAATCATTCGCAACGCAAAGGCGGGCGATGCAGTCTGCTTTGATTGGAAGGTTGTAACGCAGGGGCTTCCCGTCGGCGGCGAATACGGCTCGATCAGCATTGATAAGCTTGTTTTCCGCATCAATCAGGCGATTGTTGAACAGATCAGCGGAACAACCAATTGGGAGAACTGCGCGTATATAATCCCGCAAGACGGTGATTATTACTTCTCTTGGGATTTCATTGCCTATGATGAAAGCGAAGTTGTGAATGCTGTTACCTCATGGGTCGATAATGTTTCCTATGTTGAAGATTATGTTCCTCCCGTTGCTCCGGGCGACCCCGCTCAGTTCAATGCGGCAGTCAACGCACCCGGCGAAAACAGGAGCTTTGTCAACGACTATGCTCATCCTTGGGTTGTTGTCACCGACAGCGGCCGCAGCTGCGTGCGCAGCGATATTGCAGG
>OGYZ01002047.1_pt1 | contig 14559 bp, 15 predicted proteins | sample 1576681 | NCBI WGS metagenome assembly OGYZ01 (sample SAMEA3541480, study PRJEB24748) | human gut metagenome | biome: human gut; feature: human-associated habitat; material: faeces | place: China | collected 2012 | reverse complement strand
TGGATACCTCCCGCCGTATTCTTGGTCATGACGGCGTAGACGCGCTGATGACGACGACGGCTTTTTCCCTTCATCGACTCGAAGAAGTCATTGACGAGTATATCCGCCAAGGTATGAGTGGTATCTTTATCCGCTCTCTGAATCCCTATGGTTTTGCCGCAGAACAGGCCAACACGCTAGGTTACAGCATGGCCGCCTTTACAAGCCAGTATCTTCGGGCTCTCCAATATATTCTGGAAAAAAACAAATCCGTCTTTTTCCCTGAACATTTCGCTACACTCCTCCTGTCTAGAATCCTGACACCGTTCTCTACAGGTTTCGTGGATCTCCAGTCCCCTTCAGGTGCGGGCATCAGCGGCGTCATTTATGACTTTGACGGTTCTGTTTTTCCTTCCGATGAGGCAAGAATGCTGGCGCGCATGGGGGACAGGCATTTCTGTCTGGGCAATGTTCTACACGACTCATATCAGGAAATTTTTGCAGGTCCGAAACTGAAACAAATGACTGCTACGGCCTGTGTCGAAACGACTCCTTCCTGTGCATGGTGTGTCTATCAGGCTTATTGTGGTACTGACCCTGTTCGGAACTACCTGGAAACCGGTGATGAACTGAGAAACATGGAAAATTCTCCGTTTTGTATCAAACACAAAACACTTTTTACAGGACTCTTTGAATTATTGAGAAACAGCAGTGATGATGAAGATTCCATTATTTGGAGCTGGATAACCCGAAATCCGGCACTGGTGGCACGACATGCGCACAATTAACGGACAGGCATCAGGAGCTTTTGCGCCCATCATCGGTGAGGCAGTAACGACAAGAAGACCGTTCTATGCCCGGAGCAAAGCCATTCTGGTTACTCCGCACTTGGACATGGGCTGCCTAGGATACGCGGGGTGCATTACCAATGGAGAAAAAGGAACGTTTCTACATCCCGACACACTCTGGCATGCCGATGACTTGGATCAAGTCAAAGAAGGCGATATTGTTTGCCTCAACGACAGCGGCACTGCTATCGTCCTTTGGGAAAAAGATTCCCTGCAAAATTCACTCATGCTTACTGAAGCCTGTAACTGCAATTGCCTCATGTGCCCGCAGCCTCCTCAGAAGCATGCTCCCGAGCTCCTGCAACAAGCGGAAAATATACTGGATTTGCTTCATGGCAAGCATGTCCCTCATATCTGTATCACTGGTGGAGAACCAACACTTCTCAAAGATAACTTTATCCGTCTATTATACCGATGCACGAAGGAACACCCAGAATCCGTCATCAACATTCTGACAAACGGTAAAACATTTTCAGATATGACATTTGCTCGTGATGCAGCCCATGCTGCATCGGCAAATACTTTGTTTTGCGTTTCGCTCCATTCCGAAATAGATCAAATCCACGATGAACTTGTCGGGAAAAAAGGAAGTTTCGATAAAACGCAACTCGGTATCTACAATTTGGCACAATGCGGCGCATATATAGAAATTCGCCATGTCATAACAAAGCTCAATTACAAGCGATTGCTCCATTTTGCTGAGCACGTCTACAGCTATTTTCCCTTCTGCTCCCACTATGCCTTGATGGGGCTGGAACTTTGTGGATATGCCGCAGCGAATAAGGAACGTATTGCCGTATCCCCCCATGAATACAAGGAAGAACTCGCTTTAGCCGTACTCTATATGCATCGCCGTGGGCTTCCTGTTTCTGTTTATAATATTCCTCTTTGCCTCTGTACCCCGCGTATCCGCCCCTTTGCCCGGCAATCCATTTCAACATGGAAAAACCGATATGTACAACAATGTTCGGAATGTACTCGGCAGGAGGACTGTGCAGGATTTTTCAGCACATCCGTCTCACTGCCGCTTGAACATATACAACCTATACGGGAGGAAGTATGAGAAAGGCTGTTTACTTACTGTTCCTATTTGCCAGTTTTGTCGCATCCGGTCTCGGGCTCAACAAGTCCGAAGCACAGGCGACCTCATCCATCACAAACGACAGTGCGTTGACCACGTCCGACTCGGGAAAGCTGTATTTTTCTGATCTGATTGAAGGACACAACGGTAGTGGTTTGATTGCGGCGCACTATAGCCACCGTAGCCACGGAAGTCATGGGAGCCACGGAAGTCATCAAAGCCATTATTCCAGCAGATACTAATCTGTAATTTCTTCTTGGCCCCGCCTCGTGCGGGGCTTTTTCTTGACTTTTTACGCGCTTTCAATGAGACTACTTTCACTATTTCACTTGGCAGTGTCCGCGCCGCTGGCTCAAAAAATTACGCGCGTCTCTGCCCGGCTCTTTGCTGGGTTTCTTTTTGGGCTATAGTGCCCATCTATCCATGCATATTTTGCCGGGTTGATAGCTCCTAATACAATACCCTCACGGGGAATAAGAGCAGCGCTCCAAGTGGCGTAGTTGAGACCCGGCATTTCTCATATCCAATGCCAAACTACTAATCACTTGGAGGCTCATATGAGTCAGGCTCTTCTTCTCTCCGATCCCGTCCCTTCCGTTTCTCTCCACGATGGACGTCCCGCTACCACCTCCCTTGAAGTCGCAAAGTTCTTCGGGAAGACGCATTTTCATGTCATGCGTTCGATTAAGGATCTTATCGAACAACTATCTGACAATTTTAACCAATCCAATTTTGGATTGGCATCTTACCTTGACGAGCAGGCTAAGTCGCGTCCCATGTACATTATCAAAAAGGACGGCTTCATGCTCCTTGTCATGGGCTACACCGGGAAGAAGGCCCTCGCTCTCAAGCTCGCCTACATCGAAGCCTTCAACCGTATGGAGGCCGAACTCGCCAAGCGCAACCGCCCCACCCTGCCCGCGGCTCCGCGCTTCGACGAAGCCGCCATGCTGGAACTCGCCGCCGAAATCCGGGAGGCCCAACAGCACTACTACCGTACCTTCGGGCGCCTATGCAGCAGGCTGATCTCCATGAGCATTCCCGTCTTCACCGCGCTGGAAAGCCGCGTCTACAAGCAAGCTCCCGACCGTCCTTTCTCCGGCGTCCGCATCGGAGCGCAGTGGGAACGGTACTTCACCGAGCGCATGACCGCCGCCCTGCACTCCCTTGACGACAGATTGCCGGACGAAAAGAACCCGGCAATGCTCCTGCTGGAATACGCCCGCGCCATGAGCGCACGCTGATTCCCATTGGCATTGGGAACATGATCCTGTATCCTACACCCAACGGAGGGAATCCCCCATGTTGCTGTTTGATGACGGAAAGAAACTTGAGAAGGCTGTGGGCGAGGAAGCCGCGAAAACCATCGTGGAAGTGCTGGAACGCTTTGACGAGAGCCAAAGGAGCGCCAGCGCCTCCAAGGGCGACTTGCGGGAAACAGAATTGCGCCTGATGAAGGAAATCGACGGCGTCCGTCTCGAAATCCAGAAGGCCAAAGCCGAAACCATCAAATGGGTAGCGGGTATCATCACCGCCCAGACAGTGGCGATCATCGCCGCAATCATTGCCTTGATGAAATAACCCAACCATGAGCTTACGGGAAAACGAAGCCCACGGCTTTAAGCGAGAGAGGATTCAATCCATTAGATAACTGCCTATGAAAGCGAATGATTTTGATGAATACTTTGATGATGGCGGCAGTGTGATGCCCTTTGCCGACATGTCCAAAGCGGAACGGCCCAACGTGAAGACCAAACGCGTCAATGTGGACTTCCCCGCATGGATGGTCGAGGCATTGGACAAGGAAGCCGCACACCTTGGCGTAAGCCGTCAGGCCCTCGTGAAGGTCTGGATCGCCAACTGCCTGACGCATACCGCCCATACAGCCCCTAGGGTGTGAGAGCTCACTTACAAAAACAGGGCCGGGAACCGTGAGGAACCCGGCCCTTGTGTTCTCCTCCTTTTCTCTATGCGGTTGTCAAAGAACTAACGTATTATCGCTGAACAAGACGGTCTGGGAATCTTCCTGTCTTGCGCCAAATTGTTTTCTCTTCATCAGTCATCTGTGCAAACCGTGTATCATGTTTTGTCGGAAGTTTTGGAGCTGTCCCGCTCCGGCCCGTTTCAATCCAACGTTGGACTGAGGTTTTTTGTCGCCGCCCAAGCTCTTGGGCGGTAGCTTTGTCGATCTCAATAGGATGCTTTCCCGGAAGAATCAGGTAATATTTATCACCAACCTTTTGGATATCAGCTTCATCCGGCGCAACGGGCAAATCCATCGTGGCATTTGCAGAGCCAGCGACATCCGGCATCGCCCCACTGAGTTTTGCACCCTCTGCTCTTTGGGGCTTATCGGTGGGGACGACGGAATTGCCGAACATCCCCCCACCGAGACGCGCAGGCTGTTCAGTAGAGGTTTTTCCCTGAGAGGGTATATTTCCGCCATTGCCAGCAGGGGGCGCGGGGGTCTTACCGCCTTTATACTCCAACCCACGAGAGAGAAGGATATTTCCAACATCTCCCCCCTGTCCCGGAGCCGACTGCCCCGTGTATCGCTTCACGAAATCTTGTTGATGCTCGGCCCGTGCCTCTCCAACCTCTGCGGGTGACATGGCCCTCAGCTTGGGTTTTCCTTCGTCGTCAACAGCGATGCTTCCGTCTTTGTTGTATTCCGGCTTGTAGAAGGCACCGTTTTTTACAGCGTACCCCGCTGCGGCCATCCATTGATTGAAATCGGCGTCCATTGTCTTTTTGAAACCCTTTCGGTTGATGCCGGGCATTCCCGGAATCAGCCCATCGCCTTTTTCGTACTCGAACCGCTCTCGGCTGAGATTGTGCGCCGCCCATCCCTGTGAGACGCGCTGTCCTTCATAGCCGAGGCGTACCTTGTCGTTCGCCATGTCCGCCCGGCCCTTTTCCATGTCAAACAGCCCCTTCATGGTCTGAAGGTCTTTCGGGAATACGCCTGCCTGTTGCAGTTCCTCGTTCGTCATGAACTTGGAGGTTTTGTTTGCCGTGTCCGTCACGATGTACCCAGAACGAAAGCCGTTCGCAGTCAGCATCTTGCGCGGCACGAACACGGTTTTACCGTCGTTGTCGTACAGCCATTTGCTCGGATCGCTGAGATAGTCCGCGTTCTGACGCATCGTCGCCATCGCGTATTGGAACCGAAGCTGACTGAATCGTTTTGGATCTTTGCCTATATCATCAACCATGCCGCACAGATCTGCGGAGGTGTAGCTTTGGCCGGTGGGCTCAAGGCCAAACCGCCCAACGTACATGACGTCATGCTTCTTGGTTTCAGGGTTGTATTGCGTTTGGTACGGTATACCCAACTTTTCAGACAGTTCATCAAGCGCTTTCGGATCTCCGGTTTCCTTGAAATAATCAGATTTGTTCTGACGATATTCAAACTCATGCTGGATAACTTGATCGTGATTCTTCCATGCTTGTTGAAGATTGTTTGTGGATTCAGTATATCGCTTGGTGTACTCGCCTAGAGCTTGAAGCCCCACCGGATCTGAAAAGAGGTCTGTTTTAATCTCATCAAGGTTTCCTCCCGCCTGCGTCACCGCGTCGCCGATCTGTTTCATTCGGTCATTGATCTGTATATCCCCGACAACTTGCCGCATCTTCTCGCCTGCGGCTGCCCCGCCGAGAAAATCTTGGCCAAAACTGTTAATCGGCGCAGCCCCCGCCAAACTTGCGTAACCACCTCGTCCCATACGTTCTCCTACCAAAATTTCCCAAGCCGATTAGCAATATTCTTTTTCGCGGTATCGTCTCCAATAAGGTTCTGTACCCCTTCACCGGACTTCAGCGACATATCGGAGAGAGTTCCAGCCGCAAGCGTTCCAAGTCCACCAAGCGTCGCCGCACTCTGCCCGCCTATTGCCGAACCTATGCCGCCGCCCAGTGTGCTCCCGAGTGCCATTCCCGCCAAGGGATTCGCTCCTCCGAGTGCAAATACCGCAGCCGCGCCGACGACAGGAAGAATATCCCCGAAGATATTACTGCTTCCCCCGCTGACCTTGGTGGTCTGCGTCTGGTTCACGGCCTTGTCCATCGAAGCATAGGAAGCCGCTGCCCCGCTTTGGTTCTGGGTGGCGAGCTGCGCCGCCGGGGTCCAGCCGAGGGTCCCCATCTGGAACAATCCTCTAGGCATACGCGCCTCCAGCCGCCTTCATCGCAGGCTGCGTCTCAAGCCCAATGCCCTGCCGGAGCTGACCGCGCACGTCCGGGGTGACGTTCTGCCGCATGGTCCCCATCCCCGGCTGCGTGGGTTGCTGGCCGGGCTGCGTTTGCTGCGGCCCGGACTGGGGCAGCAGATCCTTGAACGCATCGCCTCCGGCGTCCCCCTGCGGCGTGGGGATGAGGCTTCCATCCCCCTCCTGCCCCACTCCGACTCCAAGCATCCCGCCCGCGAGACTCGGTCCTTGTGGAGCCTGCGGCATCATGCTCTGGAGCCGGGGTACAAATCCCTGCTGCATCGCCGACGTATACGACATGAGTTTCATGCGTTACCCTCCGAGCCCGTAGGCCATCGCCCCGGACAACTTTTTCAGGTTCATCTCCTCGCCCTGCATCCGGCCCGTGTTCGCGGCCCCCGCAATGGACGCGGCCCCCTGTATGGCCAAATCGCGGCTGGCCGACTGCGCCGCGCCGCTTGTCGGACTGATGCCCATCCGGCTCATGTTCCGGTTCATGCTGCCCGTGGCTTTGGACAGCGCCATGTTCGCGTCGGTTACCGCCCGTCCCGCGTAGGTTTCCGTGGAGGTTGGGCGGGAGGCGTTGTAGAAGTCCGTCTGAATGCCTTTGAACCCTTCAAGCCCTTCTTTAACTATGTCCGTCTGTACGGGGATAAGCCCAAGTTGGGCTTCGGCATTGGCCTTCTCCACAGGAGCCTGCACATCCTGCCACCATTTAAAGAACTGATCGGAAAGGCCTTGCTGACGTTCCGCAACCGAAGCCATGCGGGCATTGTATTCCTTGTCCGGCTCGGAACTGATGTTGGTGGTGGAACTCCCTCCGCCCTTGCCGCCCTTCAGCCAGGCAATAGGCCCCGCGTACTCGCTGGAATAGGCGTGCAACACCCGTCCCGTCCGCATTTCCATCTCAATCCGCGTGTACATTCTCATCCCTTTTCTCCGCACCATGCGCCCGGAGCCGTCGTCCGGTCCGCATAACTGATAAGTCCCGGCTCATTCCGGCCCGTATCCGCCATAAAAACCGCATACGGCAGCTCGCCCACCGAGACGAAACCCACCTTTTGGACCCACCGCACGGCCTTTGGGCGGCGTACGGGCGTCGTGCCGTGCAACGCCTCCAAAATGAACGCCCCGCGTTCGTCCCGCAGCCGGAGCATGGAGGCCACGGCGAACCGCCCGAGACGCAGCGTCACCAGTGGGTGCAGGTTCGGCAGCATGGCGAAATGCGCAAAGGCCGTCCCGCCGTGGCAGACATGCGTGAGCCAGCACATGCCGGAAAGCTCGCCGCCGTGGATCAAGGCCCATAAATGGATGTCCGGGCGGCGCGCATAGTCCCGAAAGCCGTGGTGGCTGTCTTCAATCTCGCCATCGTAAAACGTTTCGTGGAATCGGCCGGCATCCTTCAGACGATCGTACAGCTCATACAGGGCCACGTCCGGCAGCGCCGACTTGTGGGTCATGCCATACATCCTACTTCCCTCCCCGCCCTTTCAGGCGATCGGCCTGCTCGGCGGTGATGATGCCAGCATCCTTCAAATCGCCCGCATTCAGATTCCCCCTCTCCAGAATTGTCTTGACGGCTGACCGCACCGACTCCAGAAAGGCTCTCAATTCTGGGTCCGTCCTCGCAGGGACGGGCGGCAACGGATTTTTCATCGCAGCTCCTCGATCGCCGTGCCTATGGCGATCCTCTTCACAGGCTTGAGCGTCGTGATTTCAAACTCCCAACGCCGTGCCGCGTATCCTTGCGGCAACCGCATAAATCTGTTGGGCTTCACATACAGCGTTGCCCGGAGTTTTCCGTCGGCGAAGACACGGAGCACTGAAGATATGGGAGTGCCGCCGGGATACACGTCCGAATCCTCATCGCCAAAGGGGATCTCGCCAGACATCTGATCCCCAACGGCCCCGCCCCAAAACAAGATTTCCTCTTCGCCGCCATCCATCTCGTCGCCCTCGCTCTCGACGATAACCGCCGCCATGTTCACCGGAGTCGGAAAAACAAATTCCTTGGAACGCCATGTGGCTATATAAGGAGCATCTTCATTGCCGAACATTTCATACAGACCGCTTTCGCCAGTATTGCCTATTTGCTTGGCATAATAGATTTTCCGTCCACCGGGTACGACGACAATCGCCATCCCCCACTCGTCCATGAGCCGCATCCGGGCCTGCCCATTCTTGCCGAAGTCAAGCATCAGCGTTCCGTATTCCCCGTTCAGGCGCCGATAAAAGGCGAGATACGTGGTGTCGTAGAACACCGCGAAAAAAGATGACGGGTTCAGGTCATGCCATTCCCGATCACTGATGAGCCCGTCGGTTACGTTTTGAGGAGAGGTCATACCCTGTGACACCAGATAGAGGCCGTCCGAAGAGGGAAAAAGGACTCCGAGCGGAGAAGTGACGGTTCCGTCAGCCGACAGGCACGGCGCATACCCGTCGAGTGTCGTGGCGAATGCCGAGGTAGGATCGTCCACGGTCAGGGCGTGCACGACGCTCTCCGTGAGCGCGAACAGCGTGCGCTGCGAAACGGCTATGGTCTGGATACGCCCCTGAAAAGTGTAGTTGTGGGCTTCCGGCCATGCGTAGGGCTTATAGGATTCCGAGAGGTAGACGCCACCCGCAGTATGTGCCGCAAGGACCCCTCCGGGGAGGGACGCGACATGGCGCAGTCCAGGGTCGGGCTGTCGCCAGTTCAGGGATGGAAGCGATTCCGCAAGCTCCACGTCGAGGCGGTTGTCCGTAAACTCGGTAAGCCCACCGTCGATTTCCGCAACGAACAGGTAGTCCGAATTTCCGTTCTCTCCCGTGGCCAGCCTGTAAATCCGCTTTTTCGCCATAGGGGCCTCACCTGCAGCGGGCGCATACACGAGATCGAGGATACGCTGATTGCACGAAATATCGGTTGTGACACTGGCGGGCAGGCTCGGCGCGGACTCGTCCCCATAGCTGTTCACCACAGTGAAGACATAGACGCGGTTCTGTTGCCGGCCTTCATAGGCTACAGAGCACTGCGCCGTGCCGTCAGCGAAAGCTATGGGCGTATTAGGGGAGGAGGAGGCCGGATTACCAAGCCTGTAACGATGCCCACCCTGTCCGTCGGGAACGCCTTCCAGTACGGAATATGTCGTGCCTGCTGCGAGGGGCGAGGGCGGCATCCCGGAGAAAACCACCTTCCCCCCGGGAGTAAGATAAGGGCACGCCGCACGATCCGTCGACGTGAAGGTCATGGTCTTCGTCTCTGCGTCGAAAGATACCGGCCCGCCCCGTTGCCCCGCATCTCCAATGCGCGGGGCCTTCTCCGGTGCCTTGATGCCGAGGGCGTATTCGTTCCCGTGTCCGTCGATGAATCGGAGGCCATTGGGAGAACTCATGTACAGGCGCGAATGCGGGTCTCCGGCGACTGGCGATTCAACAAACTGCCTCTTGTCGGGATAAACCCGCCAGACGAGCCCCTTCCCCGATGCGCGGGCATCATGACGAAAGAGGGAGCCCGCAATGAAAGGATACTGCGCTTCCAGCCGGGAAGCATACACGGGGGATAGGACACCTGTGGATGTATCCACATTGAATGCCGACTGAGCCTCGTTTTGTTCAAGCAGGTGACCGGCAACGGCGGGACGCATTCCGGTAAAGGTTGTCACATCAATAACCGGCATCGGATTCTCCTACGGCTTTTCGCTTCGTCACGAGTCAGGCCGCCGTAATCACATCCGCCGTGGCAGCGGCCTCCACCGCCGCCTTGCGTTCCCCGCCGCGCTGCATCGTCTCGTTCTTGTGCTTCATGGCACCGCCAGCGTAGAGCGCGAGAAAGCCCGGCGCGTCGAACGTCAGGCGCACCAGCTCATCGTCCGGAACCGTGTAGGCGTTCCACATTACGGAGTCGGGCAGGCCCCGCATCCCCGCCTGTTTCATGATGCAGACGTTCGCCGTATCCGCAAAATTCTGCTGGTCAAAGGCATCGTAGCTGAAATGATAGGTCACCCCGTTTACGGCATAGTCGAATCCGGCAAGGATGGCGGCGGACGTGTCTTCGTCAATCCGTGCCTTCTTCGCTGTTTTCAGTTCCTCCAGCGTCGGAGTATGGACGGGGATGTCCCGGAGAGTTTCCGGATGCTCTGATACATAGTCCGTGAGTACATCAAACATCCCCTTCCACTTCCCTTCATCCGGCACGTGATAAAGGGCGTCTCCGCACACGATATCGAGCCTCCGGATAAGATAGGAACCGTCGGGGCGGATAAAAACTGTGGAAACGTCCCACCTGCCGGAACCTTCCGTTTCCTTCATGATGCTATCCATTATCTGGTACATACATTTCCTTTTTTACACCCGGTAGAGTTCGCCCGCATAGGCCACCATGTGCGCGTCGTCGTTTTCACGGTTTCCAGTCTGTCCCAAATGGCTCCCCCCAGCGTAAATTCCGGGGCTCAATGTCGCGTAATATTCAGAACCCCTACGTCCATTCGTGACCGCTACCCGTTGTCCGTACAAGATGAGATATTGCCCGCCCGCAGGCGCATGTACGCAAATTTCATCCCCACATCTGCTTACAACTCCAGATACCCGCGCACCCCCAAGACCCGAAACGGAACCCGCGCTGTTCGCATAGTTGGCCGAATTGGCGTAGTTCACGCTGAAATTGGCGGGATTCCAAGCGAGCATGTTTGTTCCGTCATTGCTTCCCCACACATGCGAGGGCTGTCCTCCCTGCCCCGCCCAATTCCAGACGGTATCGACGCCCCCTTCCCTGCGTAAGCGATTAGCGGCCCATGCCAAATCCGCATTGGCGGCACTGGGGACTTTCGCAAAACCAGCTTCGTCGACTTGGGCAACCCCCGCGTCGTTGACCTTCAGCCCCTTTCCAATGATCACGCCGCCGAGGGTCTTCTTTGTGGCGGGGGGAAGCATGGCGGCATCAATGGTCCCGTCCGAACGGACGAGTCCGCTGAGGATCTCCTTAATCTCGTCGATGTCTCCCCTGAGAGGAATAATGATGGCGGAGTGGGCGGCGGAATCCATCAAGTGAGCAACAGGAGCGGCGTTCACCGCCTTAGGATGCACATTCAACGGCAATCCAATATCGACGGCAACGACAGAGGAAGGAAGACTTATCCCTTCCACAACGATGAGCGTGGCATTACCCGAAAGGGAAGCGTTGACTACATAGCCATAAAGAAACGTTCCGTCGCCCGTGTACAACCGGAAGGAACGCGTCTGTGCAAAGAGGGAAACGAAGTCCCCCGGCAAGCTAAATGAAGAGGGGTCCACCACTGTAGGCGTGATGGGGAGCCCCGAAGCGTCCATGACGCGCCTCCAATGCTCTCCGGCCATTTCCTCCCATGTCTTCGCCGTCATGCGGAGTTGAACACGGGCTCCAACTTTCCAATCGCGGACTCTGGTTCCTTCCTGCCCTCGTTCAACCGTCAGAATATCCCCGGCACGCTGTACAACCCGGATGAATTCCACGTTCCCCGCCGAATCTTTGATGGCGCACCGAAAGGAATCTCCAAGGGACAAATCGGGAAACTTGCCCCCATCCCCGAGCGAAAGATTCAGCAACGTTTGTTCGGCGGATACGGGAAGCGTCAAAACTGACTGGGCATTGTTCCTCAAGCTAATCATACCGTACCTCTATTTCTCAGTTCCGGAGGTAACTGCCGTCCGCATTTCTCACTCTCATAACTGCTCTTGCAGTGTTCCCTCTGCCAGAAGAACAGCCCGTCCACCACGCGCCGGGGCCATGCCCTCACCCCATCCCGCGCCCAGCGGTAACAGCGCGAGGACAGGGTTTCGTCCGGCCAGCCGCCGAGGAGCGTATTGAGGAGCTGGTCGACGGCGATCAACGTTCGCTTTCCGTACGTCATGCTTCTCCCCCGCCCGGCATGGAGATATCAACGGTGATCCCCTGCACCTCTTCCAGCGTCGTACATGCATCAAGCCGATCTTCCAGTGCCTGACGCTGGCCGATAATGGAGCCGGACGCCACGGCAAAGGCGTCGGCCTTGGCGAGCACCCGCTCCACAAGGTCGGGCAGCGGAATGCCCCGTGCAGTCGCCAGCGCGGAAAGGAGCGGGGTCGAAGCCGTGGCGTCGGCGGTATAGGCGCGGGCCTCGGATTCCTGCTTGTCGAACGTGCTGATCTCCCGGTCCGGATAGGTCGCCGTGAGTGTGCCTATGGCCCTGTCTGCAGCCGCGTTGATTTCCGAGAGTTTGGCGGCCTTCACTTCCTCAAGCGTCGGTACGGGCGGGACGTAGGGCTGCTCCTCGGTCACGCATTCGGGGTGCGCCTCGGCGTAGGCTAACACCTCGTCCCACTCCTGTGCGAACTCTGCGGCGTAAGGGTAGACGTGATACGGGAAGCCGTTTTTCGTGATGACATAGGAATCATCAGATGTACGATGGATAATGTTAGTATAGTCTATCATGATGTATCCTTTATGCTATTCTAATGTACATAAATTTACTATATCCAACGTATGTACCTCCAGCATATTCACCTTTTATTTGCAAAAAACCAGAGCCATCGCTTTGTATTAGTCTCCAAGTCCCACCCGGAGGAAGAGTATTAAAACCGTTGTTATTGACATTTATATTTGGTGTTCCAACAACACTACCTGCGTTATTGGCGTACTCAGCCCCGTTTGCATAGTTGCAACTGTTGGCATAGTTCACGCTGAAATTAGCGGGATTGTAAACGTACATATTGGTTCCGTCATTGCCTCCCCACAGCCAACCGGGTTGGCCTCCCTGACCCGCCCAATTCCAGACGGTATCGACGCCCCCTTCCCTGCGCAGGCGGTTCGCGGCCCATGCCGTCCCGCCATTTGCCGGAGCACTTCCGGCGGTATCTGCGTATCCAGCGGTATCAGCTTTCGCATGTATTACACGGCCATCCATATATGCCTCCCCCGTGTCCGGGGAAAAACGAAATGAATGCCCTTGATTGCCACGCGCCCCAGAGAGCACGATTACCCTTCTTCCGCCGTCAACAACCTGTTTTATTTGTATGTCGTTGATTTGGAGAGGGCTATCCGCCACAAGTTCTCTCGTGCCGTCTTCATAAGTCACAGCAGCAATGGACGTGATATGTCCACTGCTATTTTTTGAATAGAATTGCGTGTACTTAGCGTTATCCGATGCGCGCTGTATGACATCGAACCCGCCCATGACCACGCTGTTTTTGTCGCCAAGAAACATGCCGCGTTCGGTATTCGCGGGAGGTGCTACGGCGATGTCGTTGGCGGGATCATTGATCTGGATGCTGCCCGTCATGACGCCGCCGCCAGTTGAGAGCGCTGGCTTGTACTCCCCGCCTCCGGTCAAAAAGCTTTCATGCTGCCCGGCGGATGCGGGCGGAACAAGGCCGCTTGTCCCGGCTGCCGATACCGTCGCGCCCTCGTATTCGGGGACGGAGATGATACCTTGGGTTGTGCGAATGCCGTCACCGAGCTGAGCGACAGAAATAAATTGTATCCAGTTCGTCCACGTACTGTTGGGGATTCCGTATCGAATATACCTTCTGTTATTGTTAAATTCAGTAAAAAATTGGAATATTGCCGTGGTTGAAACGTAGCAGTTAAGTTCTCCACCCCTACCAATATTTGGAAAATTTTCTCCTGCGGCGGCATCCGAAAAAAGCCAGTTGCCAGCCTTGGTATACGCGTTCAGATCCGAAGCTGTATTGATCCGGATATTGTCCCCAATCTGCCCCCGCGCACTCGCAAGATCCTCAAGGTCTCCCCCAATCGCCACGTCTTTTGGAAAAGACCACGTTCCGTCAGACCCCAAAACCTTCCCGGCATCAGCCGCAAGGGGAGGAGGCACCAACCCCGACACACCCGCTTGCGCAGACGTCGCGCCCTGCATCTCGGGTACGGAGAGCTTGCCGTTAGTGATGCGGAGACCATCACCGAGAGACGCCGTGGTCAATATTTCAGTCCAAGCGAACCAGTTTTCAGGTTTATTTTTGTTATTAGTCGCACGCATCCATTTCTTTTTGCCTGCTGAATACTCTACAACCTCCTGTTTTACGAAATTGCCGGACGTAGATACGCTTAACCAGCCAGCACAATAGATATAGGGAGTATCGCTTATTGAGGAGTCCTGCGGTATAAAGTACTGCCCCGTTTTTGTGTAGCCGTTTAAACTGCTGTTAGCTGATACATAATGCAAATCACCAATCTGCCCCCGCGCGCTCGCCAGATCCTCAAGGTTCCCCCCAATCGCCACGTCCTTCGCCGAGATCGTGCCGTCTGCCGTGACGGAAATCGTCAGCCCATCAGGCATGACGGAACCGCGAGAGGTCGTCGTTGCGGGCAGTACGGCGACTTTTTTGGTTTCCTCACAGGCAGCTTCCGCTGCCGTTTGCGCGGCGGAGGCGACGTTGGCGGAATCGGCGGCAGCCGTAGCGCTGGAGGCGGCGTTCGTCTCGCTTACATCGG
>OGYZ01002045.1_pt1 | contig 14561 bp, 13 predicted proteins | sample 1576681 | NCBI WGS metagenome assembly OGYZ01 (sample SAMEA3541480, study PRJEB24748) | human gut metagenome | biome: human gut; feature: human-associated habitat; material: faeces | place: China | collected 2012 | reverse complement strand
CTGCGATAACCTCTGCGTTTGCAGTGAAGGTTCCTTCTGTGCTGTAGCCGTGCTGCGATTTGAATTCTTTCTGAATCAGCTTGCTCAGTTCAGTGGCAACAGTACCACGTTCGTTGAAGGTATAGATGAAGTCTGTATTTCCTTGCCGGAACAGCTTTGCCGAAAAGATCACCCACAGCAGGATCACCAGCATATCCACACACGTCAGACATGTCAATGGCAGGACACTTACAAATCTTGCCGAAAGAAGCACTGTCTCCAGATAAATACATACATTGGCCGCCGCTGCTGCCAGTCCATGGGAAAGGCACAGATTACTCATCCGCAGGGACCCCACATTCATTCCTCCCATAAGATACATAAAGATAAAGTAGAAGAAAGCGTAAAATGCTCCCATCAGCCAATATCCTTTATGATAAAATGGAAATACAATTCCCCAGTTATGATATCTTTTCCAGACAACGATGAACATCCCTGTCAGCACAAGTACAAGAACCATCACAGTCAGGAATCGGATCAGACGTTTATACGGATCCAGTTTATTTTGTTGCTTCATCTATCTTTGCTCCAATCAATTCATAATCATACAATTTTGATTATAGTATATAATTCCCTTTTTTTCAACAATTCAACCCCTGCAAACCTGCTCTGTACAGCAAAATAAGAATTTTTTAAGAAAATTTGACGAATTATGACAAATATATTAAACTGAAAGGCAGATTAATCAAAGGAGATCTCTATATGAAACCACAAACCAAAAATAAAATATCATTCCTTCTATATAGTTACTTTTTTCTGATCGCATTATTTTATCCAATGCAGTATGTCAGCTTTGACAGTGCTTACTATACAGAATTTACCTTTGCAGGTCTTTTTGCCGGCTTGCTGATCCTTTGGACCGTTTTCGCCTATCATCGTCCGGTCCGTCTGACTGATCCGTCTGACCGACGATTCTGCTGCTGGATCCTGGTGCTTTTAGTCCTGTATAACCTTTTTTCTCTGTATATAAACTTCACACATTCACGGTGGTTATGGGAACAGTTCAACTTTTCACTGGCGGTCTTGTTTTTTATAGTACTTCTGATCCATGGGGCAGCTTTCTTCCGGCAAGAACCTCTGGCTGTTTCGGTACTGCTGGTTTTTCAGGTTGTAACAACAATTCTTGGTATTATCGTATACTATCTGGGATACACCTCCGTTTCTTTCATAAACGGCATGGTCATACCGGTCGCAAAAGATCCGAATTATTACGAGACCCGTTTCAGTTGGATCTATTACCATAAGAGCCAGTACTGCTTTGTTCTTCTCCTCTTTATTGCTTTCAGTGTGATCTGCCGGAAGCAGTTTAAGAATAAATGGTTTTTCCCGGTTTCCAATCTTGTTTTCCTTTTTGGAATCGTGATTTCCCATACATATACTGCACTTTTTGCTGCCGTGCTGATCTATGCAGGACTTGCACTTGATGCTCTCCGGTCAAAACTCCGGACGCTCAATAAGAAGTATTTTCTTCTCCTGATTCCACCGGTCATCCTCCTGGCATTTGTTATCTGGCGTATGAGCCGTGAACGTAATATCTGGACACTTGGCAGCCGTACTTATATCTGGGCAGAAGGAATCCGACAGATACTGAAAAATCCTCTGGGGATTGGAACCGGCTTTGGACCTGCCAAATTCTCTGTTCCGGGAATTTCTTTTCAGGTCTATAACTGCCACAATGTATTTCTGAATGAAATGTGGAGATTTTCTCTGCCGGTAGGATTATTATTCACACTGATTTTTGTCAGCATCCTGATCTACTCCCTGAAAAAGAAGTTCTTTTTCCTTCATATCGGGATCTGGATTGCTTTCCTTATCTCTCTCGGAATGGATTATTCTCTTTTAGGGCGGGAATTTACTCTGACTTTCTTTTACTTTTATATGATCTTTTTCCTTCCGAATACAAAGGAACAGATTTCTGACTGAATATCACAAAAAGGCATCGGATTTTTATCTCCAATGCCTTTTTCTTTTTTCTCCGCCTATCTTGAATAATAGGAAGAAGGAAGCTGCTCTGTCTTTACAACCTGCCCGTTTTTAATATACTTACGATATGCCACAGCACTTCTGCTTCCGGTCTTCCATGACACAATGTCTACTGAATCAAACCAGTCCGGCTGGATGCCCCATACTTCAGCATAAAGTGTATTTCCGCTCACGTATGTTACAAGTTTCACTGCATAATTGTAATCATTTCTGATCTTCAGATCAGACGATCCATAATTCACCATCGCATCCTGTCCGATCGGCACATAGGTAGATGGTACAGAATGATTCCTTCTCTGCACGATCGTAAGCCCTGCTCTCAATGCCGCACCGTACAGCGTCGTACTTGCCTGACAGATTCCTCCGCCATAACCGACTCCGCCTACAACGCCTCCCGGAAGAAAGCCTTGAGCCTTTCCACATGGACCTGCTATTCCAAAGAAAGAAAGCGTCTGTCCCGGCTGGATCGTAACCTGGTTAAAGTAAAGCAATGCTTTCGTCATATTGTATGTACCATTATAATTATTGGTAGATACGGTAGAAAATACAGAAATACGTCTTGGACTGTTCATCAGCCGGCCATACGCATCAAATCTGTATGTCACACCATTGATCGTGATCGTGCCATTCATTACCAGATGACCATAACTATTATAATAATAACGATAACCGTCCTTATTTCTCCAGCCTGTATGCATCTTTCCGCTGTCGGTGAGATAATACCAGTTTCCGCCAATCTTTAATCCTTTATTCCTTGCAAGCGTTCCATCTGCCTGATAATAGTATTTTCCACCATCTTTCGTCCGCCAGTAATCTTTCTTCATATTACCCGCAGCATCAAAATAGTACCAGTCATTTCCATCTTTTACACCATCATCAAATGCCTGTCGGCCCAACGGGGTAAAACCGATCACTTTTCCATTCTCGGTCTTCAGTCCCCGGTATGCTGCTCCGTTATTCTGGAAAATATAACGATATTTTCCAATCTTCATATCCCGGTTCAGTACCAGATGACCTTCCTCATCATAATAATACCAGTCAGCACCTTTCTGACGGAACTGGGATTCATATCGTCTGCCATTTCCATCCAGATAATACCAGTAGCCATCAATCTTCATCCCTGCATTCAGGATCAGATGTCCCTGAGCATCATAATAATAGTGACTACCATCTTTTTCTCTCCACCCGGAGCTTAACATCTTTCCATCTTTCTGGAAATAGTACCAGTAACCACTCAGCTTTTTCCCTGTATCTGTCAGGCAGAATCCCTGCTGGTCATAATAATACAGTCCGTCCTCCCCAACATACCATCCTGTATAAACTGCACCGCTTCCTGTAAATTTATAATGCTTTCCATTGATATCCAGTTCACAATTTGTCACCAGATATCCATTTTCATCATAATAATACTGCGTATTGTTCTTCTGACGGAACTGAGCCGTATATCTTCTTCCGCTTCCATCGACATAATACCAGTGACCGTCCAGCTCAATTCCACGGTTCGTTACTAAATGAGCTGCTTCATCATAATAGTAATAATTTCCTGCCTTCTCTCTCCAGCCTGAGCTTAACAGCTTTCCATCTTTCTGGAAATAACACCAGTAGCCATTCAGCTGCATTCCTGCATCTTCTGCCCGGCTGCCGTCTGCCTGATAATAATATGTATCTGTGCCGTCTGTATACAAGCCTGTATAAGCTGCACCACTTTCGGTAAATTTATAGTGCTTTCCATTGATGTCCAACTCCTCGTTCAGTACAAGATGTCCTTCCCCGTCATAATAGAAGCTCTGTCCGTTCTTTTGCCTGAAACTATTCTGCTTCATCACACCATCAGCATCAAAATAGTACCAGTAACCATCCAGACTGTATCCGGCATTTCTTAAATCCTTACCCTCCTGATAATAGTGGATTCCATCGGACTCTTCCACCCAGCCATTTTTCTCTTCCGTTATTCCGCTATTTTCTGAACTTTCCTCTGGATCTATCACGTCTTCTGTACTTTTCTCTGAATCCGTTACGTCTGCCTCATGTTCATTTTCCTGCTGTATAGCTGCTGCACTTTCCGTCTCTGCATTCTTCTCTTCCACAAAGCTTTCTGCCACATTCTCTGCTGAATTATCCATTGCATAAGAAGTCATCATCCCAGACAGGGAGAGAACAAACGTCAGCCCCAGGGCTGTCAGCCATTTCTTTTTCATAATGTCCCTTCCATCCTTTCCTTTTCTGAAAATCTTATAGTAATATTGTACCAATAAATTCTTTTTCTGACCAGTAAAAAAAGAAAAATTTACTTTCTTTTTCCATATTCTGTATTTTCTACGCTTTTTTATTTTAAACGCACGAAAAGGGAGAAAACTTTCATTTTCTCCCCTCACGGTCTGACTAATTATCTTTTAATTTTTCAGCAAGATTTTTGGCAGCGATCATAGAGTCTTCCATGGAACAATAAGTCCATGCACCATATCTTCCGATCGTGTAAATATTTTCATCTGCCAGATTTTTCTTCAGCTCTGTGATCTGAGCGTCTGTCTCTGAATTAATATGCACATAAGCCGGATCCATTAAAATGGTGGAATGTGCTTCTAATTTTGTCTCTTCGTCAATAATTCCCAGCTTCAGAAGATTCTCAAGTGTCAGTCTTAACTGCTCATCGATCATCCCCTGCGTTACAACCGCATCTTTACTGTATCCGATCTCAATATACATACTGAGCTTATCCGCATCCAGAATATTATCATAAAATCCAATCCGGTAAAAATTGATCTTTTTATCCGGGATATAGAACCAGTGTTCTTTCGTATACTTCGATTTTTTATTAAATCCAAGATTGAACACCAGTACTTTATTGTAAGAAAGTCTGGACTGAAGCTCATGCATCTTTTCTTCATCAAATAAAGTAAGGAACCGGTTCAGTGGTGACGTATTGATCAGATATTCATAAGAAATCTCTGATCCATCATTCAGGATCACTTTTTTATTCGCTCTGTCGATCTTATCAACCACATGATTTAACAGTACTTTCTCCTTATCCAGTGCATCATACAGGATCTGGATAAAAGATCCTGCTCCTGAACGTGGATACAGAAACGAATTATTGTAAGAAGTACTGTCTTTGTTCGCCTTCATATTGTCAATGATCGCCGGAATATCCGCATATGGGAAAAATCTTCCCATTGCATCTTTATCCAGAGTGGTCAGATCAACCGCATACAGCTTTTCATTATATGGCTTCAGGAATTTCTCAACGATAGATTTTCCAAACTTCCCGTACAGCATATCCAGGAAATTATCATACTCTTCTTTTTCCTCTTTATGGAAAAGATCATACAGGCAGTCGATAAACTCACTTTTTTCCAGTTGATGGATATTGGTCTGGAACGGATAATCTACCAGTTCTCCCTTGTAGATGATCTTTGTATTCTTATCTTTATAGATGATCTCATCCTCATCCACACTGTCGATAAACCGCTTTTTAAACTCATCTGTACTGAAATGGAAAAAGTGTCCGGCATAATCCCATACATAATCTTTTTCTTTGATCGTACGGCAATATCCACCGACTTCATCTTCCTTCTCTACGATCAGATAATCCCCATCTGCATAATTTGCAAACGTAAGTCCTGATATTCCTGCTCCGATGATCAGATATTTCACATTTCTTTCCATAGGGCCGCTCCTTTATAATCTGTCTTTAAACTTCTCAATGATCGCATCTGCAATTCTTTCACTCGCATGACCGTCTCCATACGGATTGCTTGCATGACTCATTGCATTATAAGCCTCTTTATCACTGAGAAGCTTTTTCGTCTCATTATAAATAACTTCCTCATCTGTTCCGGTCAGTTTCAGCGTACCTGCCTTGATTCCCTCCGGTCTTTCCGTCGTATCACGCAGGACAAGTACCGGTTTTCCAAGAGATGGAGCCTCCTCCTGGATTCCGCCGCTGTCTGTCATGATCAGATAACTCTTATTCTGGAAATTATGGAAATCAAATACTTCCAGTGGCTCGATCAGGCGAACTCTGTCGCAGTCATCAAAAACTTCTTTTGCAATCTGACGTACCTTCGGATTCATATGGATCGGATATACAACTTTCACATCTGCAAATTCATCTACGATCCTTTTGATCGCTCTGAAAATATGGTACATTGGTTCACCGAGATTTTCTCTTCTATGTGCAGTCAGAAGGATCATCCGGTCATCCCCGATCCAGTCAAAGATCGGATTTTCATAATTTTCATCAACTGTCGTTGCCATGGCATCGATTGCTGTATTTCCCGTAATATAAATATTTTCTTCCTTTTTCCCTTCATCGCGGAGATTCTTGGCACTTACCTCTGTCGGTGCAAAATGCATATCTGCAAGACATCCTACCATCTGACGGTTCATCTCCTCCGGGGCGCGCAGCACCTTGTCGCCACATTTCAGCTGGATTTCGTTGGCGAGCAGAGAGGCAGGATACCCCTTGTGCTCGATGAGAAAATGAACGAAATGCTGGCGCACCCACTCTTCGGGAGTGAGCGTGATGAATTTCCGGCGCAGCACATCCAGTATCTGGGGATGCTGTTTTGAGCCCGAAACCTTGATGTCGAAAGATGGCAAATTTAAGCGAATCATTTTTTCTATACCTTATTATATATATGATGATGTTTCTTTCCCCGTCTTATGATAGGGTTTCTTTTGGTCTTTTAACCATACCTCTTTTTCAAAAACTACCTGTTTTATATAGGCAGTTCAATTTATTTTTTGTAACTTTGCAGTCGAAGTGCAGCAGAAAACTGCACCTCAGAAAACTGCGAACCTGGAGGCGGAGCAAATGCTTGTCCGCACCTCCGAGTTTGCTGGGTGCAAAGTTACAAAAAATAATCCAATGGTAGAAAAGAAAAATGCAATAAGTTACGAGTCTATCATGAAAGATCTGAAGGCTCGAAAGTATTCGCCCGTCTATGTTCTGATGGGCGAGGAACCTTTTTATATAGATAAGATCTGCGACTACATTTCTGAAAATGTGCTCCAGCCCGAGGAGCGTGACTTCAATCAGACGGTGGTTTTCGGAGCTGATGTTACGGGTGCGCAAGTGGCAGATTTGTGCAAGGGCTACCCGATGATGGCGGAGTATAGAGTGGTGGTTGTGAAAGAGGCTCAGAATTTGCGGAATTTGGAAGCGCTCGAGAAGTACCTCGAAAATCCGGTAAAAACAACCATCCTTGTTTTCTGTCATAAAAACGGCAAGCTCGACAGTCGTAAAAAGTTTTCTGCCCTCGCTGCCAAAGTGGGTGTGTTTTTTGAGAGCAAGAAACTCTACGACCGAAATCTGCCGGGCTTCATCGAGACATATCTCAAGACCCGCAAGGCAACCATAGAACCCAAAGCTACCCAGATGGTGGCTGATCATGTGGGAGCAGATTTGCACCGACTCACATCCGAGCTCGACAAACTGCTCATTTCTCTTCCTGAGAACGACCGGCGTGTTACTCCGGAGATTGTGGAGCGAGAAATAGGGGTGAGCAAAGACTTCAATGCCTTCGAGCTGAGAAGTGCCATCATCAGCCGCGATGTGTTCAAGGCAAATCAGATAATAAATTATTTTGACAGCAATCCGAAGAGTGGTTCTCTCTTCACGCTTCTCCCGATGCTCTTTACTTATTTCCAAAACCTGATGATTGCTTATTATGCACCCAACAGGCAGAACGAAAATGAGCTCGCAAAATTCCTGGATTTGCGCTCAGCTTGGGCGGCGCGCGAATATATTACAGGAATGAGGAACTATACGGGCGTGAAAGTGATGGCGATTATTGAGAAGTTCAAGGAGGTGGATGCGAAGATAAAGGGACTGGATAATCCATCCACTCCGGTGGGTGAACTGATGAAAGAACTCATCTTTTTTATCCTTCACTGATGCTGAAGAGCGAGGTGGGGGAGAGTAGGCGAGCTTCTGCTGAGAGTTTTCTCTTGGCAGGAGCTCGTTTCCGTTTTTGGTCTTCTTTGCCGCCTGGTTCCAGAAAGCAGCCAACTAGCGTTTAGCATTATAAATTTGCCCCAAATAGGTGATTTTCGGCTCTTTTTTGGGCGCTTACCTGGGCTCTTTTTGGGCGATTTTTGGGTGAAAATGGGGGATTTAAGCGATTTTTCGAGCTAGATGCCCATTTTCCGGTTTCGCCTGAAAATAGACTTAACTTTATTGGTTATCAGTAACTTACATAAATTAACCCTCTTCATTACTCGCGAATTTGCCCGTTTCCTTGCCGATGGGCTGGAATACGCTAGAAATGGAAAAATTAGCCATTTCCCGTTGTCTGAAATCAGACGTTTGCATTTGTTAAGGTTTATGTTTCCTAAGTTTATGTTTTTAAATTCATAAATCAAAACGGGTGATTTTGGTTTATAAACATAAATACAAGAAACTAAATACATGAATTTATGTTTTATATTTATAAAAATAAAGGTAAAACAGTATGTTTATGGTTATGAATGAATAAATATTCATGCTATATTTTGAATTTATAAGTAGCGGAAACTCAGTTAGTTATGTGTTTTAGTTGTTTTATAAACCATAGACTTTTACATAGGTGTTGGGTAAACATTGCATAAATCGCTCTATATGCCGTTATTTAGGCAGTTTATGGTATGAATAACCAGTGATTTAGCCTAAATCTATAAAGAAAAGGTTTGTCATATATTTTGATTGATAGGTTTATATTTATAAAGTTAAACTTAAAAACCGGATGGTGAAGTGAGTGTGATTTAAATTTATAAATAGAAACCTAAAGTTTAAAAATCTAAATTTATTCAGAAATGTTTGGTTATTCTAAATTTTTGCTTTATCTTTGTAAAATCAACCGAAAAAGGGCCCAAAAGTGGCTTGTTCGGAAATAAAACATCGTATCAGTAGAAAAATGAACGCTAAAATTTTTAGAGCATGAAAGATAGAATCAGACAGCTGATGGAGGACCAGCACCTCACTCAGCAAAACTTCGCTCAGATGATCGGAATCTCGACCGCTACACTGAGCAATATTTTCAACGGGAAGACCAATCCATCGCTCAGTATTGTGGATGGCATCCATAAGAGTTTTCCTCAGGTAAACGTTTATTGGGTACTCTACGGTACTCCTCCTATGTATCAGAACCAGGCTTCCCAGGGTGGCAGCGAAGAGGGTGCTGCAGACATGTATCAGGGTCTTACGGATGGAGCAGCCGGTGGTGCTGAGGGGATGAAGCAGGGCAGTCAGCCTTCTGGAGCCGCCTCTGCCGAGCCTGTGCTCGATTTTGGAGCCGAAGGAGCCACAGCCTCCCCTACTTCTCCCTCGCTCTTTGACCAGCCTCAAATGCAGGGTGTAAATCGTACACCTAAAAATATCGCCCAAGCGGCGGTAAAATATGTAGACAAACCGCAAAGAAAGATTACCGAAATCCGTATTTTCTACGATGATCAGACCTGGGAAACCTTCGTTCCTAAGAAATAAAGTAGGGATTGGAGAACCCTAAAACGATCACATAGGATCGGCGATAAAGAAAAAATATCTCTTTTCTTTTCGTAAATTCGGATTTTTGATGTACCTTTGCATCGTAGAAACGTAGGTGGGCGTAACCGGAAGCTACGCGTACCTATTTTATAATATACGTACATTATATAATAAGCATATTAAAAATTAGCAATAAGATGAAAAAATATGTTCTCGACCTCAAGGTGGTTTCTGTAGAGGCGCTTAGCGATAAGCATGTTTTGATTAAGCTTACCGATGAGAAACCTTTGCCTGAAATCTTGCCTGGCCAATTCGTAGAAGTAAGAGTAGACCATTCGCCTACTACCATGCTTCGCCGTCCTATCTCCATCAATTTCGTGGATCGTGAAAATAATCAGCTCTGGTTGCTCGTAGCAATGGTGGGCGACGGTACCCGTCAGCTCGGACAGCTCAAGGAGGGCGATGTGCTCAACTGTATGCTGCCTCTCGGCAACGGCTTCACCATGCCTACCGGGAAGAGCCAGAAATATCTGCTCGTAGGTGGTGGCGTAGGTGTGGCTCCGCTCCTCTATTTCGGAAAACTCATCAAGGATTTCGGGGCTGAAGTTACCTTCCTGCTGGGTGCACGCAAGGCTACGGATCTGCTCGAACTGGATGAGTTTGCCAAGATCGGAAAGGTATGCATCACTACCGAGGATGGCTCGGCTGGCGAGGTAGGTTTCGTTACCAACCACTCTGTTCTGGAGAACGAGAAGTTTGATATGATTTCTACCTGCGGACCTAAGCCGATGATGGTGAGTGTGGCTCGCTTTGCCAAGAAGGCTGGCGTGGAGTGTGAGGTTTCTCTCGAGAACAAGATGGCGTGCGGTGTGGGTGCCTGCCTCTGCTGCGTAGAGAAAACTACCGAGGGTAACCAGTGCGTCTGCAAGGATGGACCTGTCATCAACATCAAGAAACTTACTTGGGAAATCTAATAGAGTGAAGAGTGAAGAACGAAGAGTGAAGAATTCTCTTGTCTTTGTTTGTAAAAACATTTTTAAGTAAAAACAGAAGATTATGGCTGATTTAAGTGTAAAGATAAAGGATTTGGAGTTGAAGAACCCTGTGATGACTGCATCGGGTACTTTCGGCTATGGATTGGAATTTGCCGATTTCGTTCCTCTGGAGGAGATTGGCGGTATTATCGTGAAGGGCACTACCCTGGAACCGCGCGAGGGAAACGACTATCCGCGTATGGCTGAAACGCCTCAGGGCATGCTCAACTGCGTAGGTTTGCAGAACAAGGGTGTGGAGTATTTCTGCTCTCACATTTATCCTCAGATCAAGGACATTGATACCAATATGATTGTCAACGTGAGCGGACATTCGCCTGAGAGTTATGCCGAGTGTGCGGCGCGCATCAACGAGCTGGATAAGATTCCTGCCATAGAGCTGAACATCTCCTGTCCTAACGTGAAGGATGGCGGCATGGCCTTCGGTGTAACCTGCGAGGGTGCAGCCAGCGTGGTGAAGGCGGTGAGAAAGGTTTATAAGAAGACCCTCATCGTGAAGCTTTCGCCTAATGTTACCAGCATTGCCGACATCGCCCGTGCCGTGGAGGCTGAGGGTGCCGATTCTGTTTCGCTCATCAACACGCTGATGGGTATGGCGGTGGACATTGAGAAGCGCCAGCCTCTCTTGAGTATCCGCACGGGTGGTTTGAGTGGTCCTTGCGTTAAGCCTGTTGCCCTGCGCATGGTTTGGGATGTGGCTCATGCCGTAAACATTCCGGTTGTTGGTCTGGGCGGCATTTCTTCTGCCAAGGATGCCATTGAGTTCCTGATGTGCGGTGCTACGGCCATTGAGATTGGTACAGCCAACTTCATTGATCCTGCGGTTACGAAGAAGGTGAAGGATGGAATCAACGAGTGGCTTGATGCTCACGGATGCAAGAGTGTGACTGAGATTATCGGGGCCATCAAGTAAATTCTCCTTATTATAATAAGGAGTGGCTCATACTTTTACGCCCTGTTTTAGGGCGTCAAGTTGGTTAACTCCTTGATATACAATAGAATAACTTTTCGTAAAATATAAGGTTATGGATTTGAATCAGATAAACCCTGTTCTGTTGCTTGCTACGCTGACGCAGCAGATTGTAGAGCAGGAGAAAGAATTGGCAGAACAGAAGGATTCTGCGGAACACTCGTCTGTAAAAGCCTCTCTGAGTGCGAATCTCCTGAAGCGCGGCAATCTGCTGATGCAGATGGGCGACAAGGACGGTGCCGGAAAGGACATGAAGCGCTACCTGGAGCTGAACCCGGAGAAAGTAGGGGAGCTGACAGGAGAATTCAAGGCTGAAGGCAGAGAACATTGCAGATAAAGGAAGGGGCTTGCCTCACGGATTCCGGCGTTTTGCGTCTCTCCCTAGCGCCTGGCTTTTGAGTACATTTTTCTGCATTTTTCCGTATTCTGATGATAAAAATCGGGCGAAAATATGTTTTTTAGCATAAAATATAAGGAAAATGAAGAAAAATATATCAAATTGTTTGGCAATATCAAAGAAAAATGTTACTTTTGCAGTCGAGTTGAGATTTTAGCAAGTCGATACTCGAAATCTGAGCACTGCCTGCTCCTTATATAATAAAGAGGTGTAGGAAAGAACTCTGGAAAATCTGAGCACAGATAAGTTCCTTATATAATAAAGGAGAAACGGGCTCGGAAAGAACAAAAGTGAGTAACATATAAAATGTAAAGACAATGAAGAAGTTTAACGCATTCTTTTTTAGCTATTACTTTTACTTTGCAAATAATTGTAAAGCGGGAAGTTGCGTGTAAATTTCAACTTAGGATATTAGATTTTTGAAATCATCGAAACGGTCCCGCTCTTATTGAGTAGGACCGTTTTTCGTAACATTAGACAAGATAAAAGAAACATGAAGAGAATAGCAATTCAAGGAGAGCTGGGATCTTTCCACGACATTACCGCCCACCAGTATTTCGAGGGCGAACAGATTGAAATTATCTGTTGTGCTACCTTCGAAGAGGTGTTCGAAAACATCAAGCGTGACCCTACTGTAGTAGGCATCTGCGCCATAGAAAACACCATTGCGGGCAGCCTGCTCCACAATTACGAACTGCTCCGGCAGAGCGGAACCACCGTGGTAGGCGAACACAAGCTCCATATAGAGCACAGCATCTGCTGTCTGCCAGAAGACGACTGGAGCACCCTGCAGGAGGTTCACTCCCATCCGGTAGCCCTCATGCAGTGCGGCAAGTTCCTAGCCAATCATCCCGACCTCAAGGCGGTGGAGGCAGAAGATACCGCAGGCTCGGCAGCCTACATTGCCCAGCACAAGGTAAGGGGATGGGCAGCCATCTGCTCTTCTTACGCCGCCCACATGTACGGCATGAAGGTGCTGCGGGAAGACATCCACGACAATCCGCATAACTACACCCGGTTTCTCGTGGTCTGCAATCCGCAGAAGGCAGCCCTGCTCCGTCCCATCGAAAAGGCCAACAAGGCGAGCATCGTCTTCAGTCTGGCTCACGATAAGGGATCGCTCTCCAAGGTGCTCACCATCCTGAGTTTCTACGACATCAATCTCACCAAGATCCAGTCGCTGCCAAACATCGGACATGAGTGGGAATACCTCTTCTACGTAGACCTCACTTTCGACAACCTGACCCGATACCGCCAGAGCATCGACGCCATTACGCCGCTCGTGAAGAAAATAAAGGTGTTGGGAGAATATGAGGAGAAGGAGTAGATTAAGTGAAGAGTGAAGAACGACGAGTGAAGAACGACGAGTGAAGAATTCGCCAGTTCGGAGGGTGAAAGCCCATTTATACATTATTAATTATAAATTATTCATTGAAAATTATGATACAACCAGCCAATAGAGTAACGGAAATACAGGAATACTACTTCAGCCGCAAGCTGAAGGAAGTGGCTAAACTTAATGCCGAGGGCAAAGACATCATCAGTCTGGCCATCGGAAGTCCAGACATGCCGCCTTCTAAGCAGACCATTGATAAGCTTTGCGAGGTAGCCAACAATCCAAACGCACATGGATATCAGCCTACGGTGGGCATACCAGAGTTGCGCAAAGCAATGGCTGGTTTCTATAAGCGCTGGTATGATGTAGACCTCGACTGGGCTACAGAAATCCAGCCCCTCATAGGTAGCAAGGAAGGCATTCTGCACGTAACGCTCGCCTTCTGCAATCCTGGCGATGAGGTACTCATCCCGAACCCGGGATACCCTACCTACACCGCCATCAACAAGATTCTGGGTACCAAGATTACCTACTACGATCTGAGAGAGGATAACGGATGGCAGCCCGATTTCGACGCTCTGGAAAAGATGGACCTGAGTCACGTAAAACTGATGTGGACCAACTATCCTAACATGCCGACAGGCGGTGTGGCAAAGCGCGAAACCTACGAAAAGCTGGTGGCATTTGCCCAGAAGCACAACATCGTGGTGGTGAACGACAACCCATATTCGCTCATCCTCAACGAGCACCCTATGAGCATCATGCAGGTGCCGGGAGCCAAGGACTGCTGCATTGAGTTCAATTCTCTGAGCAAGAGCCACAACATGCCAGGCTGGCGTGTGGCGATGATTTCGAGCAACAAGACTTTCATCTCATGGATTCTGAAGGTGAAGAGCAACATCGACAACGGAAGCTTCCGAGGCATTCAGCTGGCAGCTGCCGAAGCGATGCTTAACAACACGGATGAATGGCACCGCGAGAACAACATCCAGAACTACCGCCGCCGCCGCGACATTGCTGAGGAGATCATGAAGGTGCTCGACTGCCAGTTTGACCCTAACCAGGTAGGCATGTTCCTTTGGGGCAAGATACCTGAGAAATATGCTGATGTAGAAGACCTGACAGAGAAGATTCTGCATGAGGCTCGCGTCTTTATCACCCCTGGCTTCATCTTCGGAACCAACGGCAAGCGTTACATCCGTATCAGCCTCTGTGCCAAGGATGAGAAGATGAAAGAGGCCCTGGAAAGAATCAAGAAGGTTTTTGAAAAGTAAAAGGCCTTTGAAAGGTAAAAGGGTAAAAAGGTAAAAAGGTAAAAA
>OGYZ01002035.1_pt1 | contig 14628 bp, 19 predicted proteins | sample 1576681 | NCBI WGS metagenome assembly OGYZ01 (sample SAMEA3541480, study PRJEB24748) | human gut metagenome | biome: human gut; feature: human-associated habitat; material: faeces | place: China | collected 2012 | reverse complement strand
GAAATTCGATTACACGATTTTTATGACTTTTTCTGGAATTATGAAATGACTTCTAGAAGTTATGTTATGATACTGGCTTAGAAAGTTACGCTTGAGGATACTTGGAGTATTGTCCTGCCGTGGCAGTAAAAGCTATCAAATTACCGAGAGCATCCACCACCGCATGGATTTTGGAGGTAAAAGCCGCCACGACTTCAACCGAGAGCTTGATTGATGCCAGAGGTATGTCGAGCTCCAACACTATGCTTATGAGCATAAACGTATGTCCCATCAATCATATTGAAAAGTGAGGCTTTCGGCAGGAAAAACTCATCCCGAAGGACTTTTTCTGCCTCCTCGGCCTGCCGCTCATACACTTCGATGCTCTTTTTCAATTCCGCTTCGCGTTGCCCCAAAATCCCAAAGTGACCGCAAGGAATCCTGCATCAAGGCAGCGGCTTCCTAGCCAGACGTGCCAGTTCCTCTTTCTGCTGTTTGAACTCGCGGGTATCCAGATGCCTTTGGGCGGAACCGGGCATCTGCTCCACGCCTTGTTCAATGGCAAAACCTCGGCTTTGCAGATACGCGGGAAGTTCGGATTGCAGTTTTTGCAGACTCTGACGCGTATAAATTTTGTTGACGTTGGGTCTCCCGTCCTGCGTGACCGGCACATGGAAAAAGTGCATATGCGACGTCTTTTCATCCATGTGAACCATTGCGGAAACGACATTCTCCGCGCCCACAAACTCCCTGATGTTCTCTGAAAAAAGCGCTGCCGGAGGTAACGATAAGCGTCGCACATGCGCACGGCCTCCTTTCTCACGGCTTTAGCCAACTAAAGAGCGTCAATATTGCGAGTGTACCGCTGTACCATGGCTTAAGAGGCGGTACACCTTAAATTTCTTTTTCAGCCTCTGGATAGCCCCTCTGGATTTCCCCATTTCCTCAGCGCAGTCGCGGATGCTGTAGCCTTCTTTTAAAAGTCGTCTCAAGCTTTCCAGTTCAACGTCTTCCAGCTCTCTGACCTGCCAATGCAGTGCATTACCTTCGGTAACCAGATTGACCTCAAACGGTTTGGTGTCATCACCCAGTATGCCCCGTGCCTTGGTCAGGTGGACCTCAAAACGTGCTCCTTCGGCCATACTGTATTCCCTGGGCTGTGCAGGCTGATCACCGTGTCCATGATGTCTTCCCTAGCAACTACGCCTGCATGATCTGCTAGGGCTGCGATTCATTTCCCTTGCCGGTGGTCGGTACAAGGTAGCGCGGAATACCTGATTGATGATTTGCAGCACTCTCCGGGAAGTCTCATAGTTTCCCTTCTGTTCCAGAGGCTTGATCACGTCCATAATATCCAGTGTTTCCAGCTTGGCAATATGCGTTTTGCCGATACGCGGAAAGATGTCGGTTTTCAGCCGGTACATGATGGTTCTCTGATGCTTTTCAGAAAACTCCGCCATGCGGGTTTCATGCCATTCTCTGGCGATATTCTGAAAACTGTCGCGTTCCGCCGTGGCTCTGGCCTGCCGCATCTGACGTTTATGGCCTGACGGGTCGATGCCTCTGCACAACATGCGCGTCGCGTCTTCGCGGTGCTCTCTGGCATCCTTGAGAGATACGGTAGGATATTCCCCGAAACTAAGCAGCTTGCTCTTTCCGTCAAAACGGTAGGCCATTCTCCAGAGCTTGCTTCCACTGGTGGGAATGAAGAGGAACAGACCGCCGCCGTCGAAATATTTGTGGGGCCTCAGGTCAGGTTTCGGACTGCGGATATGGGTATTGGTAAGAGGCATGGGCACTCCCTAGCTGTTGTTGGACAAAGAGATACCCACATGGATAAAAATATTTTTGATTCTGCTCGGTTACTCATGTAGGTATCAGAAATGTCATACCACATTTCTACCTACGGATATACCCATAAAATGTTTGGATGCAAACGGACGAGACTGGACTTCGGGAAACCGTACTAGCAAGAAAAAATAAAGAACGCCAAGATGTTATACATCTTGGCGTTCTTTATTGTACTCAAATTTGGCGTCCCCAAGGGGATTTGAACCCCTGTCGACGGCGTGAAAGCCGTTTTACATGCGCCTACCGCCATTATATTTCAATGAGTTATAGCACATTGAGGGGCATAAAATGTCACCAAAACTCTCTGTGCTTGTAACCCGCTTTTGTAACCCATGCTCTCGGCGCGCCGTCCTGTTTTTGCCCGCTGAAAGTATCCCTTCTCACACCGTCCTTTCTCTTCCTGTCTTCTCTCACGGCTCCGTCTTCTCTTCCTGGAGTCGTCTTCTTCGCCCTCTGCTCCCTCAAAAAATCTGCCCTGTTCCCGTGCTGAAAAAGCACCGCTGGAGGCTTCTTCCGCATCTGAAGCGGCCCAGGATTCTGCCGCGTCTCATGTGCGAAGAGGTCTTCTGTTGAAGCCTCTGCCATCCCCCCGGCAAACAGCACTCTGCCTGCTCAGGTTCCTCAGATCCCTTCAGACCGATCGGCGATTCCTCAAGCGCCGCTTTGTCAGGGCGCCACCAGCAATCCTTTGCAGGTCATGCGACAGGCGCAGTTCAGCGCAACCTGCCTCAAGGTTTTGAGGATGAAAAAGGCTTCGGAAAAACAAAAAGCCGTCAGGTGGCACCCCAACGGCTTCTTGCAGAACATTTGTTCTTTCTCAAAAGAATCTGAAAGAACAATAGCTGAATTACCGGCTGTTGTCAATATTCAGCTCTGCAAAAGTATCTTTTTCCTTGGCCTGGAGAAAGACATATGGAGACATTTGCGCCTAAAGGAAAAATTTTTGGTCCTATTCTTCCACAATTTATTTTGGAAAAGCGCATCACACTTGGAGCAAAGGTCATGTATGCCTTACTGTGCAACTATGCTTCTGAAAAAGATCATTGTTGGCCGTCCCATGCCACTCTTGCTTCTCGCCTGTCATGCAGCATCAGCAGTGTAAAAAATTATCTTGCTGAACTGGTGCGTGAAAATCTCATTGCCATACGAAAGGAGCATTACCGCTCTTCTGTGTATTACCTTATAAGACCTGAACATAATAATAACGCTGACGAGTCAAATTCTGAAAGAAGTGAACGAGTTTTTACCTGCAACAAGTCAAGTTCTGGCTACATAAATAATTTTAACAAACAAAAACAAGAAAAAAACACCCCCCTTCCCCCCAAAACGACAGAAGAGACTCCGCAGCCTACGGCTCTCTCTGCGCCTTCGGCGGGGTGTGGGATTTCTTCTGAACAGGATTTTGAAAACGTATGGAATCTCTATCCCAAAAAAGAGGCAAAAGGCTTCGCCCGGCTTGCCTGGTTCCGTCTGGCCCGTTGCGGTCAGCTTCCTCCCGTATCTGAACTTCACGCCGCTCTTCAGCATTGCATGGCTCAGGAAAGCTGGCACCGGGAACAGGGACGATTCATCCCCCAGCTTGGAAACTGGCTTCGCGGGCAGCGATGGCTCGATGCTCTTTCTTCCGGCTCTCCTTCGGGACGGCGGCCTGATCCCGGCGTGCAAAAGGCCATGCAGGAAAGAGAGGAACAAGAAAAACGCATCCAGGAACGGCAGAAAGCGGAAAAAGAAAGACTGCGTCCTCTCTTCCGGGCATTTGCGGAAAAATTTGACGCTCCCTTCAACGAGGCCATGGCTTTCGGCATCTGGCTGCATTTGCACTCCATTCACAGCGCTCCCGCTGCCGAAGATGTTCCTGCGGATAACACCAGGAGCATTGTGGCCTTTCTTCTTGAGTACCGTCGGAAAGTACAGGAACGACGCTATACGCCCACCGCTGCCAACGTGCAGACGCCGATTTCCTATTTTCACCGCCCGGAACTGCTGTTCGGCAGAAATTCCGAATCCCCAGCCATACCGACATACGCATAAGGAGCTACCGTGAAGCAACTGATTTCTTTAGGAATACTGGCTCTGCTTTCGCTGCCGTGGGACGCCCAGGCAGAGACTTCCGCCGCACCTCGAACGCCTCTTTCCCCCGCAACGATGGCGACCGTTCACGGGCAATCCGCCGACTCGGCCTCCTTGCCCGAAGAATCGACACAGAAAACGCCCGCCCCCTCAGGTTCGGACCTGAAAAAGGCCCAGGAGGCGCAAGCGCTTTTTGAGGAAAGTCTGCGGCAGATGATGCCGCTGGATAAGGAACACATACAGGAATACCGAAAACGGTCGGATCAGCGTGAACGAGCGCTTTTGCCCGTTTCCCCCGACCTGCGGACCCGAACGGTGCGCGTCACGCTGGAACCCGGTCGTGCGCCGGTCAAGGTATTTACCACGGCCAACATCGCCACATCTCTGGTTTTTCATGACTCCACAGGTCAGCCGTGGCCCATTACTTCCGTGACCAACGGAGGGCCTTCCTCGTTTCAGGTTCTCCGCCCGGAACTGCCGGAAGGCAATCTGCTCAATGTCATGCCCATACAGGGCTATGCCACGTCAACCCTCGTGGTCACTCTGGAAAATCGGGACATTCCGCTGGTCATCAGGCTTGAGTCGGATTCCGTCCGCGCTCCTGAACGCAAAGCCGACGCGCTGGTGCTGATTCAGCTCGCCCACCATGGTCCGAAGTCTGCGATTCCCCTGACCAGCACCATCAAGGAAACCGCCAGCTCCGCCATGCTGTCCTTTCTTGACCGCGTTCCCCCGGATGATGCCGTGCGTCTTCGTTCCGAACCGGATTCGGATGCCGTGATGGCCTGGAAATACAACGGAAAACACTACGTCAGAACCACGCACAGCCTGATGTGGCCGGCATGGACTGCCGTCGTCAACGGGGCAGGCTCCACCAAATGTTACGAGCTGCCCGTCACGACAAGAATCATGCTTTCCCGTGAAGGAAGCGTGCAGACCATCCTTCTGAAAAATACTCTCAAATAAGGCGGACACATGGCTATCACCAGCACGGAAAAAAAGCGGCGATTCATACTCTTCAGCCTGTTGGGACTGGCTGCCGCCGTTGTCATTGTTCTTGCCTCGTTTCTGCTGTTCACGCCGGAAAAGCCGTCCGGTACCTCAAAAATGGCATCGGCAAGAACGGAAGCCGTAAGCGGGCAGGCGGGCGGCGTCGGCTCTGAGGAATACAACCAGAAGTTGAAGGAACACGACGCGCAACAGGCCAACGCGGCGCTTCAAAGCGGTGCGAGTTTCATTCCCACGCCGATAGGAGAAAAAAAGTCCGTTGTCGTCAAGAAGCAGGATACCCCTCCGTCGCCTCCGCCGGTTGCTCAGGTACGCACCGTGCCTGTTCAGACGCCGCGCACGGACAACGCCATGCTCAAAAGGATGATGGATGACCTGGCTGAACTGGACACCAGGCTGGCCAGCGCTTCCGTGGGGCAGGGACAAATCGCCTATGTCCGGGAGTTCCAGGATGAGACCGGCCAGCAGGACTCCGAAAAGAAGCCTGCCTCCGGGACGCTGTCGGTCGCGGCATCCTCCAGACCTGCGGTGAAACCGGGTGACCTGTTGTACGCCATCATAGATGTGGGAGTGAACTCCGATGTTCCGTCCGCCGTGCTGGCGACCGTCACCTCAGGCACATACAGAAATGCCCGCCTCACAGGCTCTTTCCAGCGCCATGATGAACGCCTTGTGCTGGCCTTCAATCGGATCATTCTGCCCTCCGGCGAAACCATCCAGGTGGAATCCTATGCCGTTGATCCCACCACCTCGGAAGCCTCGGTAGCCAGTTCCGTGGACACTCATTTCTTCAGCCGGTGGGGCGGTCTGGTCGCCTCGGCGTTTCTGGAAGGACTGGGTACGGCCAAACGCTACAGCGGTGCCCAGAGTACCATCTACGGCTACGGCAACGACGTAACCGACCAGATGGTCTGGAACACCTACAGCGTCAGCGATCAGGCATGGATTGCCGCCGGAAAGGTCGGCGAAAAGGCCGGAAAAATCTTTGAAAGAAACTTCGACCGACCGCCCACCGTCAGGCTCGAAAGCGGCACGCCCGTGGGCGTTCTGGTCATGAACGTCAAGGACAGGTGACGCCATGGAAAATTACGTTGCCAACGTCATTCCGCATTTGCAGCAATGGTGGCCCGTCATCATCCGGCTTGCCTATCTCATCGGCATTGTCTTTGCCGTTGTCTCCCTTGTTCAGGCCGTCAGCCGGAAACAACGCTTCAACCGCTCCACGGCGATCTGGAGCTTCATCTGTGCCGTTCTGCTGCTGAATCTCCCCGCGCTCATGAATTCTCTGTCCATGACGGTTTTCAACCAAAGCTCGGAACAGGCCCTGAGCTACAGCCCGCCTTCGTCCCCCGGTTCCATCTATATCCAGTTCGCCGTGTACGCCATTGCCTCCATCGGCGTCATCGGCATTGCGCGGGGGCTGTGTCTCATACGCGACACGCCGAACCAGAGCATGAATCTCAGCCGGGGCCTTGTCCATCTGTTCGGAGGCATTCTCGCGGTCAACCTTGTCACTTTCCTGCGCGGCCTGGGGGCCACGGTAGGCGGTGACGTGCAAACATACATCGCCAACATCATTGGCTGAGTACGGAGGACTCTATGAACTTCATCAATCATCAGCTCTCCATTTCCCCGCTGCGCTGGACTGCCGCCGTTATCGGTGTCGCCGCCGTATGGCTCCTCATGCCTGAGATTGTCCAGGCTGCCGTCACCTTCGGAGAAATCGGCGAAAATGTGGCGGAAAACGCCAAAGGCGTCGCCAAGGGCGTCACCCTTGCCGGATACGCCTCCGGTGCAGGCATGGGCGTCTGGGGTTGCGTGGACATGTACAAAGCCTCATATAGTATAACTCCGTCCATATTTGTCTAAAATATATTGTTATTACTGAATAATTTTATTTTTCAGCGTCCAGATTGATTTCACTGGACACATAGACATACCCCATTTTTTGGGGTATATCCGGGGGTAAACAAACCTGAAAAGGAGGACTACCCCATGTCGTTGACCGATACCGCTATCCGCGCCGCCAAACCGGCTGAAAAGCAACAGAAACTCTTTGACGCCAAAGGGCTGTACCTGCTCATCACGCCGGGCGGCACAAAAAGCTGGAGGCTGAAATACCATTTTCAGGGCAAGGAAAAGCTGATTTCCCTCGGCACCTATCCCGCAACCTCCCTGAAAGAGGCAAGGGAAAAAGCCGCCGACGCCAGAAAAGCCATTGAGAACGGTATCGACCCGTCCGCTCAACGAAAGCTGGACAAGCAGCTTGCACAGAACACCTTTGAGCTGGTGGCGATGGAATGGATTGAACGCCAAAAGACCAAATGGTCGCCGGGCTATGCGGACACGACCTACCGGCGGCTGAAACGAAACCTTTTTCCGTTCATCGGCTCCAAACCTGTCAATGCCATAACCGCCCCCGAACTTCTGGCCTTGCTGCGGAAAGTCGAGGCGCGGGGCATCATAGGCACGGCGCACGCACTCAAAAATCACTGTTCCTGCATCATGCGCTATGCCATTGCCACCGGCCGCGCGGAACGTGACCCGGCGGCGGATTTGCGCGGCGCTCTCATGCCCCATGTCAAAAAACATCGTCCAGCCCTGACAACGCCGGAGAAGGTAGGACGGCTGATGCACGCCATCTACAACTATCAGGGTTCGCTGGTCGTCAGGAGCGCCTTGCAGATTATGGCCCTTACCTTTTGCCGGACAACGGAAATCCGTTGCGCCGAATGGCAAGAGTTCGATTTTGAGGACAACATCTGGCGCATTCCGGCGGAGCGCATGAAAATGCGGCGCGACCATCTTGTCCCTCTCAGCAGGCAGACACTGGCCGTTCTGGAAAAACTGCGGGCGTATTCCGGCGGTACTCAGTACGTCTTTCCCAGCTACCGTTCTGAAACCGTTCCTTTTGGAAAAACCGCCCTGCAAAGAGCCATACGCCGCATGGGCTTTGAAGAAGATGAAATGTGCCCGCACGGTTTTCGCGCTATGGCATCCACCCTTCTCAACGAACTCGGCTACAACCGGGACTGGATTGAACGCCAGCTTGCCCATGCCCCTACGGAACAGATACGCGGTATTTACAACCGCGCCGAATACCTGCCGGAACGCCGCCGTATGCTTCAGGATTGGGCCGACTTCCTTGACGGTTTGAGAGCCAAAGCCCGTCAGGAGGTTGACCTTGAATAAAACATGAGGAGACACCCTATGAAAAAACTGACGGAGGATTCCTTTCTGCGTCTGCCGCAGGTTCTTGAGCTGATCCCCATAAGCAGAAGCGCATGGTGGCAAGGTTGCAAGGATGGCCGTTTTCCCAAACCTATAAAGTTGGGGCCGCGCACTTCGGTATGGCGGTCTTCCGACATCGCCGCCCTCATCAAGCAGCTTTCCCTGCAATCCATTCAGGAGGAAAAAAACGAGGCGCGGAAATACTATGAATAGCTCATCCGCCCCATTCCCAAAAGGCGGCGCGACCAGGGCATGAACCTTGACCGCGCCGCCTTTACTATTTTTGAGAGTCACTAATTAACACCTTCCAGCGCAAGGCATCAACTTCCATTGCCTTGACAAAGGCATCTTTTCCTTCGCAATACCCTTCAATATCAAGTGGAAATTTTTGTGCAAGGTGTTTTTTTAGAGTACCGTACCTTTCTGCAACCTCAGTATGTTTTCTCAGGTAGTCTCTTACTGCAATATGCCTTTCAATATTTTCTTTATCCGTCATTCCAAAAATATGAATTTGATGAGTCCTATCGTCTCCCCCCTTTCGATAATATCGTCTTCCGGGAATACCAAATTCCCCCATGCACTCATAACCTAATTTTCTGAATGATTCATCAAAGTCATCAACTTTTTCCACATCGGTCACTACAGGCATAATATCTATAATTGGCTTTGCGCATAACCCTTCCACCGCAGTGCTGCCAATATGATGTATGGAAACAAGAAGATCGCCGAGTATTCCTGCTATGGAATCAGCCTCCCGTTTAAATTCCAGCTTCCAGACAGGGTTATAGGGAACAACTCTAACCTTCATATGACTTCCTCCAGTCGTTGAACTTTTATACGATACTTCAAAAGACGACATGGCCAAGGCACTTCCCTGCCGTAGTGGTTTCTTCTATGTCATTCCCTGCCCTTTCCCATTCCCCTTTGCTGTTGCCTTCACGGGCCGTGGGCGTGTCTTCTTCGACTGCATCCTGCTCCTTTACCGGCTCCAAGCTGGAACCCTTGTCAAGCAAAGCCTCCAACTTGGTGAGCGGAACCGATACCCCAGCATCCGCAAGCAAGTTCCGTATGTCTCGCAGCGTGTAGCCCTGCCGCATGGCCTTTTTGATGTCGTTAACCAGAAATTCCGCGACTTCCCCGCGAGTCTTCCCTACCTCTTTCACCGGCAGATTGCGGAGCTTTTTCCGGGCGGCCTCTATCTGTTCCATTGTGTAACGCCGAGCCGTTGCCATAAGCATCTCCTTCCTTGTCAAAAATTCCTTTTCTTTTCCTCATACCACTGTAAAAACTTTATTGACAACTTTTCTTGCCGGATAAATACATACTACATCGGATAGATACGGACACTATTACACAAATAAAGAGAATTTCTTTTTCCTCATTTTATTTTCAAGTTTCTATTTTCGTATCATCGTATTGTTCAAAGAAAAACAATACAGTCTTTTTGCTTTTTTCTCTGGTCTTCAAGGTGATTTTTCATTTATGCTTGCGCCAAAAGCGGAAGCACAGCGCGGGCAATGCTTCCCCCGAACCAACAAAAGGCAGTCACCAAGACCGCCGGGAGTTCTTCCTTACAGGATGGTAGCTGTCTGACAACAGCTAGCATCCTGCCAAAGGCTTCGCCTCTGGACTCCCGCAGAGCGTTCGGCGCTACGCTTCTCACGCTCTCAAAAAGGCAGGAAAGACAGATGGAAAAGCGTAAGGCGGCAAGCAGATTACAGAGGCGGCGGACACTCAGACTTACCGCCGAGGAAGAGGATAGATTGACCCGGCAGGCTGCCACCGCCGGAATCTCCGTTTCCGAGTACATGCGGCGGCTGTTCTTTGGCGGCAGGCCCATCATTGCCAAAACGGACGACCTGACTATCCGGGAACTACGGCGGCTTGGGGGTTTACTCAAGCATCATTTCGAGGTGGTAAAGCGGGCAGGAAATCCCGCCACTCTTTCGGAACTGGACGCCGCCTTACGGGAAATCCGGCGAGCCATCGAGGCCCTGAGCGAAAGACGATGATTATCAAAAAGCTCAAGCGCACCAGCTTCAAAAAGTCCAAGTCCGTCATGATTGGCGGTCTGGTGGACTACATCCTTGCCGAACACGACGACAGGGGCAAGAACAAGCTCGCCTACGCCGGAAGCAGGAATTTTCTGACAACGACTGTTGCCGCCCAGAAAAGGGAGATGATTTCCCTTGCAGAGGAATCTATCCAGAGCAGGATGCCGGTCACGCACTGGATTCTGTCGTGGCAGGAAAACGAGCAGCCCTCCCGTGAACAGGTGGACGAAGCGGTCAATCTCTTTCTCCGGGGAATGGGGCTTGCCGAACACCAGACGCTCTATGCCCTGCACAAGAATACGGGTAACTACCATCTTCATATTGTCGTGAACCGGACGCATCCCTACACACAGAAAGTCATTCAGCCGCACAGGGGATTCGACATCAACGAGGCGCATAAAATAATTGCGGAAATCGAACACAGGCAGGGCTGGGCATCACAGATGAACGCCCGCTATCGCGTCAATCAACAGGGCCATGTGGTCAAGAATCTCCAACGGCGGGAGCAGATGAAGCCCAAGCCCAAAGCGGAAGACTTTGAAAACGCCACGGGCGAAAAGTCCGCGCAGCGTATCGCGCAGGAGCGCGGCCACGCCGTCATCCAGAACGCCACATGCTGGGAGGAGCTTCACGCCGGGCTGGATATGGTGGGGCTGCGTTTTGTGCGCAAAGGTTCCGGCGCTGTGATTTTCGTGGGAGACACGGCGGTCAAGGCATCCAGCGTAGACAGGAATTTTTCTCTCTCCAACCTCTCCAAACGGCTTGGAGAGTTCAAGCCCGGCTTCTATTCTGAGCGGACATTCCACAAGCCCGCCCCGGAACCGGTCAGCCATGTATGCCGGGAGGAGTGGCTGGAGTATCAGAAGGAGCGGCAAAATCTGGCCGAAGAGAATCATTACGCCAGAAAGAAACGGGAGGAAGAGAGGCACGAACTGGAACAGCGGCAGCGGGAACGTCGCGAGGCGGCTACAGTCCATCTTGCTCGGCACGGGTTTTCCGTGCTAAACATTGCCCGGCATTTCCTGAAAGAACAGGAGCGGGAGGAGAACGCGGCATTGCGTGAGAAACAGGTTCAGTCGGAACAGACGAAACGGCTCCCTCGCTTCAAGCACTGGCTGGGCAAGCGCAGTCCGCACCTTGGTAATCTCTGGCGTTTCCGCAAACGGATCTCTCCCGGCGTCGTGGTCAGGCAACGCGACTTCCCCAGAGTCGGCACACTGGCTTCTCCGTATACGGCTTATCGGGAAATGGTCAAAAAGCGGTTTCCGGAAAAGATGGATGAATCACGGCTGGATGCGACCATCGCCTTGTATATGCGTTGTGCCGGATACACAATGCAGGAGGTTGCCAACGAATTATATAGACACAGCCCCGCCCGCCCCAAAGGTCAGAACCGTGATGAACGGATAGACTACGGACGCAGAGTGGTCTGGTATGCCTTTGGTACGGCGGGCGATATTGATATTGCCAATGTACGACCTACGGAGGCGCAGATTCTCAAGTTTATTCAGGAAGCGGAAGACATTGAGCACAAAACCTGGAGAGAAAGAACATCTTCTATGCCTCGTATGTGATAATATTTTTAACTGAACTAGTTTAGACTTGATCTGACAGTTAGCTCCGTCTCACCGATCCACTCTGTCAGATCAAGTCGAAACTGGCTCATCTTATTTGAGCTCTCCCTATGCCCCACGCTTACGCAAGGCTGTACCCGTAAATGAGCACCGGCTTGTGCAAAAGCAGCGGCTCAAGCTCTTTCATAACGCGGATCACATTCGGATGCTGGAGATGCTTCGCAATGGCCGCATCATCCTTCCAGCCATCCTCTAGGAAAAACTCACCAACCTTGTCGCGCTCCCTGAAAGCCTTGTAATACACGCACCCTTCTTCCTGCCTGGCCGGTTCGACCAATGCCTGGACAAGTTTCTCTACCACCTCCGAATTCTCTGGAGCGCAACGCAACCTGCAAACTATGTGAATCACTTTTCCGTCCATCGGCGTCCTCTATCCTATGATGACTTGACCGTTCCGAGCTTCGCGATGTCCTCATCGGTGCGGTTGCCGTGGATGGGGATATTGTCCAGGGCTTTTTCCAGTGCGTCAAATTCCTCATCCGTCAGCTCTATATCCGCTGCGCCCAGATTTTCCCGCACCCGTTCCTCTTTGCGCATGCCCGGAATGGGAACGATGAAATCCTTTTTTTTCAGCATCCAAGCAAGAGATATTTGCGCGGGGGTGCATCCCTTGCGATTTGCGAACTCATGCAGGAGATCGAGTAAAGGCTGGTTCGCGTCCACGTTTTCCGGTGAAAACCTTGTGATGACCCTGCGCACGTCATCGCCCTTGTAAAGGGTGTTCCTGTCGTACTTGCCGCTCAAGAATCCGCTTGCCAGAGGCGAAAAGGCCACGAACCCTATTCTAAGATCTTCACAGGTGGGAATGACCTCCTTCTCAAACATCCTTTCCATCATCGAATATTCGCTCTGGACGGCGGTCAGGGGGGTGACCGCATGGGCCTTGCGGATCTGTTCCGCAGTCGATTGCGACTGGCCCCATGCGCGTATCTTGCCTTCCTTGATGAACTCACCCATCCAGTGCGCTACTTCCTCAACATCGCTGTCCAAGGGAACCCTGTGCTCATAATAGAGATCGATGTAATCTGTCTGCAATCTTTTCAGGCTTGCTTCAAGGGCGTTCCTCACGCCCTGCTTGGAGAGCTTTTCCCCAGTCTGGCCGGGGAGGTTAACGGGCACGAATTTGGAGATCAGAATGATCTTGTCGCGAAACGGCTTCACCGCTTTGCCCACCAGTTCCTCGTTTATGTATGGGCCGTAGGCTTCGGCTGTATCAAAGAAATTGCAGCCAAGATCGTGGGCCAGATGCATCAGACGTATGGATTCCTTTTCTTCCGGCGTGGCGCCATAGCCGTGCGAAAAGCCCATACAGCCCATTCCAACCGCCGAAACTTCAAGATCTCTCAATTTCCGGTATTTCATTCCTTTCCTCCAGATATGGTTTAAGGATCGGCCCGACAAGGATTTTGCCGATCCTGTCCATGTGTTGCGCTGGATCGAAATCGCCATCCGACATGCACCAGCTTGTCATCAGACCGTAAAGCTCGCTTAGGAAGATGTGAGCCAATGTTTCCAATGGCGTTTCAGCCGCAAGTTCGCCGCGCTCAATCGCCTCTTGCAACAGCTTCTTCAGCTCACCGAGATCATAGAGCCATTTGGCGCCATCCACGCCGTCACTGGCGTTGCGCGGATTGAGAACTTCCTTCGTCCATTGGCGGCAGACATTGATCCCGAAGCGCTGGAAATGGGAAACGAATCTCTCCATATAATAGGAGAGACTGGAAACAATGCTCATGCCCTCCATCCTCGAAATCTCGTCCACAGTTTCCCGGAAAGGCGCGCGACTTATCTCGAGGACGATATCCTCCTTCCTCTTGAAATAGGTGTAGAAGGTGCCCTTGCTCACGTTTGCCGCCCTGGTTATCTCCTCCACGTTGATGGCATCGAAGCCTTTTTCAATAAGCAATCCGCATGCGGCCTCAACGAGCTTCTTCTTCGTTTCCAGTGCGAGTAGTTTTCTCTTCGTCATGGGTGGAACATAGAGAATTGTTGACCAAAGGTCAATGACTTTAAGTCAATTCTTACTCAGTTTTTAATTTGCTGAATATGCAGCCGTCCGTGCCCCCAACCCCAAAAACTGTTTCGGATGCGGCCTTCTGCAAGTGACGGGCCTACCAGGGTCGGATGGAGGTTTCCAATGCTATGCGCCTGCGCCAGCTTGAGGGGGAGAACGCCCGGCTCAGGAAGATGGTGGTCGAGCAGGCGGTAGTCGAGTTTGCCACGGCCTTTTCCGCTCATGGTCAGGTCAGCGCCAGTAACGATCTGCGAAAAGGGACATCTTCGTTTCACCGTCAGGCGTACGCTCCATCTGGTTTCGCCATAACCTTTCGTCCATGAAGCAGCGCCTAACTGCGTTGGAAAAGATGTCGGCAAACTAGGGCATTGTCCTGACCGAGGCCCAGGTACAAGCTCTGGAACGAAAGAAACAGGATGATGGGGCGTGTGGTGAGATTGAAAGCCATCATCCCGGCTATTTTGGCAGCCAGGACACTTTTTATGTGGACACTATCAAGGGAGTGGGCTGGATTTACCAGCAAACCTTTGTGGATACCTACTCAAAGTGGGCGACTGCCAAACTTTACACCACCAAGACGGAGTAAACTGTCAGATCAAGTCTGAACTACTACATGTCCAACGCAATCCAGCAACGCCCGGTACTATCCCATTTCTTTTGGGGTAGTTGCCGGGGTATTTTTTTGCAAATTTATTTTTATACAAGATATATCAATAAGTTATAACTCAAAAAATTATTGACATGTACAAGGCCACAAAGCGCTGTGGCCGTCACGGTCAGCATGTTC
>OGYZ01002029.1_pt1 | contig 14660 bp, 19 predicted proteins | sample 1576681 | NCBI WGS metagenome assembly OGYZ01 (sample SAMEA3541480, study PRJEB24748) | human gut metagenome | biome: human gut; feature: human-associated habitat; material: faeces | place: China | collected 2012 | reverse complement strand
TTGCACCCTACATCGACCCGGTATTCCAGAACAATGTGATTCTGACGAAAACGGAGAGCCTGACAATGAACAGCCGCCCCAAGGACCCAAAGACCGCCAGAAACAAAAATGTGCTGGTGATTGGCGGCTCCGGTTCCGGTAAGACCCGCTTCTGGCTCAAACCGAATCTGATGCAGATGCACAGTTCCTATGTGGTCACAGACCCGAAGGGTTACAATGATGTAGGACAGAGAAAATATCACAACAACAAAATGCGGTATTTCCTGTGCCCTACATAGAAACTGAGAAAGGAGGAAAAAGCCGATGGCGGTAAAGAAAATCAAGTATACGGCACTCTATGAGCGTTTGTCCAGAGATGACGAGATGCAGGGCGAATCAAACTCCATAGTCAACCAGAAACGCTATCTGGAGGAGTATGCACAGGCTCAGGGCTTCAAGAATATCCGGCATTTTACAGATGATGGCTACTCCGGCACCAACTTCAAGCGTCCTGGCTTTCAGGAAATGATTGCTGCGATAGAAGCCGGTGAGATTGATGTTGTCTGCGTCAAAGACCTGTCCAGGTTTGGGCGTGACTATTTGAAAGTCGGATTTTACACCGAAATCATGTTCCCCGAAAAAGGTGTCCGCTTTATCGCCATCAACAACAGCGTAGACAGTGCCAATCCAACGGAAAACGACTTCACACCGTTTTTGAACATCATGAATGAGTGGTATGCAAAGGACACCAGCAACAAAATACGAGCCATTTTCCGTTCCCGGATGCAGGATGGCAAGCGGTGCAGCGGCGCAATCCCCTATGGGTACAGGCGTGACCCAGAGGACAAAAACCATCTTCTGATTGATGAAGAAGCCGCAAAGGTTGTTCGCAGGATTTACCAGATGGTTATTGATGGCATGGGAAGCCAAGCCATAGCCAATCAGCTGACCGCTGATAATGTGTTGATCCCCTCTGCATATCTGGAGCAGTCCGAACATGGAGAAAGCCGTAATCACAGCTACCATGACCCCTGCCGCTGGAACTGTACCGCAGTATCCTACATTCTGGACAAACAGGAATATATGGGGCATACGGTTCTGGGCAAGACCATCTGCGAGAACTTCAAAACCAAGAAACGCCGGAAAGCAAGACCAGATGAGCTGATTATCTTTGAGAACACCCATGAACCGATTATTGATGCAGAAACATGGCATCTGGTTCAAAAACTTCGTAGAAGAACAAGACGCAAACTGGCAAACGGAAGCTATTCGCACCGCCTTTCTGGGCTGGTGTACTGTGCAGATTGTGGCAAACGCCTTTCCTATTCAAGCCCACAGTCACAGCACAGACCAGATGGAAAAACCTATGATGCAGACAGTAGTTTTCGTTGCCCCACCTACAAGTCCATGTATGGCGAATGCACCATGCACTATATCAAATCTTCCACTCTGGACAAGCTGGTTGATGAAGCTGTCCGAAAAATTGCCCGGTATGTTTTGAGGAATGAACAGGCATTTTTGGAACAAGTCAGGGTGCTAACCAGTGCCGACCAGAAGCATACGCAATCAGAGGACAAAAAAGAGCTGGTAAACATCAAAAAAAGGATTGCAGAGCTGGATAACTACATCAAGCGACTGTATGAAGGCAATGCTTCCGGTAAAATTCCTGACCGCCAGTTTGAAAAGCTCATGGCTCAATATGACAGTGAGCAACAGGAACTGGAGGAACGAGTAAAAGAGATTGAAGTGAGCATCCATGAGATTCAGCAAGAATCAGAAAATGGTCAACAGTTTGTGCGTCTGGTACAGAAGTACCGTGACTTTACAGAAATTGACCAGACTGCTCTCAATGAGTTTATTGACAAAGTAGTTGTCCACGAAGCAACCGGCGGCAGAACAGCAGACCGAAGCCAGCAAATTGATATTTACTTTAATTTCATCGGTCAGTTTATGGTGGAAGATACCGAAGAAGAACTGCTGATGCAGGAACAGGAAGCACAAAGGCTGGCTGATCTAAAAGAGCGTGAACGAAAAGACCGCAGAAACGAAACCGTCCGCAGGTACAGGCAGCGTAAAAAGGAACGGGAAGTCAAACAAGCGGAATCTGTTTCTGGATAATTCGCTGCGAGAAAGGAGTGTGATTTTCTTGTGGGTAGTTAGGTTTATTCGCAAAGACGGTAAGCCCGATGAAGAATATTTTTACCCGACTTTTTCTGATGCAGAGTATCATAGGCGTTTATTTGAGAATGATTCTTCTGACCTTTATGAAAGAATTGAAGTTGTTGAGCTGTGAAAAAATGGAGGTTACTATGCAAGACTTAAAACCGAGAATCCATGAAAACGGCATGGACTATGTGCTGGTGGGCGATTACTATGTGCCGGATTTGAAACTGCCAGAGGAACACCGCCCTCTGGGAAAATGGGGACGGATGCACCGAGAATATCTGAGAATCACCAATCTGGGGCTGCTGAATGAGCTGATTTTGAGCGGAAAGCTCTGGACTTATCTGGCAGACCTGAACGAACAGGCAACGGACAGGCTGAACCTGATTATCCGTCAGATGGCAGAAGCCGAGGGCGTGACCGAAGCCATGAAAGCTGAAAATCAGATGTTGTGGGTGCAGTCCATGAACTCCATCCGCAGCCGGGCTGAGGAAATCATCAAGGCAGAGTTAATCTACTGCTGAAGGGAGGTGGTGTTATGATTTTGGAAGCTATGTACAGTGGGAATTTTTACCCCAGCGAAACGGTTGCACCCACATCCCCGGAATACCGCAAGGCAATGAAAGCCTGTGAAAAGCTTATGGAGCAATTATCCCAACGGTTAAGCAAAGAGGATTATCAACTGGTGCAGGAACTCCAGGCACAGACATCCATAGCCCAGTGTGAAGAAAGTGAAAGTCACTTCAAATACGGTTTTTCGGCTGGATTGCTTGTCCACCAGGAAGCCTGTGAACAGGTTAATAAGGAGAAATAGCCATGTTCCTGATAAAGCTGCTGGCACTGCCATTGATAGTAGCTGTGACCCTGCTTCAATGGGTGGCAATCTTTCTGACTTCCTTTTCTGCTATTCTGTTTGACCTGCTGGCAGGAATTATCTTCACGATCACACTTGCCGGGCTGATGTTTGGAGTGTGTACCGGCATGGAAGCATTGAAAATGCTGGCAGTCAGCTTTGCAATCTTCATCATTCCCCAGATAGCGGAATGGCTGATTGAAAGAATTGTAGACATAAACTACGGACTGCGTGATTTTATCAAGTCCTGACCCGACAATTTCATATCGTTCACAAAGCGACAGGTATTCCTATGGGAACTATCTGCCGCTTTTATTTTTATCAACTTCAAGGAGGACTATTTTATGAAAATGAGCATTGGCGAAAAGAAAATCCTGTTTGTCTTTGGCTGCCCCAACCGTGAAGCAACGGTGGAGCGTCTGTATCAGGTGGCACACCTGATTCCCGATCCTGCCGGAAGGAAAGCCGTGGAAGCTCTGGCTGAGAAGCTGGACAGCGAGGGCGTAGAAAAGTGGTATCGCTGCTTTTTCTACAATATGAAGCTGGAGATGGAAGCCTATTACCGGCACAAGGCTATTTTGAATCGCATCGTGGGCGGCAGTATGGAGGTTGACAATGACGAGATTGACGAAGATTGAGAAAGAAACCATCATCCTGTTCAACGAGGGAGAAAGCACTGCCAGCATCTACACCTACAATGCCGGGCTGAAAAAGCGGCTGGCTGCGTTCAGCAAAAAATATCCTGACCTATGCCAGATGGAAAAGCCGGAGCATCTGGGCGGCGTGTCCTATCTGATCGACAAGTCCCGTCTGTCCATCCGCTTGCAGCCCCCATACAGCGAGGAACGCAGGCAGAAAGCCAGTCAGTACGCCCGGCGAAATGGTTTCAGTGGCAAGACCAAGTAATGTAACAATAAGGGCTGATTTGCGGTCAGAATGTCGGGTCAGCACCCGATGTTCTGACCGCAATATATGTAGGGGCAATGCCAGTAAAGCGATTTGAACTTCTTGTTCCAAAACGCTTGTTCGATTTGCGTATATTGAAAATGTGTCCATATAAGTCCATCGTTGTCCGCTATTTTCCCTCATTTTATTGACATTCGGGGGTTCGTATATTAGAATATATAATAGCGAAAAACAGAGTGGAGGAATTAACCTATGGATACGGAACTGTTAACTGTTTCTCAAACAGCTCAATATCTACAGCTTTCTGAAAAAACTATACGACGAATGATTGGAAATGGTAGTTTGCCAGCTTCAAAACTTGGCAATCGTACTTGGCGGATTCGTGCGTGTGATGTTGATGAATATGTGTCTAACTCTTGTCAAAATAAACCCGCATACAGCATAACAAATCTCCCAGAACTGGAACTGGAAACCCCGGAGCATCCTCGCCTGATCTCCCTGTTTTCAGGTTGTGGTGGAATGGATTTAGGGTTCAAAAAAGCAGGATTTGACATTGTGTTTGCAAATGACTTTGATGCAGATGCTCAAGCAATATACTCACTCAACTTAGGCGAAATAGATAAGCGTGATATATTATCGGTTGGTGAAGATGAAATTCCAGATGGAGATATCTTAACCGCTGGTTTTCCGTGCCAGCCTTTTTCTAATGCAGGTAATCGGAAAGGCGTCCACGACTCTCGTGGTATGCTATACAAAGAGTGTCTGCGTATAATTCAAAAAAAGATGCCGAAAGTAATTGTCTTTGAAAATGTTAAAGGTTTGCTTTCGACAAAGTATATTGATGGACGCAATTTAGCAGAAGTCATTGTTGAAGATTTGTCTAACATGAATGGCGTGGGATATAATGTCGTGCATCAGCTTGTAAATGCATCGGATTATGGTGTCCCTCAAAACCGTCAACGAGTTTTGTTTGTGGGTGTCCGCAAAGACTTGGGCATTACCTTTGAATTTCCCAAAAAGCAAACTAAAGAAAATCTGACGCTGCGTCACATTTTAGATGTGCCGCAGGAAGTAGCCAACAATGTGGATTGGGCACTTTCGCCGCAAGCACTGGACATGATTAGATTTATTCCCGAAGGTGGCTCGTGGAAAGATGTTCCATATGAACATTTAGCTCCTCGTTTCCAAAGAATCCGAGATAACATGAAAAAGTACCATTCGCCCAACTTTTACCGTCGTTTTTCAAGAGATGAGATTTGTGGAACTATGACAGCATCTGCTCAGCCGGAGAACTGTGGCATTATACATCCTACTGAAAACAGAAGGTTTACTGTACGAGAAGTTGCCCGCATTCAGACTTTCCCCGATGATTTTAACTTCTTAACAGATACAGCACGAAACATTACAGCAATGTATAAAGTCATAGGAAATGCTGTGCCGGTTATGTTGGCATACAATATCGCTTCGGCAATAATGGAGCAAGTATTTAAGAAAAACACAAGTGAAAAGTAAGGGGATAAGAGAATGGATACAGATAAAGCATATCTATTGGGGTTAATCATAGGTGGAGGTGTATTTGGAAACGCAGAAGATGTTTTCAGCATTCGCCTACCATATAAAAAATGGGGTTCATATCTTGAAAATCCACAGCGTGCTGGAGAAATTGCAGGAGATATTCTACGCAAAGTAGGGCAAATGTTTCGGGCTGTCTATGACCTTTCTGTTCAATATGAAACCACTCCCGGAGGGACTTGGACAATTCTTTGCGAAGGCGATACAACAGCGGTAAAAAATGACCTTATGCATTATGGCATTGTGTGTGAAGGCGAGCTTCGTGGAAGTGCCGATATAAGCCAGGTTGTATCAGAATTAGTTGATGATAATCTTAAACGCCGCTTTATTGCTGGATTAGCTGATACAATCGGAAGTATGGCAAAATCACAGCGCCGTTTTACCGATGAGCATCAAATTATTTCTTTTGAAATCAAGGGCTACAACTTTAAGTTCGTATGTGATTTGTGTCGACTGTTGTACAGCATAAATTGTATTCCCGATCAGGTAAACTGGAATCATCCAAATATCCATTGCACAAACGATTCATACTACGCTCAATGGAACAAAGGCTTTAAGCTGCGAATTTTATTGGATCAATATGCTCAGTTTGGTGCATTTGCGTTTAGAACTAAAGCAGAAACATCAAATGAAAATCGTAGATTACAAAGGGAAACTCATGCTGCGGAAAGATGTGAAACGAGGGATATGCATTTCACTCCGTCCACAGTGCATCCAGCTGAAAATGATACTCGTTTGCCAGAACTGATTAGGGGTGGGCATTACATTCATTTCAGACATTTTTGTACGGTAATGGGCTGTGAACACGCTCCATACTGTAAAATCAGGGAACAGTTTGAGCATATTGGAGAACTGATTAACCCATTCCCGATTTTGCATAAGGATAGCTACATTCAGATTGAGGAGATTATTCAAGCAGATCCCCTACTGTCGGGACGGGAATACACTTCTCTTAATGTAAATATTGGAACCCTAATAGACCAGTACAAGGAAGATAAAACAGCTTTGTTATACGGCACTACTGCGAATACTGGTTATCCAATAGCCGAAATTCTCCAAGCGGTTGCCTATGTCATTGCAAACGATGACGAACTCTCTGGCAAGCGTCCAAAAGGATATTTTCAAATTGTTGAACGCCATTCACATGATGACGCAGATTTATCGGTTGAAATAAGAAAGCCTGATCTTCTCACACCATTGGTTATTGTGGGAAACGGTCGTGGTGCTTTAATTGGTGCTCGGAATCCTAATGTTTACAAACGCTTGGTAACAAATTCGCCGGACAATGAATATAAATTGCTCGTTCGTCAAATTACTGAGGAGGACTTACGAGATGCCCGGTAAACGCAGCCGAAATGAAGTTTCGTATTATCCAGAAATCCAAACTTTTATAGAAGCTCAGCTTAAAAGTAATTTCAGAGCGAAACGCCACAAAGAACTCAGTGTTTTTTGGGGTATCGGCGAACTGAAAACCAATTTGCAAAGAATTATTTCCGAACATCCAGATAAATGTACCTGCGTTAAAAATTTTGCAAATCGAGTGCCCCCGCTAAACCTTGATATTTTTGCTTTGATCACTGATGGAACGCAATTTGAGATTTTAATTCTTGAAGTCAAGCTGATGAACAGTGCAGGGCTTAAAGAATGGTCACAACTTGTTGGATACTGCTTGGTTTCAGGCGCAAAATATGGTTTGCTGGTTAATATTGATAATGGGGCAAGTCCACGCTTAGCGCATATTCTTTCTACTGAAACCCATATTTCTGATATTCAGACCATAGTTGACGGAGAGAGTCATGAACATTGTCTTGGATTTATGCAGTGGGATAGTCTAACGCAGAATTTTGAATATAGTAATCTGGGGCTAATCAAGTCATTGTCCGAGTTAAGCAATCATTTAGCGGATGAATTTTCATCTTAAAAACATAAAAATAGTGACCAAGCCAAAGGCGATCAACCGTAAAAAGTTGGTCGCTTTTGTTTTGCCCATTATTCAGAAAGGAGCATGACCCCATGAATGAAAAACTGGAAAAGCTGAACCGTCAGAAAACCGCAGCCGAGAAAAAGCTGATTGCCGCCCAGCACAGAGAAAAGCAGCTGGAGCATGAGCGGAAACGCCTGACACGAAGCGAGAGAACCCACCGGCTTTGCACTCGTGCCGGGATGCTGGAGAAGTTTCTGCGTGAGCCTACCCTGCTGACCGATGACGATGTGATGGAGCTGCTGACCTTCCTCTTTCACGGCGAAGCCGCCCAAAAGAAGCTGGACACGCTGATAGAGGAACGGAGAAAAACGCTGACAACGGACGGCAGCGAGAACCCCTTGTTTTAACAAGGGCGCAATTATACACCGCCTAAAGGTGGTGCATTGCGTTCTGCCGAAAGCCCCTTGCAGGGAGCTGATGATTTCCGCACAGGATAAAACTTCTGCTCCAATCATCCAGTGGAAGCTGCACTTCCCCTGCGCTGGCTAAAGCCAGCTACCCCTTTGCCCCCTGCTGTCCGAAAATCCCTGCCGGACAGGAATTTCCGAACAACAGGAATAGAACCTGATGACCAGACCGCTTGCAATTTTGCAGACGGTCTTTTGTTTTGCCAAAGGAGATGATGAAGTGGCAAACCCTCATTTTGAAATCAAAATCACGAAGCGAAGTAAACGGCAGTCAGCTGTTGCCGGAGCTGCCTACCAGAGCGGAGAGAATCTGTTTTCCGAGTATGACCAAAAGCACAAAGACTACCGAAAAAAGGAAGGTGTGGTCTACACGGAAATCATGTTGCCGTCCCATGCTCCGCCGGAATACGCCGACCGGGAACAGCTCTGGAACGCAGTGGAAGCCGTTGAAAACCAATGGAACTCCCAGCTTGCCAGACGGTTTGTGCTGGCACTGCCCAGAGAAGTGCCGGAGGAACTGTATCCCCAGATGGTGCAGGACTACTGCAACCAGTTTTTTGTTTCCAAAGGCATGATTGTTGATTTTGCCATCCATGACCCCAAGCCACCGGGACACAATCCCCATTGTCATGTGATGCTGACCATGCGGGCAATGGACGAGCATGGAAAATGGCTTGCCAAAGCCAGAAAGGTTTATGACCTTGACGAGAATGGCGAGCGCATCCGGCTTCCATCCGGGAACTGGAAAAGCCATAAGGAGGACACCGTTAACTGGAACGAGCAGTATCATGGGCAGGAGTGGCGCACCGGCTGGGAAACAGTGCAGAACCGTTATCTGGAAATGGTGAACAGCCCTGTCCGTGTCGATCTCCGTTCCTATGAAAAGCAGGGGCTGGACATCATCCCCACCGTCCACATGGGAGCAGCTGTCACACAGATGGAACGCCGTGGCATCCAGACCAATATTGGCAATCTGAATCGGGACATCAAAGCCGCCAACCGCATGATGAGCGTGATCCGCAACACCATTCAGAATCTGCGTGAATGGATCAGCGATATTCTGGAAGCCCGGAAAGAGCTGCTGGCAGAGAACAAGCCGGAAACTGCATCCCCCGACCTTATCAATCTTCTGCGGGATTATCTCAATCTGCGAAAAGCAGAACGCCGGGACTGGTCAAGATACGGTCAGCAAAAAGGTGCAACGAAAGATTTACAGTCCTTTGTCAACGCCACCAATTATCTGAAAGACCATGAGATTTTTACGCTGGAACAGCTGGACGGTGTGCTGGAGGAAGTGAAGCAGAAATCCGGCAGCATCAGCACCGGCATGAGGAAAGCCGAGAGCCGTATGAAAGTGATTACCGGCATCCAGAACGCCGTTGCCGATTGTCAGCAGCATAAAGCTGTCCATGACAAGTATGTGCGAATTGGCTGGAAAACGGTGCAGTCCGTTTATGCGGAAAGCCACCGGGACGAGCTGGACGCATACAACAAGGCGTACCGTTTTTTGAAAAAGCATGGTGTTGACTTGAATGTTGATCTGGAAGCCCTGCAAGCGGAGTATGAACAGCTGCAAACTTCTCACGCAGAATATACCGGGCAGCTGGCGGCAGTGCAGGAGGAATTGAAGCCGCTGAAAGAAATCCGTTACTGGGTCAGCAAGGTACTCGCCTCGGAACAGGCAGAGGTAAAAAAGAAGCCGGAGCCGAAGCACTCTGTCACCGAGCAAATCAAGGACTATCAGGAGGAATCCAGAAAAAAGGACGAGCAGCACCGGCAGGAGAAAAAACAGAATATGGAACTGTAAGGCATCTGATTTTCAAAAGAAATCAGGTGCCTTTTGTTTTACCCGGAGGTGGAATTTTGAATGTATTTGAAGCGGTCAAACAGAATGTGACCACCAGACAGGCAGCGGAACTGTACGGCATCTCTGTCAGCAGAAACGGCATGGCGGTCTGCCCTTTTCACAATGACAAAAACCCCAGCATGAAACTGGACAGGCGTTTTCACTGCTTTGGCTGTCAGGCTGATGGGGATGCAGTGGATTTTGTTTCCCGGCTGTTTCAGCTGCCCAGCAAGGAAGCCGCCATGAAGTTGGCTGATGATTTTGGGGTTGCCTATGACAACAGGCAGAAACCGACCATCAAGCCCCATATCCGGGAACCTACCCCAGAGCAAAAATACAGGAAGGAAGAAATGCACTGCTACAAGGTCTTATGCGAATACTTCCACCTTCTCCAGAAATGGGAACAGCAGTATGCCCCGCAAACGCCGGAGGATGATCTGCATCCGCTCTTTGTAGAAGCCCTGCAAAGGAAATGCTACACAGAGTATCTGCTGGACAGTTTTCTGGACGGATCGCCGGAAGAACGCCGGGAGCTTGTGGCACAGCAAGGAAAAGAGGTGATGAAACTTGAGCAGCGAATTGCAGAATGGACAGCAGCTGGAACTTTGCACCGTGGAACAGGTCAGAAGCAGCCTGGAACAGAGCGAGAAAGGCAAGGTATCCAATGCCGCATCCAACTATAAACGGGTGTTTCAGCTTGACCCTCTGCTGAAAGGAGCTATCCGAAAAAATCTGCTGACTGAACGAGTGGATATTGTGAAGCCCCTCGGCTGGTATCGGGACAGCCCGACCCTGACCGATGTGGACATCAAATATCTGCTCTTGTATTTTGAGGAAAACTATGGACTGACCATCGAGAAAAAGATACAGGACGCTGTGATGGTGATTGCCAACGAAAACCGCTATCACCCTGTCCGGGATTTTCTCAATGCTTTGCAGTGGGACGGTACGGAGCGCATCCGCTATTGTTTGCACCGGTTTCTGGGAGCTGATGCTGATGATTATACCTGTGAAGCCATGCGGCTGTTTCTGCTGGGAGCAATCTCACGGGCGTTCCGTCCCGGCTGTAAATTTGAAATCATGCTCTGTCTGGTGGGCGGTCAGGGAGCTGGAAAGTCCTCGTTCTTTCGGCTGCTGGCAGTTCAGGATGACTGGTTTTCCGATGACCTGAAAAAGCTGGACGATGAAAATGTGTACCGCAAGATGCAGGGACACTGGCTGATCGAGATGTCGGAGATGATTGCCACCGCCAATGCCAAGAGTATTGAGGAAATCAAATCCTTTCTCAGCCGCCAGAAGGAAACCTATAAAGTGCCATACGAAACCCACCCGGCTGACCGAAAACGGCAGTGTGTGTTCTGCGGCACTTCCAATACGCTGGATTTTCTGCCCCTTGACCGCACCGGCAACCGCCGTTTTGTGCCAGTCATGGTACATCCTGAGCTGGCAGAAATCCACATTCTGGACGATGAACCGGCAGCAAGAGCCTATCTCATACAGGTTTGGGCAGAAGCAATGGAGATTTACCGCAGCGGAAACTTCAAGCTCCGATTCAGCCCGGCAATGAACGAATATCTGAAAGTCCACCAGCGTGACTTCATGCCGGAGGATACCAAAGCCGGACAAATCATCGAGTATCTGGAAAAGTGTTCGGATAACATGGTCTGCTCCAAGCAGCTGTTCCGGGAAGCCCTGGGACATAGCTTTGACGAGCCGAAGCAATGGGAAATCCGGGAGATCAACGACATTATGAACAACAGCGTGACCGGCTGGAGGGCATTTTCCAATCCCCGGTACTTCCGCAGCCCCTATGGGCGGCAGAAAGGCTGGGAGCGCATCCAGCCCGACAACGGAGGTGGAGATTTTCAGGAATTGACGCCGGAGGAAGTGGAGCAGCTGGAACTTCCCCCTGAGTGGCTAAAGTAAAAAATCAGTGCCGGTTGCCGTTTTGTTGTCGAGCCAGTTGTCGGTCTGGTTGTCGGGCGAAAGTCTGAAAACCCCTGATTTGATGGGCATTTTCTCTCCCCTGACAACCATGACAACCGACTTTTATAAAAAAAGAAGAAAAAGAAAATAGAGCATCTGCCCGACAGAGTTTTAAGGTTTTCTGATGTCCGTTGTCAGGACTTCGTTGTCAGCCTTTCCTTTGTCGGGCTTTTTTACAGGAGGTGTCGCACATGGAACAGGCAACAGCCAAAGCGAAAGCAGTACAGACAGCGGAGCACACACCCGCAACCATGGTGAGAAAAATTGGCAAGACAACCTACAAGGTGTGCATCCATTTTAGCCAAACAAGCAAGGAAACGATGGAGGATAAGTTGCTGCGTTTAATCAAAAATGACATCCGAAACGGAGCATGAAACACTTGAAAAGTCCTATCGCCACAGGCTTTTCCAGCGGTCACAAAGAATTTTCAAATAAATGCACATTCTGTCTTGACGAAATGCTTCCGAAGGGAACCATTTTGGTGGAGTGCGGAAAAATGCTCCAAAGGGGCGCACCCAAGCTGGGGAAAGACGGAAAGCCTATGAAGGATAAGCACGGCAAGGTCATTTATGAGCCGTACCGAATCAAGGTCCTAAATACCATCAACTTCAAGAAGTCCATGCACTATAACCCTTTCGCCTATATCCATAGCGAAAAGGACATCTTGAAGCTGGTAACAACGCTGATCGCCAATACCAAAGGCGAAGGCAAGGCCGGAGACGATTTCTGGGTAAAAGCAGAAACCTTGTTGTACTGCGCGCTTATTGGCTATATCCATTATGAGGCTCCGGTGGAGGAACAAAACTTCTCCACCCTCATTGAGTTCATCAACGCCATGGAAGTCCGTGAGGATGACGAGGAGTTCAAAAACCCCGTAGACCTGATGTTTGATGCACTGGAAGCCGAGAAGCCAAACCACTTTGCGGTGCGCCAGTATAAGAAATATAAGCTGGCCGCTGGTGTTGTATGCTCTAAAAGACTTCTTAATCAAGCAGTTGGGAAGTCTCTTAGAACACACAACCTAAAACCGACAGCCGGCTAATCAAATACAACATCACCCAGGCCGTCACCTGCAAGGCAAAGGCTTTGGAATACAGTGAAGAAGCTGTCCGTTGCGGCGGCACATTGAAGATTCATATTAAGGTAGATACCGGAATGTCCCGTCTTGGCTACCTTTGTGATGGCGATTACTTTGAAAATGGTGTGGAGGGAATCTGCGAAGGCTGTTCTCTTCCAGGGCTTAATGCGGAAGGAATCTTCACCCACTTTGCCGTTTCGGATGAACCCGGTGAACAATGCCGTGCTTATACGGAGCATCAGTTCCGGTTATTCACCGATGTGATTAAACAGGTGGAGGAACGCCTCGGGAAACGCTTCGCCATCCGTCACTGTGCCAACACAGGATCTGTCGCCCGTTATCCGGAAACCTATCTTGACATGGTTCGTCCCGGACTCCTGCTCTATGGATATGGAGAGTTTGCCGAAGAACTGAATCTGAAACCGGTCATGAGTCTGAAAGCAGCCGTCAGCACGATTAAAACCTACCCGGCCGGTACTGCAATCAGCTATGGTGGTATTTATGTCACACCGCATAAGACACGTATAGGTGTCATTCCTTACGGATACGCTGATGGTTTTTTCCGCTGCCTGTCCAATAAATGCAGCATTATGACTGCCGAATGTCCCGCTCCCCAGCGCGGCAAAATCTGTATGGATATGTGCATGATCGATCTGACCGATAAGATGGGCGTGGATGTTGGAAGTGAAGTGGAAATTTTCGGAAAGCAGAATTCCATCAACGACTTGGCTGCCCTTGCAGGTACGATTCCCTATGAACTCACCTGCGCCGTCAGCAAGCGAGTTCCCAGAATTTACTACCGGGATGGAAAAGTGATTGAAAAAGAATTGTTGTTACGTGGATAAATTAAAGAAGCGGGAGCGTTAACGCTCCTGCTTCTTTATATTTCCAGAAGTTCCTCACTTCTACATCCCAATGTCTTTGCAAGACAATACAAATCAAATGCCTTTGTCTTGTTAATATCTCTTTGACGTTGTTCAAAAAGCTGGATCTGCCGCAGCGGTACTCCCGATAATTCTGCCAGTTCGCGCTGGGATAATCCCGAAGTTTTCCGGATTCTCTTTAAATTTGTTTCTACATAATAATGATCCCACAGTTCATTGATCCGTTCCACGAAATGCATCATATCCATTTCATGATAAACCGGATACATTTCCAGAATCTCACTTATTTTAACGGCATTCACAATTCTGGAAAACGCACGCATGGTATACCATTGATAATATGCCAGACTCCATCCGGTCCAATACTCCGGTGATTTGTCCAAATACATTTCATCCGGAAGTGCTATGTCGGCAAGTCCTGCATCCTTTATCACTTCCCGCACCAGTTCGCAGCCTGTTTTCCCAACAAGATAGGTCGGATTTCCTTCCTGGAACTGCACAGAAACATCTGATACGAGAAACATTGCAAAGAACTGATCGATGTCAAAATCGCACGTATTTACTGCAAAGTCAAGCATATCCCCTAAAACCTTCTGTGCCATACTAAGATAATCCTCGGAATAAGCGCACATCGTCATTTTCCATGCCCTCCCTCATAATATCAATCATATAGAGTTGATTGATGGTATCCTTCTGCAATTTACTCATCCGGTATTCTTTTCTTGCTTCTCGCTCCCGCTCATTTTTCCTGACATAATAAATCTCGCGATCCACAGTTTCCTTTTTGATTTTCATATTATTGTTCCGTTGTTGATTATATTATATCGCTGTAGAGATATTTTTCAATCTTTTTTAGCTATTTTACAAAATAAAATAACAAAAGCCACATATCCATATTAGTATAAGATGAGAAGAAGCAGGAGCGTTAACGCTCCTGCTTCTTCTCATGAAATATCGTACGGAAAATGAGTCTTACCAAAGGACCACAATAAAAAATCTGGT
>OGYZ01002028.1_pt1 | contig 14664 bp, 11 predicted proteins | sample 1576681 | NCBI WGS metagenome assembly OGYZ01 (sample SAMEA3541480, study PRJEB24748) | human gut metagenome | biome: human gut; feature: human-associated habitat; material: faeces | place: China | collected 2012 | reverse complement strand
AGGGAATTTGGTGTCACTCCATATCATCGCAGACCGTTGCCGCCCTCATTCTCGGCAACGAAACGTCCGGCGTATGCCATCGGCAGTTTGGCAATACGGTAAGCGATACCCTCTTTCTTGGCGGCCTCTTCGGTCAGACCGACTCCTGCTACCTCCGGATTGGTGTAAACGACACCAGGAATGGCGTTGTAACGCATGACGTCCGGACGTCCGGTCAGGTTGTTCGCGACCACCTCGCCTTCGCGGCTGGCCGTATGTGCGAGCATCGAAAAGCCCGTCACGTCGCCTGCGGCGAAGACACGGGGCAGCTTCTCGGCATTCTGGGCCAAAAAGCTCTTGACGGGGCTGGCGCACCGGCCCGCCCAGCGTTGGGAACGTTAGTGCGCATTTTGTTGTCCACTTTGACTGCTCCGCGGTTCAGTTCTACACCGAGATTCTCCAATCCCAATCCCGCTGTAACGGCACGACGTCCAACGCTGACCAGAATTTTATCACCCTGAGCAGATGCGGTGTTGCCTTGCGGATCAACGAAGATGACTTCGTTGCCTTTGATTTCGGTTACACGGCAAGAAAGGTTGAATTTGATGCCTTTTTTCGCATAGATGTCACGCAACATGGCGCTGATCTCTCCATCCAATCCGCCTAAGATTTCGGGCAGCATCTCTACCACCGTAACTTCGGTGCCGAGGCTGTTGAAGAAGCTGGCGAACTCCATGCCGATTACGCCACCGCCGATGATGACCAATTTTTTGGGCTGCTCTTTCATGGCAAGAATTTCGCGGTTGGTCAGGATGATATCGCCGGCCTCTTTGAGACCTGGAATGGGCGGTACAAATGCTTCAGAACCGGTGCAGAGCAACAGGTTGACTACGTAGTAGGTTTCGCCGTTGCATTCGATCTCAATACCATTTTGAGAACGACCTTTAATTTTGGCTTCACCTTTGACCACAGTGACTTTGTTTGCCTTCATTTTTGCTCCGACACCACCAACCAATTTGCGGACTACTTTGTTCTTGCGGTCGATGATTTTGCCATAGTCATATGAAGCATTGGTCGTATAGACGCCGTATTTGTCACCATGTTTGGCGTAGTCATAAATCTTTGCGCTGTAGAGCAGTGTTTTGGTGGGGATGCAACCCTCATTGAGGCAGACACCGCCCAATTCACGTTTTTCGAACAGTACGACGTTCAGCCCTTTTGCTCCGGCACGTTCTGCAGCCACATAGCCACCAGGACCACCGCCGATAATTGCCAAATCTATCATTTGTTTTGAATTTGAATTGATATTCAGTTTTTATGTTGCAGGATGCATGGGAACGATGCGCAATATCTGGATCGTCCCATCACCATACGATCCGTTACAAGTCGAAGTCGAGCGCTTCGATTTCGTTGGCGATCTCTTTTACAAATCGGGTAGCCTCGCCGCCATCCAAAGCACGGTGATCGTAGGTGAGGCTCAATCCGATATGCGGTACAAATGCGTAAACGCCGCCGCCAATATCTTTTGGACGAGGAACGATTGTGTTGACACCCAAGATCGCTACCTGAGGCAGATTGATCACCGGGGTAAAGATCTCTACGCCGTAGTTGCCCAGGTTTGATACGGTGAATGATGCAGCTTCCGAAGAGAGCAGATCAGGATCGATCGAGCCTTTCTTGCAGGCGTTGGCCACCTCTTTGAGTTGATTAGCCAATCCCTGAATAGAGAGATCGTCTGCATTTTTGACTACCGGTACCATCAGGCCACGTTCGGTATCCACGGCCAAACCGAGGTGTACTTTCGAGAAGAGACGTACACTGTCACCAAGGAAATGCGAGTTGACCTGCGGGAATTTTTTGAGGGCGCGGATCACAGCCATGCAGACCATGTCGTTGAGTGTGATGTTGGTAGGATAACCATTATCAACCGCCTTTTTAACTTTCTTACGCAGTGCCAAAATGCCGCGAGCGTCGGCGCTGAGGTGGTGGGTTAATTGTGCTGAGTTCTGCAGCGATGCGTACATGGCTTTTGCAATCAGCTTACGCATGTTGCTCAGTGGCTTGATCTCGCTGTCAGAAGCGTAAACGCTGTTCTTGAGTGCGCCCATATCTGCACCTTTGATCATACCTGCCAGCCCACTGCCGGTTTCAGGCGCAACGGCTCCAGTCTCTTTTGCGATGGCTTTGGCCAATGGAGTGAGTTTCGGAGTGGCTTCGATAGCTGCGCGTACATCACGCTCAATTACGCGACCGTGAGGTCCAGATCCCTGCAATGCTGATGCGTTGATCGCCTCTTTGGCAGCCAATACGCGTGCACGAGGAGATACTAGAGAACTTCCTTCAGAGGTGGCAGGTTTTGCAGCGGGTGCAGCTGTTGCAGCAGCGGCTGCGGTGGAGGTAGCAGCTGGAGCGGCAGCAGGTGCGGCCTCAGGAGTAGCAGTTGCAGATGCTCCGTTGTCGGCTCCCGGGCGGAACTCTTCGGTGCTTTCACCTTCGTTACCGATGACCATCACATTGGTCAGTACGGGAATCTCGTCGCCGTCATCGAAAAAAACGTCCAGCACAGTACCGGCTACTTTAGCCTCCTCTTCGAACGAAGCCTTATCGGTCTCATACGAGAAGAGAATATCGCCTACAGCGACTGTGTCGCCTTTTTTCTTTTTCATTTCGGTTAGGATGCAACTCTCTACCGACTGCCCCTGTTTGGGCATGATGATTACTGTTGCCATATAGTTTTAAGTTATGTGTGTTTTAGTTTAGTTTGGTTAGCTCCTATTTCAGCTCTTTGCAAAGTTACAACAATAACTTATATTTACAAGTAAATTTTTATTAATTTTCTAATTGCTGATAATTAGATTGTTGTGAAAATATCTTGTTGTTACAAGTTGATAACATGTATATACAAATTTGTTCTCGAAAAATTTGGAGGCTCCGATTTCTTTCTCTATATTTGACTTCAGAGAAGGGGGTGATTGATGCCCAATTGTCTGCTTGAATCTCTCATTCCAATGAAGTTATGGTAGAACTGCCCCGATATAAACAAGTTTACGAAACCTTGCGCCGACATATTGCCGACGGAGTCTATTCTGCTGGTGATTTATTGCCCTCGGAGCATGAGTTGAGTATTGTGCACCATGTGGCTCGACCCACCGTGCGGAGAGCCCTGGACCAATTGGTAGCCGATGGCTTTATTCTGAAACATCAGGGCAAAGGAAGTATGGTGAAAGGTGCTCCTAAAGGGATCGGTATCCTTTCGTTGTCCGGAACAACCTCGGCAGTTGGACGGGAGAATTTTCTTACACATATTCTGATCAAACCTGAAGTGAGACCCTGGACAGAAGCATTTTCTTTCCCTGTCTCAACGCAGGAACAGGAGGTGGGATGCATCTATTTCGAGCGGTTACGTTTGCTTAATAATGAACCTGTGTTTCTTGATATTACGATGTTGCCCAACATCAATTTGCCCCGTTTTACCTCGTATAACTTGGAAAACACCTCGCTGTTCGACTTTTTGAGAACAAAATATCAGATTGTGGTAACGGGGGGAGTACAGCAGTTTTATGCTATTCGTGCCGATAAACGGATGCAGGAGTATCTGAAAGTCAAAGCAGGCCATCCGATCCTGCAATTGGACCGCAAAATTGAAACTTCAAGACCTGGATTTCACATTTATAGTCAGGTGTTTTGTGCAACGAGCGGCTACGGCTTGCGTGGAACGTTCTGAGATTTTACCTATTTTTGTTGGCAAGTAGCTAACAGCTGTTTTTTAGAGAATGCGATTACTACTATTGCCTTTTAAAAGTGGCAAGAACTTAATTGAATAAAAAATATGAATCCGATTCGACAGAGTGCTATCGATACCATTAATGCCGAAGCTGCGGCAGTACAACATCTTGTTGAACAACTGACCGATGATTTTGAAAAAGCGGTGCAGGCTATTCTTACTTGTAAAGGCAAGGTGATTGTAACGGGAATGGGTAAATCCGGATTGATCGGAAAAAAAATTGCTGCCACACTGGCTAGCACAGGAACTCCAGCCTTTTTTATGCATCCGGGAGAGGCTTATCATGGTGATCTCGGTATGATCGAGTCGAAAGATATTGTTTTGGCGATTGCCAATTCAGGGCAAACGGACGAGGTGTTGAAGCTGATTCCGTTTTTGCAATATAATAAAAATGTGGTGATTGCGATGACTGGCAATCCTGAATCCACGTTGGCTAAGCATGCCCACTATCATCTTAATATTGGTGTGGAACGTGAGGCTTGTCCGCTGGATTTGGCTCCCACCTCTTCGACTACGGCTACTTTGGTGATGGGAGATGCTTTGGCGATTGCTCTGATCAATGAGCGTCATTTCAAGGCTGAAGATTATGCTGTGTTCCATCCGGGTGGAAGTTTGGGGCGTCGTCTGCTGACGAAGGTGCAGGATGTGATGCGGAAGGATAATTTGCCTTGCGTATCCAAAGAGATGACTCTCGGTAATGTGATCATTGCCATCAGTGATGCCCGTTTGGGTATTGCCGCAATTGTTGAGGATGGCAAACTAATCGGAGTAATTACCGATGGGGATGTGCGTCGGGCAATGACCAAATACAAAGAGAACTTCTTTAATATCCAGGCTCAGGAGATCATGACCCGTACGCCGAAAACGATTCTGCCTACGGAAAGAATTGTTGTGGCTGAAGAGATGATGCGTAAAAACAAGATTCACTCGATTATTGTTGTAGATGAGGAGAATCATGTCGTTGGCATTGTCGAGTTCTTCAATGTCTCGATTATGGGATAGCAACAGGTCTGGGACAGAGAGATATTGTAATTTCGAAAACGTTTTTTTAGGAAAACTTTTACATAGTGCGGATGCCGTATGGAACGATAAAGGGCATTACGCAGGTGAAAAGGTGCAACAATATGGTAGGCGGACAATCCGGTGACTCCGGATTGTCCGCCTTACTTGTTTTATGGCTCTTTGAGGCATGTTTTGTCCAAATACGAGGTGTATGAGGCAATGTGTATTTGGGAGGCTTGTTTGTTGAAGAATGTTATCATGATTATAGCAACAGTAGAGAGGTCACTTGATTTTTATTGTGATGGGTAGAGTCGCCGTATAATCAATGACAATTATTTGTCCGTAATGCAGATTGAAGCTTTTGTGGAAGAGACAGCTTGTTAGGGGTAGAGTAAAGACTGTTGTAATAAATTCGTGCAGTTTGTTCTCCCAGCATGTCAAAATGCCATCTTTTCGCAGAAGACATCCAAGAATGTCGGACTCGATTCCAGTGAAAGGTGACTGGTTGTTGGGAGAAGCCGCTCAATTGCCGCATCTTCTTCAAATAGAAACATTTTGGCTCCGATTAAAGCGCTGTTGCTTAATTTGATAATTCGTTGAGGATCAAATTCCAGTAATCCTACCTCAACCGCATTCTCTAAATCGATATAATTCCCGAACCCTCCTGCAATAAATACTTTTTCAACATCGGCACGGTCGATCTTTTGTTCTCGTAGTAATAATTCTACACCAGTGGCAATGGCGGCCTTGGCCAATTGAAATTCACGAATATCCTTTTGGGTTAATTTGACACGATCGGTCAAAGGAAGTTCCATGGCTGCTGTTTGGATGCCTCCGTTGTGATCGATTAAACCTTGCCGGATCCCGGTGCGAATCGCATCGATCAGTCCGCTGCCGCAGATTCCGATTGCCTCCACCTGACCAATGACATGCAGATCGGGTTTATTGCCGTCGAGAGTAATGGATGAGATGGCTCCAGTAGAGGCACGCATGCCACATGAAATATTGCATCCTTCGAAAGCCGGGCCTGCTGCGGTCGAGGCGCAAAGAATGCCGTTTCGGTTGCCGACAGCAATCTCTCCGTTGGTGCCTAAATCGATCAACACACGAGGTCTGTCTGCGGTGAACATTCCTGCTGCGTAAATACCTGCTAAAATATCACTGCCGACAAAACTGCCGATATTGGGTAAAAATGTAATTTGTGTATGTTGCAATTTCGGATCATTGTCCCAACCTAACTCTTTGACCGAAAAATGGTGCATCGAATTGTCGGGAGATTCGAACGGATATGTGGCCAAAGGGGTGACATCAAGTCCACAGAAAAGATGGTGCATGACAGAGTTGCCCACAATACGAATTCGCTCGATCTCTCCCGTTGCCTGAATGCTTAATTGGCGGATGTGTGAACCGATTGCCTCCCGAACAATCGTTTTGAGTGTATTGGCTGCTGCGGGTGATTGCATGGCATAGCTGATACGGGACATGATATCGGCCCCATAACGGGTCTGTGGGTTCAGGTCGGTTTGAACAGCTTGTATGCGTCCAGTAGATAGGTCGAGCAGTTGTGAGACGATAGTGGTGGAACCTAAATCCACGGCAATGCCCCATCCTGAATGTGGAGCGAATTGAAATGGCGTTTCATCGGCCAATACGATGTTGTTAAATTGGGCTACTTCGATCGTAATATCCTGTTCAATACGGCTTAAACAGGCCAGACGCCATTGGGGAGAGAGTGCTTTGCGGGTTAAAACGGCTTGATGTTCTGGGGTAATGTCAATGTCCCCATCAAGGAGTTTGACTTTGCAGTTGCCGCATATCCCTTTTCCCCCACAAGGAAACTCGACTCCTAAATCGTGGATCGCATCGCTCAATAGGGAGCCTTTCGCTACTTCAATTTTGCGTCCGAGTGGAATCACGGTTACGGTACAGGTCTGTCTCATTGCCAATCTTGTAGAGGTTAGGGTTTTGTGTTAAGTGTCGGCTGTCGGTTAAAGATACCGTTTTCTCTTTCATCAAAGGTAACCATGGCTCTGCAGATCTCCAAATGAGCATATTGTCTCTTGGTTGTGTTTGGAGCGGTTGAGTTATTCATCATTCTGGAGGGTAAAGTGTTGTAAATTCCACATGATTTTTTAACTGCGAATGGAAATGTTTATTTGTAAGTTTCTTTTAATTAAGAAGTTGTGTTGTTGTGGAGGCGGATTGATGCTATTGGTGATGGCTCAGAGACACAGATTGGTGGATTGGTCAGATTTTATATTCTATAAAATAGATCGTATATTCGCTGGCCCAAAATGTCTGTTTTAGAACTTTTTGCCTATTTTTAGCACTTTGAGAGTTTGGCGAATAATATTGGGAAACGTGATTTTACTTGAATGGAGTGAAAATTGCAACGTAAACCAAACTGCCATCATATTGAATCGAGTGATTGCGTAAAAAAGTTGACACTGGACCTGGGTAGTCAGTTTCTATTACTATGTATTGTTTTCTACAATTTTTCGAAATGGATCGTGAAACGTAGAGGAAAAGTAATGGACAAAAGGTTTTGAGATTCAATTTTGACTGATTGCAAGATGATAAGCCATTGCCTATATGGTCGTATCTGGATTGATGTGGATCGATGTGATGGCAGTCTGACATTTGGAACTATAGATAGGTAGATGTCTGAGAATATGATGAGGCAACAGCTCTCAAACACGATAAGACAATTTTAGGAATATAAATATGACTTGTATCCTGACGGTTAGAGGATGTAGGTCAATGAAATGAAATTAAATGGCTAAACTTCAGAACAAGAACCCCAAAAGATGTTTTGTCCAGGTGCTGTGTCTGGGATTCATGTTGATGTGTGCCTCAGTAGCAGCGATTGCAAATCCAGGTAAACAGTCAAACGGCATTGTTTTTGAAAAACAGGATTCCGTTGTTCGTCAAAAAACAGGAGCGGTTGTTGACGATAATGTCCTATCGGGAACACAGGACCAACCGACATCGCCTAAATTGAATACAAGTTCGGCAGTTCAGGACTCTTTGCCGGTTGTCTCAGCAATCGATGGCACTGAACCCGAAGTTGAGGGTTCTTCCGCACAGCAGGATACAACCAAAACAAGAAGAGCAAAACGAGGTGTAAACACGCAGGATACTTCGATTCCTGTTACTGTGCAAGCACCCGGTATAACAGTGCGTCCTTTGAAGGATACAGTAAGTGATACAACTCAGACGCATGTGGCGCTTGTACAAGATACGTTGCACTCAGATTCGACCGTAAAAAAAGGTTTTTTCCGCAAATTCTATAACTATTTCAAGACAGCTAATGTTGATAAGACATTAACCAAGAAATTTGATTTTAGCATTATTGGTGGACCGCATTATTCGGGCGATATTAAATTGGGGTTGGGTATTGTGGCCGCAGGTCTGTATCGTGTTGACCGAAAGGACTTGTCGATTCCACCTTCGAATGTGTCACTTTTCGGTGATATTACCACTACCGGATTCTGGATGCTGGGAATTCGTGGCAATACGCTGTTCAAAAGCGGTAAATTCCGGCTGGATTATACTACCTACTTTTTCTCTTTCCCCAGTGCTTATTGGGGGGTCGGTTATGATAACGGCATGTATGGTACGGCCGGTTCATACAAACGTTTGCAAAGTCAGATCAAAGTGAACGCCCTGTTTCAGTTGAAACCTAAATTTTATATCGGTCCTGGTTTTATTTTCAACTATACCCGGGGTGAAAACTTTTCGAACATTGCACAGTTGAATGGGGAAAATCAACAATATTTCAGTACTGGTCTGAGTGCGATTGTCATGTATGACTCTCGTGATGTGATATACAATGCATCGAAGGGTATCTATGCTCGTTTTGAACAGTTTGTCTATCCTACATTTTTCGGTAATAATAGCTTTTTTGCACAAACAGAGCTGATTTTCGATGCCTACCATAAATTATGGAAAGGGGCAACGATGGCGTATGATTTTTATGCAGAGTTCAGTGGCGGTGATACTCCCTGGACTATGTTACCTCGTTTGGGCGGTTCCACTCGTATGAGAGGCTATTATGAAGGACGTTATCGTGACAGACAGATGGTCGAAGTGCAGGCCGAATTGCGTCAACATATCTACAATCGCCACGGAGTGGTGTTGTGGGTCGGAGCCGGAAATGTCTTCCCTGCATTCAACAAGTTCAATCCGGCACATACGTTGCCTAACTGGGGTGTGGGATATAGATGGGAGTTTAAAAATAAAGTAAACGTACGATTGGATTACGGTTTCGGAAAAGGAGAAAGCAGCTTTTTGTTCAGTATCAATGAAGCGTTTTAATTGAATGACTTTTCCAGGAGCATAACACCAACGATCAATTAACGAATCGCAACCAAAACCTTGCTAAGAGTTTTAGCAACAACAGGATTGCGATTGAATCTGGAGATCTTGATATCAGGATTGTTGGCGTTGTGCAACGATGAGGTCGAGATCATAACTAAAGGAATGGTGATTTTGGGAAAAATAGTTGTAATGAGCGACAAGAAGAGTTTATCGAAGATCAAAGAATCCAAATGGGCTCGGATTTTCGGAAGATTATTCGGACGTCAGGAAAGCATCGCCACGCTTTATGCCGTGGTTATGATGATTCCCAATGTGTTATTGTTGTACACGGAACGTTATCCGTTTAGTGAGTCCATGGTGGCTCTGTTAATTCCCGCCGCATTTTATGTGCTGTGGGCAGCCATGTTGCGAAAACCGGGACTCCCCATATTGATTTCTTTGCCGTTAATGGTTTTGGGCCGTCAGAGGGGAGACCTTTATATTACCACGATTCTCGACGAGGATCGATCATTGCAGTCGATATGTTTACAAACCTCTTTACAACAAATGCCTCTGAGGCAGGAGAGTTATTGGTCAACTTATGGCCGGCTATCCTCTTTGTTTGTATTTTGTATCTTCCACTGTTGATTTTAGCCGTTCGTTCGCTTTGTATGAAAGAGCATATGAGCGGTTTGTTCCGTCGTAAATCGTTGCGTACCGGTATTGTAATGTTTATTGCGGGAATGTCGTTTGCAACATACGGCTGGGTGAAAAATCCCGATTTCGGCTTTAAATATCAGGTATTTCCGGTGAATGTGTGCTATAATATTAAATTGACACTTGATCGCTGGCACCAGAGTGAGCGTTATCATGAAACCTCCAAAGATTTTACTTTCCAGGCGACTAAGAGTCAACATGCTCCCGAACGCGAAATCTATGTTTTGGTAATTGGAGAGGCATCACGTGCAGAATCCTGGAGTTTGTACGGATACAATGATCGGGAAACAACTCCGCGATTAGAGAAACGTGAAGGTGTTGTTCCGTTTTATAATGTATTGACACAGAGTAATGCCACTCATAAAAGTGTCCCTGTATTGCTCTCTCCGGTATCGGCAACCAATTATAACTCCATTTATAATAGCAAAAGTTTGATTACTGCCTTCAAAGAGGCGGGTTTCCATACGTGGTACTTGTCGAATCAGGTGCCGAATCGTTCGTTGATCGACTTTTTCTCTGAGGAGGCAGATTGCCGGATTGACATATCACCGCGCGAGGGAGAACTGTACACTGATAATCGTCCCGATGGGGAGATGTTGCCGCACGTTCGGCAGATTATCAATGAAAGTGACAGTGATTTGTTGATCGTGTTACATACGTATGGGTCTCATTACGATTATCGTAAACGTTATCCTCAGGAGTTTGCCAAATATCAACCTGATTTGATTTCGGCAATTAATACAAGTAATCGGCCTATCATGGTCAATGCATATGATAACAGTATTTATTATACTGATTATGTGCTTGATCAGCTGATTCAGTTACTCGGGGAGAGTAATGCTTGTACAGCCTTGTTGTATTGTTCCGACCACGGTGAGGATATGATGGATGATTCCCGCAATCGATTCTTGCATGCCTCACCAACTCCGACCTATTATCAACTTCATGTGGCTTCGTTTGGTTGGTTCTCACCTCGGTATCGCGAGCTTTATCCCGAAAAGTATGCCGCTGCTGTGGCCAATGAAAAGGCTCCGGCCACTACTGCCCAAGTGTTCCATACTCTGACCGATATGGCCTCATTGCAGAGTCCTTATGTTGTGCCTCGTTATTCTTTGGTTAATAATGCGTACAATCCTGGAGAACGTTATTATTTGAATGACCACAATAAAGCGTCTGATTATCGTGAAGCAGGTTTGCGACGTCTTGATTTTGAAATGTTGCATAAACGTGGTTTGGATTGCGATTCGGCGGTTCAGCAAGCTTTACGCGATCCTAAAGTAAGGTAAAATCGGTTATAGAAAGATTAAACTATGCGCTCCATCGATTCATAAACCGATGGAGCGTATTGTTTTGTGGTATTGGGAAGAGAATAAGGTGACTGTGATCGCAAGAACGTTCCTATATGCTTTATGGTTGATCGTCTGAAACTGTCGAGCAAAGAAGAATAGAGGAATGTTGATGGATGGGGTTTAAAAAAGTTTGCTCTGATTGGTGCAAGGTGTTTGTGAACCCCCTTTTAGTGTATTAAGGGCGTAGCAAGTGTAAGTAGGCTATGCAAAAGATGGTTGACATCGGGTGTGATGAGAATAAACCGTGATAGCCTGCAACCTGCCTCTATTGAAGCTGCATCAGTGATGGTGTGTACTTTGAGGAGTAAATAGAAATATGAATTTTACGATCGAACGCTTTAACTTTTCACTTTATTTTTTGTGGATGCCTTCTTTTTAGAAACGATAAATTCAACTTACCACCGAGTAGAATAGGTCTTGAGTTGTCGACGTAGCTCCCGATCTTTACCACCGGTCAAACGATCAAGCAGTTGATGAAATTGTGGCCCGTGGTTTTTATGAATGGTGTGACAGAGCTCGTGGATAATGATGTAGTCGATCAAAATGTCAGGCAATTTCATCAGATGAAGGCTGAGTGATATGTCATTGCGAACCGAGCAACTGCCCCAACGAGAACGAGTGTTGCGAATGGTTACGGTACCGTATTGTAGTCCTAACTGTTTTGCAATGTGATCCGTGCGGTCAGGCAGGTAATTTTGTGCTTCGATTCGCCATGCCTCTTCAATACCTTTATGAATGGCCTCCTGTACCTCTTTGGAATCGTATGGTAATGATGATGGGTGGTGGAGGGCGATAACCCCTTGACTGATTCGTATGCGAATTTTAGCGTTGTTGTCCGGATAGAGTTGAATGGTATGGTGACGTGTGGAAAATGGGGGAACAATAGGATGTTGAGCGTGTCGTTGCATTTGTCGAGTGCGGGCACGTTCGATCCAATCGCTTTTTTCATCGAGAAAACGGAGTGCTTTGTTGAGATTTTGTCCGGGAGGAATAGTCAAACGTACCGATCCATTGGGGCGTACGCTGATGGAAAGACGACAGGCTCTTCCCGAATGGTTTAGCGTGATCTCTCCTAAACGAGGGTGTTGATACCTCTCTTGCTTGGCTATGGGGTTGGGATATGAACGGAATAATCGTTTGAACATAGAATTGGACAAAGCAATCGCAGGCAAATTTAGAATTTTATTGGATAGGGAGTATCGTTACAATATGTTTTTGTCTGAGAGAGAATTGTGGCCATAAAAATTCGAGGCATAATTGAGAATCGCAATAGATATGAGGTTACGATGTGGTGATCAACAAGAGAAAGAGGCCGATTGGATATCCAATCGGCCTCTTCCTTAAAGTATGATACTCTTATTTTGAGATATATCCAATCGGGATATGCTCGTTAGAGAGTAGCATATTCATCTTGTTTGTTTACTCGGTTAATTCGAAAGCCACTTTGCTGCGAATGTCGCCAGATGAGGCTCCAACCAATGCTTCAAAAGTACCGGGTTCTGCTACCCATGCCTGTTTGCCGTCGTCATAATAGCTCAGTGCCTGCGAGTCAATTGTGAAAGAGACGGTCTGTTCTTCTCCGGGTTCCAACATGATTTTTTTGAAACCTTTTAACTCTTTGGTAGGACGTGGAAGCGCAGATTTTTTGTCGCTGATGTATAACTGGACAACCTCAGCCCCTGCACGTGAACCGGTGTTCCGTACAGAAATACTCACCGTTACGGAATCTTGTACACTCATCTGTTTGCGGTCGATATTGGCTTTGCCATATTCGAATGTGGTGTAGCTCAGTCCGTGCCCGAAACAGAAGAGCGGAGCGATCTGGCGGCTGTCGTGCCAACGGTATCCGACAAAAATACCCTCTTTGTATTCCACATCTTTACCGTTACCGGGGTAAGCGTTCATTGCTGTAGCTGCGTTATCTTCGAGCCGAACCGGGAAGGTAAACGGTAATTTACCCGAAGGATTTACCTCGCCAGACAAAATGGATGCAAGTGCATTGCCGGCTTCAGATCCGCTGTACCATGCCTGTACAATGGCAGGCACCTTTGCAACCCATGGCATAGCGACAGCATTACCGCTGATCAATACTACTACCAGGTTGGGATTGGCCGCCGCCAGTTCTGCAATCAGTTGATCCTGCTCGTAAGGCAGATTATAGCTACGGCGATCGGAAGCTTCGCAATCTTGGTTGTCTTTTTTATTCAGACCTCCTACGTAGATCACAACATCCGCTTTGGCAGCCTCTTCAACAGCCTGTTTACGCAGTCCATGACGATTGACGGCAGGATGGCTGCTGTATCCTTGTGCATAGGAAATCTGTGAATTTTTGCCGAAATAATTTTCGATGCCCTGAAATGGCAATACTTCGTTTTTGACCTTCAATTCCGAACTTCCGCCGCCGGTAGTCATCATCTGTTTCGCATTCTCTCCTACAACCAAAATTTTATGGGGTTGTGCGGGGTTCAAAGGCAGCAGGTTCCCCTGATTTTTCAACAGAACCATACCTTCTTGTGCGATGCGGCGTGCCGTGAGAGCATGCTCCTCAGTGGCAAAAGAGCCGTATGGACGATCGGGATTCATTGTGGTACGGAACGTGAGACGCAGAATTCGGCGTACCTTTTCATCCAATACCTTTTCGTCAATCTCTTTGTTCTGGAGTTTTGTCAAAAATGGTTTGGCCAGGAAATATTTGTCGTAAGCGTTGCTCCAGCTCCAAGCCAATCCATCGGTCCAGGTTCCCATCTCCATGTCGAGGCCATTGTATGCAGCCTGATTGGTGTCATGGGTTCCGCCCCAGTCAGATACGACAACGCCGTCGAACCCCCAGTCTCTTTTCAGAATATCATTGAGCAGATACTGATTGTGGCAGCAGAACTGATTTTTGTATTTGTTATATGCCCCCATGATCGACCAAGTACCACCTTTCTGTACGGCAGCCTTAAATGCGGGCAGATAGATTTCATGCAGTGCACGGTCATCGACAATTACATTGACATACTCGCGATCGATCTCCTGATTGTTCAGAGCGAAATGTTTGACACATGCCGCTACGCCATTGCGTTGCACTCCGTGGATATAAGGAACCACCATAATGGAGGCGAGATATGGGTCCTCTCCCATATACTCAAAGTTACGGCCATTGAGGGGCGTGCGGTAAATATTGACACCGGGTCCGAGCAAAATGGCTTTATTGCGGTAGCGAGCCTCCTCTCCAATGGCCTGACCGTAAGCATCAGCCATGTCAGGGTTCCAGGTGGCAGCCAGACAGGTTAGTGCGGGAAATGCCGTGCAGGAGTCATTGGTCCATTTAGCATCAGACCATTCGTCCCACATCTTTTCCATGCGAACGCCGTGTGGACCGTCGGTCATCCAAATTTCGGGAATGCCGAGGCGAGGTACTCCAGCGGAACTGAATTTCGATTGTGCATGGCACATGGCAACCTTCTCTTCAAGCGTCATGCGGGATAGGGCATCCTCGACACGCTCTTCAATCGGACGACTTGCATCCAGATAGGTAGGTTTCTCTTGGGG
>OGYZ01002017.1_pt1 | contig 14704 bp, 10 predicted proteins | sample 1576681 | NCBI WGS metagenome assembly OGYZ01 (sample SAMEA3541480, study PRJEB24748) | human gut metagenome | biome: human gut; feature: human-associated habitat; material: faeces | place: China | collected 2012 | reverse complement strand
AAACAATGACCTGTAGTGTACGTTGTCGCCCACGTTGTCGGCTATCGTAGCCGGATTACGCGGGTCGTCCTCTGGGATGCCGGCTTCCACTTTGCCTACCAGGTCCGCGCCCACGTCGGCCGCTTTCGTATAGATGCCACCTCCCACGCGGGCAAACAGAGCCTGCGTGCTGGCACCCATACCGAAGGTCAGCATGGTGGTGGTAATCATGCAGAGTTTGGCTGTCGGGGCGTAGATGTCGGCCGGGATAAAGGCATCCAGAAGGAGATACCAGAAAGAGATGTCGAACAGGCCGAGGCCGACAACGACCAGCCCCATGACCGCACCGCTGCGGAAAGCTACTCGCAGTCCTTTGTTCAGGGAGTTACGGGCAGCGTTGGCTGTACGTGCCGATGCGTAGGTAGCCGTTTTCATGCCCAAAAAACCGGAAAGTCCGGAGAAGAATCCGCCGGTGAGGAATGCTATCGGTACCCATGAGTTTTGCAGGTTGAAGCCGTAGGCCATGACCGAAAACAGCACGACGAGTGCCAGAAAAACCAGTCCCACGATTTTGTACTGCTGTTTCAGGTACGACATGGCACCTTGGCGCACATGCGAGGCGATTTTCTGCATGACCGGTGTGCCTTCACTTTCTTTCATCATCTGGCGGTAGAAGTACCAAGCCAGCAGCAATGCCAATAAGGACGATACGGGAATCATCCAAAATAGAAGATGCTCCATAGTAAAATGTGTTTTTGAGTTAACGATATGTTATTATCGGGTACTAAGGTAATGAAAAAAAGGATAATGCGCGAAGAAATCCGAATGAAAAATATCGGTATTGTTATTTCGTTATGGTATATTTGTACTTTGGTTAATAAATAGGGTTGAATAGGTTTAAGAAAAAGATAAGTTTATAAAAAGAAAGGACATGAATGATTTCTTATTAATGAAAGACTCTTCAGAGGGAGATAAAGGAAAGGAAGCCATGTTGGACTTCGTGTTGTCGTGGACCTTGCGCGTAGCGTCTGATGCTTATCCTGATAAAGACGAAGAACAAAAATTGCATAAGGCTTGCCGAAGAATCCTTTTTAAGTTGATATTCGGTTTAAAGAGATATGAGGAAATAGAAAGGAAGCAATGTCAAGTTTGTTCTGTGCAAGTGTGGAAACAATGGAATAATATCGACTTGCACGCCAATGTGACATTGAGAATTGACGGAGGTGAGCCGGAATATCATGTCATTGTGGTTGAAAATAAGATTTATACTCCATTGCGTGATAACCAGCTCGGGCGGTATAAAGAGATAATCCTTAATACCTACAAAGGAGGTGCCTACGAAAAGCATATCCATTTCAGGGTAATTACGGGCTTTAATGAAGAGTGTCGGAAAGACGAGTTTGATAAGATAAAGAAAGAATGTGAGGCCAACGGCTGGGATTGTATTCCTATTCTTGATCTTCAACCCAATAATATTCTGGAAGAGGAGAAGCCTGACAGTGATATATTTGATGAGTTTTGGTTAAAGGAGTGGTGATATAGGTGAATGAAATGATTGTAGAAATGTAATAGTAAAAACGGAAACAGAATATGTCTCAGTTAAGATGTAACGGCAAGGTTCCCACCATTGTTTTTGGAAAGGTGGCTCGTGATATTGTTGCGTGTAAAGAGGTCGTGGATTGGCTTCAATGTCCGGTTTCCGGATTTGAGGATTTCATAGTGATTATTACGGACAGTGCTGTCGAATACGAAGAACGTATAGATGCCTTTTTGCAAAGTGTGGTTAATGGCAGGCTTCATTACATGGTATTGGATATGAATGACTCGCTCGACCGTCAACGCTTTCGTAACAAATGGATGTCTTATAATATAATAGGAGGGAACAAAGTTGAGACTGTGATTCAGCTTCTTCATAATATTTATGCCCATATTCTCAAAACAGGCATGATAAGTTATGATTTCACAGATTTACAATATATACTGAAACAAGGTTGTTGGGTTCAATCTGTTTGTTTTAAAGGAGAACTTTCTGATTGGGTGAAATCTTTCCAGATACAAGCCAATGCTTCGTATTCTTTTGGCCTCACATTAAATTTTGATGATGGCGAGAGGGTAAAGGATAATCTGGATGTTTTGCATAAGTGGCTTTCCCGGTTGGGCAATAATCCCGAGGTCAAGATTTCGCTTCAGCCTGATGAAGATGAAGATATGGAGACCATTGTGATTTGGACTTATGATGATGAATATTAGTTTTTTGTGAGTTTTTCTTTGGCCAACTTAAAATAAGGTAAGGGCTGCCTCCCATTATATGCAGGAGACAGCCCTTACTATTATAAGGTGAAGGATTTACTTCTTCAACTTGGCTAAACTTTCTTTCAAGGCTGCGATTTTGCTTTCGGCATCGGCCTGTTTCTTGCGTTCCATATCCACCACGGCAGCGGGGGCGTTGGCTACGAAACGCTCGTTGGAAAGCTTTTTCAGGACACCAGTCAGGAAGCCTTCCAAGTGTTTCAGTTCGGCTTCTTGTTTGGCGATTTCCGCTTCCACGTCTATCAGGTTGCCGAGTGGTACGGCATATTCCGTCGTTCCCACCATGAACGACGCCGTGCCTTCGCCTTTCTGTGCTACGGTGTTGATGGCACTCAGATTGGCCATCTTCTTGATGACACTTTCAAAGTCGGCCTCCGGATTTCCGCCTACGACTTCCAATGTCAACGCCTCTTTCGGGGCGATGTTCTTTTGGTTGCGTACGGTACGCACACCGGCCACGATACTCTTCACGTTCTCGATGTGGACGATGTAGATACCGTCCAAGGCGATGGAGTCGGCATCTTCCTTTGTGGGTTCATCCATCCGGAGCGGAGAAACCATGATGCTCTCGCCCGGTTGGCGGTCGTAGATGTGTTGCCAAAGCTCCTCAGTGATGAAGGGCATGAACGGATGCAGGAGCTTCAGCAGCGTGTCGAAGAACGACAAGGTTTGCTCGTACGTCTTGTTGTCTATAGGTTGTCCGTAGGCCGGCTTGACCATTTCGAGGTACCAACTGGAGAACTCGTCCCAGAACAGTTTGTACACGGCCATGAGGGCTTCGCTCAGACGGTACTTCTTGAACAAACTTGCCACTTCCCTTGCCGTGGTCCTCAACATGGCATCGAACCAGCGTGTGGCGATGGCCGCCGTTTCCGGTTGTGCGATGTCGGCCGTCTGCCAGCCTTTCACGAGACGGAATGCGTTCCATATCTTATTGTTGAAGTTGCGGCCTTGTTCGCAGAGTGCGTCGTCGAACAAGATGTCGTTACCTGCCGGGGCGGACAGCATCATTCCCATACGCACGCCGTCGGCACCGTAGCGTTCTATCAAATCGAGCGGGTCGGGGCTGTTGCCCAGCGACTTGCTCATCTTGCGTCCCAGTTTGTCGCGCACGATGCCGGTGAAGTACACATTCTTGAACGGCATCTTCCCTTCGTATTCGTAGCCTGCCATGATCATGCGCGCTACCCAGAAGAAGATGATGTCCGGAGCTGTTACGAGGTCGGACGTGGGGTAGTAGTAACTGAGTTCCTCGTTGCCCGGGTGGTTGATGCCGTCGAACAGGGAAATCGGCCACAACCAACTGGAGAACCAAGTGTCCAATGCGTCCTTGTCCTGACGGAGGTCGGCTGCGGTCAGGTTGGCATCGCCGGTTTTTTCCTTGGCCAGTTCGAGTGCTTTTTCAGCAGTCTCGGCCACCACGAATCCGCCTTGTGGCAGGTAGTAGGCCGGGATGCGGTGTCCCCACCACAACTGACGGCTGATGCACCAGTCCTTGATGTTCTCCATCCAGTGACGGTAAGTATTTTTGTATTTGGCCGGATAGAACTTGATTTCGTCCTTCATCACCGGTTCCAAAGCGATTTGCGCCAAGTGCTCCATCTTCAGGAACCATTGCATGGAAAGCTTCGGTTCGATGGGCACGTTGGTACGCTCGGAGAAGCCCACCTTGTTGGTATAGTCTTCCACCTTTTCCAACAATCCGGCTTTTTCCAAGTCGATGCAGATTTGCTTGCGCACGTCGAAACGGTCCATGCCCACATACATCCCGGCAGCCTCGCTAATCGTGCCGTTGTCGTTGAAGATGTCGATGGAGGGCAGGTTGTACTTCTCGCCCAACATGTAGTCGTTCACGTCGTGTGCCGGTGTCACCTTCAGACAGCCCGTTCCGAACTCGATGTCCACATAGTCGTCTTCGATGACGGGGATGCAGCGGCCTACCAGAGGCACGATCACCTTTTGTCCTTTCAGCCACGTGTTCTTCGGGTCGTTCGGGTTGATGCACATCGCCGTGTCACCCATGATGGTTTCCGGTCGCGTGGTAGCCACCACGGCGTAGCGTCCGCTTCCGTCCGGTTGGCCGTCTTCACCGGCCACCATATATTTCAGATAGTACAGCTTGCTATGTTCTTCTTTGTAAATCACTTCCTCGTCTGAGAGGGCTGTCAGGGCTTTCGGATCCCAGTTCACCATGCGCACGCCACGGTAAATCAATCCTTTGTTGTACAGGTCGCAGAACACCTTGATGACGCTTTCGCTCCGCTTCTCGTCCATGGTGAAAGCCGTGCGGTCCCAGTCGCAACTGGCTCCCAGTTTACGCAACTGTTTCAGGATAATGCCGCCGTGTTCGTCCGTCCATTCCCAGGCATATTTCAGGAACTCTTCGCGGGTGAGGTCAGTCTTCTTGATGCCCTTTTCCGCCAAACGGTTTACCACCTTGGCTTCGGTGGCGATGGAAGCATGGTCGGTACCCGGCACCCAACAAGCGTTCTTGCCGTCCATACGGGCGCGGCGCACGAGGATGTCCTGAATGGTTTCGTTGAGCACATGCCCCATGTGGAGCACACCCGTCACATTGGGGGGCGGGATGACTACCGTATAAGGTTCGCGTCCGTCGGGTTTAGAACTGAAAAGCTTGTGGTCGAGCCAGTATTGGTACCATTTGCCCTCTACGTCGGCCGGATTGTATTTACTTGCTAATTCCATTGTATATAACGTTTTTATGTATTTCTTTTTAGGACTTGCAAAGTTACATAAAAAAGGTTATATATGGCGGAGTTTGGGACAATTAAATTACGGTAAATACCTTTGTGTACTCGGTAAATTCCGTTCGGTAGGTCAAGCATCTCATTGCAGTTCTTTTCCTGTGATGGTACCGTCGTCATCTTTCTTGCAGATGTACGGCTTTCCGTCCTTGAAATAGCAGGCATTGATGCTACCGCCGTATGGTGAAATGGTTTTTAGGAGGAAGAATTTGCCGTCATCAGACTCTTTGATGGCATAATCAATTTTATCATTTAACCCTCCACCAGTGTATGAGTATGAAATAGTCCATTTGTTTGCTTTGTACCGCCTTACCATATCATCGGCAAATTCTTGTCCGAGCACTTCTTTTACGCCATTGTACATGTAAAGATTATCTTCTTTCTTAAAATTGCTCCGGTCATGGTAACAAGCAAAATAGTAAGTTGGGATAGTTTCGTCCACACATACAACGTCTTTGGACGGCCGGTAATGGGTCTTGCCGTTCTCCCTGAATGCTTCCACTACGGGGAAGTATTGGAAATCCCGTTTGATTTGGGCGGTAAAGGCTGGATTCTTTCTTTTTTGTTGGTTCTCAATTCTTCGGATTTTGCCCAAAATGGTGTCACGGCCGCCTTCGGTGAGCGCAGCGCTGTCTGAATGGTAATAAATAACGCAGTGAATAGGCTTCCACCCGGTAATAGGGCTTTGGGTTGAATGGCATGTACGGGGGACACTTTAGGGGCAATCGTTGCAGGTTCTTCTGCCGTAATGTCGGTATTTATACAAGAAGATAAAATACTGATTCCAAACAATAATATGAAAATGAAAGAATTATATCTCATAGCTCTATGAATTTAATGTTATACTAATAAAAAAGACTTATAAGACTTATTTGCTATACACCGCGTCATAACTCATTAAGTCATCCCAATTTATATTATGTATATGACCATCAGACGGATCCATTATCTCTATGGAACTTGAGGGGTCATACCAGTTTTTATTATAATATTGGGAGCTTACGAATACAATGCAATGTCCATATCCTCCAACTGTTTTTAATAATAAAACGGGAGAGGAGATGTATTCGTTTGGATCCATCAGTTGCTTCACAAAAAAACGGTTGTTTACAAAGTGGTATCCTTCCGATTCAAAGAAATGGATGTCTCCTCCTATCACTCCGAACTTCGAGAAAGTTTCTTTGGAAGTGCATGTCGAATTGGAATCCTCATGGAACTTTTTCATCGCAGCTTTGTATTCTTCATCAGGAATGTAAGATGAACCATATACATTGTCATCTTTTCCAACCAAGAAACTATGTATATAGTTAAAACAATGCGTACATTGCTCCATACCGTCTACCGCCTCCATGGAAGCATAGACGCACCATGCCTCACCTTCTTGTTCAACATTGTCCACCTCCTCACTGAAGTCCACCTCTTTGGTTAAGGTGTCTTCTTCCCACTCGAAAGGAAATAAGGGTTGTGTGCCTACCATTAGAATAATAATCAGGCTGAGAATTTTCTGTTTCATAAGCATCCGTTTTTTAATAAATAAAAATATTCTTTTCTCAATATCCTGTTCTTGTAGAGGTAGATACCAACTGCATCTTCTGAACGTTGCAATTATAATGAAATATTTTCGGTAAAACAAGAATATAGATATAAAAATTAAACCTTTAACATATATTTCATGCTTGCACGGCTCTTCTTTATAAAAAATAATAAGAAAGTGGAGGTTCAAGAATAAAATGTTATCTTTGGATATTAATTGGTAATAAAATGGAAATAAAACATAGGTTGCATCCAACGATTCCTGCACGAGGCAGGAAGATGTTCGTGCTCCGTCACGAAAAGTTATATCTGACTGTTCACCGACAATTAATGAAAAAATGGTTCCGCTATACGGTCTTGTTTTTCATTGTCGGGGCGATTTTCTCTGTGATTTGCAGTTCTTTCGAGTCCTCAGCACCTTATCGCCTGCAATTATACAGCTTTTGTTATTTGGCCTCCTTCGTCTTTACGGTCGAATATGTGTTGCGTATCATAGCAGCTCCTGTCCAATATCGTCAGTATCGTGCCTGGCGTTCCCGTTTCAGGTATTTGTTTTCGTTTTACGGCTTGATAGATTTTGTGGCTGTCATCCCTTTTCTCATCATCTACCTGTATCGGGAGACCATCTTTGTACATTTGGCGGTACTGGCCTATATTTTAATGATATTTAAGTTGATACGCTATTCCCGCTCGTTCCAGCTTATCGGACGTGTGTTGCAGATGGTGAAGGATGAATTGATAACGGCCTGTACGGCTTGCGGCATCCTGCTGGGATTCTCGGGCATCCTGATGTACTATATCGAACACGAGGCACAACCCGAAGCCTTTGCCAACATCGGCGACGGTTTTTGGTGGGCTGTAGTGACGTTCACCACCGTGGGTTATGGGGATGTCTATCCGGTCACGGCATTGGGACGGTTGCTGAGCGGCGTGATTTGTATGGTAGGCATTGCGATGATAGCCATTCCCACCGGTCTTATATCTTCGGCTTTCATGAGTTTGATTCAAGAGAAGAAACGGAAGGAGGAAGAAGAACACAAAAACTGATTTCCGGAAAGGGATTTTCATCCTCTACGTTGCCCGTCTTTTTGTCCTCTTGAAAGCGAAAAATCAATCTCAGCAGAATGAAAAATCGTTCGGCTGAGATTGAAAAATCGTTTGGCGCACATTTTTTGATGACTTTCTTGTGCGCTGTTTTTGATGACCTTGTGCGTTGTTTTGATAGCCCCGTCCCCCGTTTTTCCGATAAGGGGCACCGAGAAACGGGGAACGGGACGGCAAGGGCAGAGTTACTTCCAGCCTCCGCCGAGGGCTTTATAGAGGTTGATGATCATCAACTGTTTGTCGCACACGGCATTGCTCAACGACACTTGGGCATCGAAGTAGTTACGTTGGGCATCCAGAAGGTCCAAGTAACCGATGACCCCGTTGATGTATTGCAGTTGTGCCAGCTCCACTGCCGTACGCGAAGCTTCGGCCAGTTGGCGGCGCGACTCGTAGATGTCTTTTATTTTGTTGAAGTTGATGATGGCGTCATGCGTCTCCTTGAAGGCTGTGAGCACCGTTTTCTCATATTCGGCCACGGCACCTTCGTAAGCGGTCCGTTTGGCTTTCAGAGCCGCACGGTTTTTGCCCATGGCAAAGAGGGGGCTCAGCAAGTTGCCTGCAAGATAGGAGTAAGGCGATTTCAGGAGATCCCGGAGCGTTTCGCTTTCCGCACCTAATGTGGCGGTCAGTGCCAGGCGGGGGAACATGTTGGTATAGGCCAATCCCACTTCGGCATGGGCTGCCATCAGTTCCCGTTCGGCTTTCCGTATGTCGGGGCGTCGTTCCAGAAGCGTGGAGGGCAATCCCAAGGGAAGAGCGTCGGGCAACTGTATTTCTTCGGGCAGGACGTTGCGGTTTACGGCGTAGGGGAAATCACCGGTCAAGAGTGCGATTTCGCTTTCTTTCAGGGAAATCCTGCGTTCCAGGTCTGGTACCATGGTGGTCGTCTTGGCCAATTCCACTTTGGCTTGCTGGAATACGATTTCGGAGGTCAGCCCACCCTTGAAACGGATTTCTGCTAAGCGTACGCCCTCACGCCGTGCTTCCAACGTACGGCGCACGATGGCCAGTTCGTTGTCCAACGCCATCAGTTCGAAGTAAGACTGTGCGACCTGTGCCACCAACCCCATTTTTACGGCCCGGCAGTTTTCCACCGAAGCCAGAAATTCCGCCGTGCTATGGTCGCGTGCCCAACGGAGGTTGCCCCATAAGTCAAGCTCCCATGAAATGGAAGCAGTAAGGCTGAGTTCCGGGTCGGCATCGAAATTGTCACCGCCGTAGTTTGTCGTTTCACGGTTGCCGTTCAGGCGGGCGGTTGCTTGCGGGAACATGTTCGCAAAGTCGATGCGTTTCAGGGCAGCCAGCTCATTCATTCGTGCCGATGCTATTTTCAGGTCTTTATTGTACGTGAGTGCCCGGTGGATCAGTTGTTGAAGAGTGGTGTCGTTGTAAAGCTCCCACCACGAGAGGTCGCCTATGGATGCCGTGTCTTGCGTAAGCGTGTCGAGCCGGGTGGGCAGGGGCATATCCGGACGGGTATAGGATTTGCCGATTTGGCAGGACGACAGTCCCGTGCCGGCTGCCAATAGGATGAGTCCGGCGCCGGAAAGGCGTTTGCGGTTGAATTTGCCTTTGGCTTTGTATATCAGTACGAAGAAGAACGGTACCAGCAGGATGCCGACCGATACGGCCACTATCATACCGAAGAATACGCCCGTGCCGATGGCTTGGCGGCTGGCCGATCCGGGACCACTGGCCACTACCATGGGCAACATACCCAGAATGAAGGCCAGTGAAGTCATGAGGATGGGACGGAAACGCAGGCGTGCCGCATGGAGGGTCGAGGTCACCAAATCGCCGCCTCGGTCTACTTCGTCTTTGGCGAATTCGACAATCAGGATGGCGTTCTTGGCGGCCAGTCCGACCAACATCACCAGTCCGATTTGGAAATAAATGTCATTTTCCAGTCCGCAGAGCGTGATGCCGAGATATGCGCCGAGGGCGGCTACCGGAAGGGATAGCAGTACGGCGATGGGTACCATCCAACTCTCATACAAGGCTGCAAGGAACAGGAAAACGAAGATGAACACGAGCATCAGCACGAGGCCGGTCTGCCCGCCCGCCTGTTTTTCCTGATAGGACAGTCCGCTCCATTCTACGCCGATGTTGTCCGGCAAATGCTCGCGGGCCACCTGTTCGATGACTTCCATGGCTTGCCCCGAACTGTAACCGTCGGCGGCGGCTCCCCGGATAATGGCACTGTTGAACATGTTGAAACGTTTGATGCTGCCTGGTCCCGTCGTATAGGAAGTCGTACCTAAGGAGGTCAGCGGTATCATGGCGTTGTTGCTTCCGCGGACGAAAAATAAATTGATGTTTTCGGGGTGTTCGCGGTAATCGGCTTCAGCCTGTATGTACACGCGGTAGATACGGTTGAACATGTTGAAGTCGTTGACGTAGACCGACCCGGTGTAGGCTTTCATCGTGGAGAAAACGTCGGCCATTGGTACGCCGGACAGTTTCACCTTGTCGCGGTCCACATCGAAATAAAGCTGCGGAATCTCGGCCTGGAGGGAGGACGAAAGCCCCGAAAGTTCCTTGCGTTGCGCTGCATAATATAATAAGGTGTCGGTAGCTTGTACGAGATTCTCGAACGTGGCGTCGCCACGCGCCTCCAGTTGCATCTCAAAACCGCCCGATGAACCCAGCCCGGGAATGACCGGAGGGGTAGACAAGTAGACTTTGCATTCGGGATATTCCTTAAAATGCGCTTTGACCTCGGCCATGACTTCGTCAATCGTGGTCTTGTCCCGTTCCTCCCATGGTTTCAGGATGACGGTCAGTTCGCTCCGCGCCTGGCTCGTACCTACGCGAGGGCTGCTTCCGGTCACGTTTTGTACGTATTCCACAGCCGGATTCTCCATCAGGTAACGGATGGCACGTTCGGTCACGTTCCGTGTACGTTCGAGTGTGGCTCCTTCCGGAAGCTCCAGTTCCACCTTGAAATATCCTTGGTCCTCTACGGGGAGGAAACTGGTCGGCACCATACGGTGAAGGATGAAAATCAGTCCGACGACCAGGCAGAAGCTCAGAATGATTCGTTTAGGATGTATCAGGACTTTCTGGATACCTTGGATGTATTTGTGGTTTCCGACGGACAACCATTCGTTGATTTTGCGGAAAACGATGTTTTTAGGTTTGTTCGGGTCTGTCGGTTTCAGGATGAGCGAGCACATGACCGGACTCAGCGTCAGGGCTACTACCGTAGAAATCAGTACCGATACCACAATCGTTACGGTGAACTGGCGGTAGAGTTGTCCCGTGATGCCCGGCAAGAAACTGACCGGTACGAATACGGCTGCCAGTACTAATGACGTGGCTATCAAGGCACCGGCCAGTCCTGTCATGGCTTTCTTCGTGGCTTCGTACGCACCGAGGTGCTCTTCTTCCATGATGCGTTCCACGTTCTCTACCACGACGATAGCGTCGTCCACCACAATACCGATGGCCAGAATCAGGCCCAACAAAGTCAGCATGTTAAGCGAGAAACCGAATATCAGCATGAAGCCGAAAGTTCCGATAAGGGAGATCGGTACGGCTACGACGGGTATCAGCGTGGCGCGCCAGCTTTGCAGGGAGAGGAAGACTACGAAAATAACCAATACCAGTGCCTCGAAGAGCGTCTTGTACACTTCGTGAATGGATTCCGAAATGTAAGTGGTCATGTCGAACGGAATCTCATATTTCAGTCCTTCCGGAAAGTTCTTGCTGATTTCGTCCATGGCATTCTTTACATTTTCTGCCACTTCCATGGCATTCGCTCCCGGCAGCATGTAGATACCGAGTACGGCGGCGTTGCCTCCGTTGATACCGCTTTCCGTGTTGTAAGACTGGGCTTCGAGCGAGATGCGGGCTACGTCGCGCAGACGGATGAGTGATCCGTCGGCATCGGCACGCAATACGATTTCCTCGAATTGGCTGACGGTAGAGAGCCGCCCTTTGGTGGAGATGGGAATGGTGATGTCCAAACCTTCTATGGGTTGCTGGCCGAGTACGCCCGCTGCGGATTCACGGTTTTGGTCTTTTAAGGCGTTCTGCACGTCTTGTACCGTCAGACCGAAGTTGGCCAGCTTGTCCGGTTGCACCCATATCTGCATGGCGTAATAGCGGCTTCCGATGTTCGACACACGGCCCACACCCGGAATGCGTCGCAATACGTCGAGCACATTGATGGTGGCAAAGTTACTCAGATAGATTTCATCGAATTTCGGGTCGTCGGAAGTCAGACATAAGGTCATGAGCTGGCTGGGCGCCTGTTTCTCCACGGAGATACCGTTTTGTATCACCTCGGCAGGCAGGCGGGATTCTGCCAGTTTCACGCGGTTCTGTATTTCTACAGCCGCTAAGTCGGGGTCGGCCGAGATGTCGAACGTAATCGTGGCGGAAAAACCTCCGGAATTGGAACTGCTGGACTCCATGTACAGCATGCCCGGCGTTCCGTTCAGTTCCTGTTCGATGGGGGTGGCTACGGCCTGCGATACCGTCAGCGCACTGGCTCCCGGATAGGATGCGCTGATCTTGACTACCGGAGGCGTAATTTGAGGATATTGGTCGATGGGCAATAAGGTCAGACCTATGATACCCACGATGACAATCAGTATGGAGATGACCATCGAGAACACCGGACGGTCAATGAAATAAGTCACTTTCATGGGCTTTCTCGCTTATTTGGCAGTTGTCGTTTGCTGTTTCTTTTCGTTTGTCTCAGCCGAAGCTACGTGCACTTTCATGCCGGGGTTCAGCTTATGGTAACCTTCGGTGACAAGCTGTTCGTTCGGAACCAGACCGCGTTCCACTACGACGTGGTTCCCGAATTCCGGTCCTAATTCGATGAAACGCCGTTCTACGGTGGAGTCTTTACGCATGACAAAGACGTATGCCCCACCTTTTTCAATAATAAGTGCTTTTTGTGGGACTACCGTGGCGTTCTCGCGGACGTCGAGCAGGGCTTTGACTTTTGTGAACTGTCCCGGCAACAGCACGTGGTCCGGATTAGGCATTTCCGCACGTACGGAGAAGGTGCCGGTCCGAGGGTCTACTTGGGGTTCCGCAAAGTCCACCAATCCCTTGAAAGGATAGGTCGTATTGTCCGGCAAAGTAATGGTGACGGTAGGCTGCCAAGAGCGGTTCTGGTCTTTTTGTCCTATATTTACGTTACGTTCTTTACTTTTGAGGTAGTCGAGGGCGGTCATGCTGAAGTCCACCAGTACCGTATCGCTCTTGACGATAGTAGCCAGCAGCGATTTACCGCCACTGCCCACCAAAGTACCCAAGTCTACATGCCGTTCGCTGATATGGCCGGAGATGGGGGAACGCACGATGGTGTAGCCCAGTTCTTGTTCCGCCTGGTCCAAATCGGCTTGACTCATTCCCACACTGGCCACAGCCGTTTCGTATGCTGCTACGGCATTGTCCAAATCCAACTGGCTGGCTGCATTTTGTTCGTACAAGGGCTTGATGCGGTCCAGGTCGCGTTTGGCCTTTCGGGCTTGTGCCTCGTCTTTCTTCAACTGCGCACGCGCTTTGTCGGCTTTGGCACGGTATTGCCGTTGGTCGATGACAAAAAGAACCTGGTTGCGGCTGACGTACGTGCCTTCTTCAAATAACATGTTCTCCAGAAACCCTTCCACACGGGCGCGTACCTCCACGAACTGTTGGGCACGTATGCGTCCTACGTATTCTCCGAAGATTTCCACATTCTGTTGCTCTACGGGCATGACAGAGACCACTGGAATGTCGGGGGCCGGTTGCTTCTCGCGGGTCAGGACCCAGTACACGCCTACCACCAATACGATGCATATAAAAGCATAAAGTAACTTCTTTTTCTTAAATCTCAATTCCTTCTTGTTCAATGGATATTTCATTTCATAATGGGTTGGATGTTCAATCAGTATAAGGTGATTCGGGTGCAAAAGTAGTTTGTTTTATTGCATTTTGCCTAATAATAAATATGAAAAAAGACTAATCTGCCGGATTATCCCTATCTTTGCACCGCTTTTCTGTTTTTTCACTCCTATGATGCAATATGTTAAGGATTTGACCCACGGTTCCATTCGCGGACAACTGGTAAGACTGGCTCTTCCCGTCATGGGGTCGTCATTTGTCCAAATGGCCTATAGTTTTACCGATATGGCTTGGGTAGGAAACTTGGGCAGCAAATCGGTCGCGTCGATTGGGGCTGTCGGGGTGCTGACGTGGACGAGTAATTCCCTGGCTCTTATCAATAAAGTCGGTGCGGAGGTAAATGTCAGCCAGTGTATCGGTGCGCAGCGTATGGATAAAGCGCAGGCTTATGCGTCACATAATCTGACGTTGGCTTTGTTGATTTCTGTCGTATGGACGACATTAATCTGGACGTGTGCCGTTCCGTTGATAGGGATATTCGGGATGGAAAGCGACGTGACGCAGTTATCAGTGGAATATTTGCGGGTGGTATCTACGGCTTTCCCTTTTATTTTTATGTCTGCCGCTTTCACCGGAATCTATAATGCTTCGGGGCATACGCAGGTTCCTTTTTATGTAAATGGGATAGGATTGGCACTCAATATGCTGCTTGACCCGCTTTTCATTTTAGGTTTCGGCATGGGGACTTTAGGAGCTGCCTGGGCCACTTGGATATCTCAGGCTACGGTTTGCCTGATGTTTTTTTACGTATTGATGAGGAGACGCCGCTTGTTCGAACGTTTCCGGATATTGGTTCCGCTGCGTTTGCCTTACGTCCCTTTAATCTTCAAAGTCGGGTTGCCGGTGGCTTTGTTGAATATCTTTTTCTCGTTGATTAGCCTGTTCATGGGGCGTACGGCATCGGCAGAGGGAGGATATCTGGGGGTAATGACTTTGACGGCAGGCGGGCAGTTGGAGGCTATAGCTTGGTACACTTCTCAAGGATTCAGTACGGCGCTGAGTACCTTTGTGGCACAAAACTATGCGGCCGGATGTACGGAACGTATTCGCAAGGCTTTTAAAATGACGTTGGGGATTACGGCTGCCATAGGTGCCGGATGCATTAT
>OGYZ01002016.1_pt1 | contig 14714 bp, 9 predicted proteins | sample 1576681 | NCBI WGS metagenome assembly OGYZ01 (sample SAMEA3541480, study PRJEB24748) | human gut metagenome | biome: human gut; feature: human-associated habitat; material: faeces | place: China | collected 2012 | reverse complement strand
CGCCGACCCTCTGCTTGTAAGGCAGATGCTCTGAACCAGCTGAGCTAAACGCCCGTACACTTCCGTTTCAAAAGCGATGCAAAGGTACAGCTTATTTTGACATTACCAAAACTTTTGCATAATATTTTTCGATATTTTTTTAGTCATTTAGCGACACGCTCTGTTTTTCAAGCATTTAGTACGTTCACTTTTTTGCCTCATTTTTCCGGATAACCTTTGCCGGATTGCCAACGGCTATGCTATCGGATGGAATATCTTTCGTCACCACACTACCCGCACCGATGATACAACGGTCGCCGATGGTGACGCCCGGACACAAAATGGCACCGCCGCCAATCCAGCAATCCTCTCCTATCGTCACCGGATAGGCATATTCCTTTTCCGTACGACGCTCGATATAATCCATCGGATGATGGGGAGTGTATATCTGTACGCATGGACCGACCAACGTATGGGTACCAATCGTGATATATCCCCCGTCCAGGAAAGTGCAATTGGCATTGACAAAGACATGCTCACCCAACCGGATACCATCCCCGTGGTCGCAATGGAACGGCGGACAGATGACGGACGTGGCGGGAATGCCCGGTACCAGTTCCTCCAGCAAGCTCCGGTAATCCTCATCGTAAGTACTCATCACACGCATCTTTGCCAGCAAGCGCTTGGCATGCTCGAACTTTACCTGTATCTCCGGAGCGGACATGTCCGCCAGCTGGGAGCTACGCATTTTTTCTACTTCATTCATATTGTTTCTTCTTTTGATTCATACAGAGACCCAACCCCGAACAAAGATAGGGAAATAAACCCAGTATAACAAAAGAGCGGAAAACCTTTCGGCCTTCCGCTCCTGCAATCGTTTACAGAGCAAACAAATTATTTGTACTCCTGCCAGCTCTTAATCTGGATACCTTCCAGATTCATTTCGCAGAATGCCTCGATAAAGGCACTTGCGAGGCGGGCATTGGTAATCAACGGGATATTGTGGTCGATGGCGCCGCGACGAATCTTGTAGCCATTGGTCAGCTCACGTTTCGTATGGTTCTTCGGGATGTTGACAATCAAGTCGAAGGCATGGTCGGCAATCATCGTCATCACGTTGTTTTCCGCATCCGGGCGTTCATCCGGCCAGTAAACGGCCTCCGTCGTCACGCCGTGAGCGTTGAGGAAAGCGGCTGTACCTGCCGTAGCATAAATCTTATAGCCTTTGGCAAAGAGCATGCGACTGGCATCCAGCAAATCTACCTTGGACTTCATGGCTCCGGAGGAGAACATCACGCCCTTCTCGGGACGAGGGATTCTGAATCCGGTAGCAATCATGGCATTCAGCAACGCTTCGGAGAAATCATCGCCAATGCAGCCCACCTCACCGGTAGATGACATGTCTACACCCAACACCGGGTCTGCCTTGTGCAGACGGGAGAAGGAGAACTGGCTTGCCTTTACACCGATGCGATCGATGTCGAATGCCGACTTGTCCGGTTGTGTATAAGGAGCGTCGAGCATGATGCGGGTAGCAGTCTCGATGAAGTTGCGCTTCAGCACCTTCGATACGAACGGGAAGCTGCGCGATGCACGGAGGTTACACTCGATAACCTTCACCTCGTTGTTGCGAGCCAGGAACTGGATGTTGAAAGGACCGGAGATATTGAGTTCCTTTGCAATCTGGCGGCTGATTTTTTTAATGCGGCGTGCCGTTGCAAAGTAAATCTTCTGTGCCGGGAATACCAGAGTAGCGTCACCGGAGTGTACACCGGCAAACTCTACGTGCTCGGAGATGGCGTATTCCACCACTTCACCGTTTTGGGCAACAGCGTCGAACTCGATTTCCTTGGTGTTCTGCAAGAACTGGGATACAACAACCGGATATTCCTTAGATACTTCGGCAGCCATCTTCAAGAAGTTTTCCAGCTCTTCTTCGTCGTAGCATACGTTCATCGCAGCACCGGAGAGTACGTAAGACGGACGCACCAGTACCGGATAGCCCACCTTCTCTACAAAGCCTTTCACATCTTCCAGGCTGGTGAGTTCCTGCCAAGCCGGCTGGTCGATGCCCAGCTGGTCGAGCATAGCGGAGAACTTGTTACGGTTTTCTGCACGGTCGATGGAGATGGGTGAAGTACCCAGCACGGGAACTGACTGGCGGTGAAGCTTCATAGCCAGGTTGTTCGGAATCTGTCCACCCACTGAGACGATGACACCGCGCGGCTGCTCCAAGTCGATAACGTCGAGCACACGCTCGAAGGAGAGCTCGTCGAAGTAGAGACGGTCGCACATGTCGTAGTCCGTAGAAACGGTTTCGGGGTTATAGTTAATCATGATGGACTTGTAGCCCAGCTTGCGGGCAGTCTGGATGGCGTTCACCGAACACCAGTCGAACTCTACAGACGAACCGATGCGGTAAGCGCCCGAACCAAGCACAACCACTGATTTTTCATTCTTATAATAGTTCACATCATAACCCTGAACGGCATACGTCATGTAGAGGTAGTTCGTCAGTTCCGGATGTTCGGAAGCCACCGTATTGATGCGCTTCACGGCAGGCAGGATGCCCAGCTCTTTACGACGGGCACGTACGGCGAGGTTTTCCTTCTCCATATTGCCTTGCGGATTCAGTACGAAGCGGGCAATCTGGAAGTCGGAGAAGCCAAGCACTTTTGCTTCGCGCAGCACATCGGCAGGAATGTCTTCTACCTTATTATATTGAGAAAGTTTCTGCTTGTAGTCTACGATGTTCTTCAGCTTGCCCAAGAACCAGGGATCAATCTTGGTCAGCTCGAAGATACGGTCGATGGTATATCCCTTTTCCAAAGCCTCGGCAATAGCAAAGACACGCAGGTCGGTGGGGTGCGACAGTTCATAATCCAGGTCCTCGAATTCCACGTCTTCATTACCCACGAAGCCGTGCATTCCCTGACCAATCATACGCAGACCTTTCTGAATGATTTCTTCGAAAGAGCGACCGATGGACATAATTTCACCCACGGACTTCATGCTCGAACCGATTTCGCGGCTGACACCTACGAACTTCGTCAAGTCCCAACGCGGAATCTTGCAAATCAAGTAATCCAGCTGCGGAGCGGCATATGCAGAGTTGGGAGTTCCCATCTCGCCAATCTGGTCGAGCGTATAGCCCAAAGCAATCTTGGCAGCCACGAATGCCAGCGGATAACCGGTAGCCTTGGAAGCCAATGCGGAAGAACGGGAGAGACGTGCGTTCACCTCGATGACACGATAGTCGTTTGTCTCGGCGTTGAACGCATACTGGATGTTACATTCACCCACGATGCCCAGGTGGCGGATACATTTGGTGGAGAGTTCCTGCAACATTTTCACCTGCTCGTCGGTCAATGAGCAAGTGGGAGCCACTACGATGGACTCACCCGTATGAATACCCAGCGGGTCGAAGTTTTCCATGCTTGCCACCGTGAAGCAGTGGTCGTTGGCATCGCGGATTACCTCAAATTCAATTTCCTTCCAACCCTTCAGAGACTCTTCTACCAGAATCTGCTTGGAGAAAGTGAAAGAGCTTTCGGCCAATTTAATGAAGGCTTCCTCGTCCGGACAAATACCGCTTCCCAGTCCGCCCAGAGCATAAGCCGAGCGCACCATCACGGGGTAGCCAATCTCGCGGGCTGCCTTCAGTGCGTCTTCCATGCTCTCCACAGCGTGGCTCTTCGGAGTCTTCATCGGAATCTCGTCCAGCTTCTTCACAAAGAGGTCACGGTCTTCGGTGTACATAATCGCCTCAACGGAGGTACCCAGCACGCGCACGCCATATTTCTGAAGAATTCCGTTCTGGTAGAGTTCCGTACCGCAGTTCAGCGCCGTCTGTCCGCCGAATGCCAGCAAAATGCCGTCGGGACGTTCTTTCTTGATGATTTCTTCCACGAAATAAGGAGTTACCGGCAAGAAATAAACTTGATCGGCGATACCTTCCGATGTCTGGATAGTAGCAATGTTCGGGTTTACCAAAACAGAACCGATACCTTCTTCGCGCAACGCCTTCAGCGCCTGCGAACCGGAATAGTCAAACTCTCCGGCCTGACCAATCTTGAGCGCACCAGAACCCAAGACAAGCACTTTCTTTAAATTCTTTTCCATATTCTCTTGTTGTCTATTAAGTTACGAGTTACAAGCTACGAACTACGAGTTGTAGCTATTTCACAAAAAAAATGCGTCACCCAATAAAGGATTAACGCATTACCAAAGAACTAAAAATATCTTTCTCGAAAAAAGAGAAACTGACGGCTCCCGAATGAAATTCATTCGAACGGAGGTTATATTTGCTTCTCATTTCCTGCGATTGCATAGTCTCTTTAAAATTTGTGCAAAGTAACGACTTATTTACGAAAAGAGCAAATTGTGGCATGTTTTTTTGCATAAAAGAAACGTCATCCTCCATAATAGAAGAACGACCGCCACCCGCAACCGAAATCTTTTTCCGAAAAATGCGATTCCATATAAAAAAGAAAGACTATACCTCAGTAAAGGCATTTGCAGATAAATATGAAGATTCTCCCCACCAAAACTTGCTTTTCTCGCCACGGAAACTTACCTTTGTGCCTATACAAAAATAGAACAAGGATTCTGTTTCTACAAACAAAGCCTTTATTCTTAAAAATAAAATTTCTATTCCTTGGAATAAAGGCTTTATTCTAAGATTTCTCCGCCACCAAAAGAACTTTGCTCCGCAGGGAAAAGGACTTTGCAACGAAGGAAAGAAAAGAAAGGAGAACGCAACAATGACCACACGCTACCAAATGAAAGAAATGCCCGACTTGCAAGGCACGGGCGAACCGATCACCTACCCCAAGATGGTGATGACCGGACAGACCAGCACGCGCGAACTGGCGGAATACATCGCCATGACCTCGGGATTCTCGAAAGGCGTAACCGAAGGAATCATCTGCGAGTTGGGCGAAGCCCTGGCCCACGAAATGGGAATGGGACGCTCGGTGAAGATAGAAGGATTGGGCGTATTCACCCCCGCACTGTCCATCTACCCCGACAAGGAACGCGAACAGCCCCAAGAAAGCACCACGAAGCGAAACGCGCGGAGCATCTACGTAAGTGGCGTGAACTTCCGCACGGACAAGGCCTTGATTAGAGAAACCAACCATTGGTGCGAACTGGAACGTGCCTCCTGGAAACCCGCACGCTCGTCGAAGAAATACACCCCCGAACAACGTCTGGCTCTGGCGCATCAGTATCTGGACAAGCATGCCTTCCTTACTGTCAGCATCTACCGGCAACTGACCGGACTCGTCCGCTCCACCGCCACCGTGGAACTGCGCAAATGGGCACATACTCCCGGCAGCGGAATCGATACAAGCGGCATCGGAAGCCATAAGGTATACGTGAAAAGGAAAGAAAGCGTCATCCCTTGAGGTTTCGATAATTATAGGTATCTTTGCCGGTCTTAATGGCTTTTATACAATGAAGAAACTAAAAAATACATAATATGGCAAAAGAAAAAATCATCCTTACGGGCGACCGCCCCACAGGACGCCTGCACATAGGACACTATGTAGGCTCATTGAGAAGAAGAGTGGAACTGCAAAACTCCGGCTTGTACGACAAGATTTTCATCTTCATCGCCGACGCACAAGCGCTGACGGACAATATGGAGAATCCGGAAAAGGTGCGCCAGAACGTCATCGAGGTGGCACTGGACTACCTGGCTTGCGGACTGGACCCGACGAAGAGTACCATCTTCATCCAATCCCAGATACCGGAACTCTGCGAACTGACCTTCTACTATATGGACCTGGTGACCGTGAGCCGCCTGCAACGCAACCCGACGGTAAAGACCGAAATCCAGATGCGTAATTTCGAGACAAGCATCCCCGTAGGTTTCTTCACCTACCCCATCAGCCAGGCAGCGGACATTACCGCCTTCCGCGCCACTACCGTGCCCGTGGGCGAAGACCAGGAGCCGATGATTGAACAAGCTCGTGAAATCGTACGCCGTTTCAACTATATATATGGTGAAACCCTCGTGGAACCGGAAATCCTGTTGCCCGACAATGCAGCCTGCCTGCGCCTGCCGGGAACGGACGGCAAAGCCAAGATGAGCAAGAGCCTCGGCAACTGTATCTATCTTTCGGACTCTGCCGACGAGGTGCAGAAGAAGGTGAAGAGCATGTATACCGACCCCGACCACCTGCGTGTGCAAGACCCCGGAAAATTGGAAGGCAACACCGTATTCACTTACCTGGATGCCTTTTGCCGTCCGGAACACTTCGGCCTTTATCTGCCCGAATATCCGAATCTGGACGAACTGAAAGCCCACTACCAACGTGGCGGTCTGGGCGACATGAAAGTGAAGAAGTTCCTCAACGAAATTATGCAGGAGACACTGGAGCCTATCCGCAACCGCCGCAAGGAGTTTGAAAAAGACATCCCCGCCATCTACGACATGCTGAAGAAAGGTTGCGAAACTGCCAGGGAAACCGCTGCCGCAACCTTGGACGATGTACGCAAGGCTATGAAGACAAACTACTTTGATGATGCGGAACTGATTGCAGAGCAAGTAAAGAAATTCGGCGGAGAATAAGGGATAGGAGATACGAGTTACAAGGAGCTGCCTGTTACAAGTTACTGGTTACAAAAAATGAGGGGCATGCGTCATAATAACGCATGCCCCTTCTCATTTCTATAACTCGTAACTCCTTGTAGCTTGTAGCTCGTAGCTTTCTAATTGGCAGATTTCACCAATACCACACGGTTCAGAATCGGCTGTCCGAACTTATCGACACCACCACCGGCATCCACCTTCAGGCGGTCAGCAGGAATTCCGTATTGTTTTACCAATACATCGACCACGGCTTGTGCACGCTTCAAACTCAACTCTTTGTTGAATGCCGGCGTACCGGTTGCAGAGTCTGCATATCCGTTTACAGTGTAAGTGGCGTTCGGGAACTGTTTCATCTGGTCTGCCAGATAAGACAAGTTCATTGCTTCACGTGGAGAGACTTCGGCAGAACCGATATTGAAGAATACGGTACGCGGTGCTATATCCGGATCGGGAACAATCACTTCGGTTTCCGTAACTTCGGCCACCGGCTGGTTCTGTGCAGCCACCAATGCATTCTGCAGCTGCTGGTTGGCAGCTCCCATCTCTGCAAGCTGTGCCTGCATGGCAGCCAGCTCTACCTGAGAAATCAACTGAGGCATCGGGCGACGGAATCCACGGGCGGGGAAACGGTATGTCAACCCTACCGTTGCACTCAGCACGCCATCATATCCATGATCGCCGCCAACTTCGCCATCGAACTTATCTTCAACGCCCATTGCGCTCAGCTCCAGGTTAATATCTATCGCATTGGAAATACGGAAGCGATTGATGATACCCGCGTTTACAGACAGAGCTTCGCGGTGAGGCTTTGTGTAGTTGTGAGTGAAGCCAGCACCTACATAAGGAATGATTTCATACACACGGTGCTGGTTGTATCCTCCAAACAGCGCATTCAGATTGAACATCACATCTCCGTGCAGATTCATATAGTCGAAACGCTGTTTGTAGTAGCCGTCATCCATCTGAGTGCCTTTCACGTAGTCAGCACCTGCATCATACGTGTATCCTCTTGCCTGAAGGCCGCTATATTGCAGACGTACTCCCAGTCCCGGGGTGAACCATTTGCCGATGGCAAAATTCAGCGTCGGACTGATACGCTTGCCAAAACTTCCTGCCTTATCATTATCTCCAAAAGTTGCTTCGGCACCACCGCCTATAGAGAAAAACCAATTACTCCAGAACGGATTAGTGATTACCTGATATTTATCCTGAACCTGGATAACACCAAATTCTTCCACAACTTCAGTCTTTTGCTGCGCCATGGCAACAGAAGACACCCCGGCCAAAGCCAGTAACATTAGAATCTTTTTCATATACCTTAAAATAGTTAAGTGGTTAATTAAACTCTTTATCATTCAAACTGTCTAATTAACGCCAACAGAACTAAAAGGTTCTGAATATTTGTACTTTTTTTGCCTTGATGCCAAAGAAAGCACTCTTCCTTATTTGGAGAAAAGCTTTTCTATGTCGTCTTCTTTAATGGTCGCCAGCACCGTCTTTCCGTCCGGAGTATAATTCGGGGATGGGCATGCAAACAGATTGTCCACGAGATTGGACATTTCCTCGTTGCTCAGCACTTGTCCATAAACGATGGCCGCAGCACGCGCCAAAGTCGATGCAAGAATTGTCTGTACCTCTTCCTTAACGTCATTCCCTTTTTCCATAGCAGTATGTACCATATTCCGGACCAATTCTACCGGGTTCAATCCCTCTATGCCCGAAGGTATGCCGTTGATGGCATAGCTGCCGCCACCCAGCGGACTCAAATCGAAGCCTACGGCCGACAAATCTTCCAATATACCGTCCAGCACGGCAGCTTCCGAAGCCGGCAACTGGATAATCTCTGGAAACAATACCCCCTGCGATACCCCTTGTTTCTGTCGAATCTGACTCATATAGCGGTCGAACAATACCCGGACATGCGCACGGTGCTGGTCTATCAGCATCAGACCCGATTTAACGGAAGTCAGAATAAAACGCCCCTTGAACTGAAAGTGTTGCGCTCCTTTCTCTACCGTTGCCTCATTGCCGTAGAAAGAGGCGCTTGCCTCGGAAGGAACCGTTTCCTGAAAATAAGAAACCCTCTCCTCCTCTCTTGGAGCCGTACCGGTAACCGTATCCTCTACAAAAGGCTCTTCCGCCATCGGCTCGTTCATCCTGCTAGCCTTTTCCAAACCGGAATAAAGCCCCTCCCACTCCACCTTGGGGCGCGAATAATTGCCACCGCCTCCATAGGAAGAAGTGGAAGACGTCTTGAAGGGATTGAAATCCGTGTTATAGTGTACCTTCGGAGGCTCTATCGGACGAGCCTGCTCGAATGCAGGAATATCCGGCATGTCCTCGGTATCAAAATCGATAGTAGGTATAGCGCTAAACTTGCCTAAGGATTCCTTGACCGCAGCCGATATAATCTGCCAGATAGCCTGCTCATTCTCGAACTTAATCTCCGTCTTCGTCGGATGGATGTTCACATCGATATTGGCAGGGTCTACCTCGAAATAAATAAAGTAGGAGATTTGCTCACCGGCAGGAATCAGATGCTCATAAGCGTCCATCACTGCTTTGTGGAAATAGGGGTGACGCATATAACGCCCGTTCACAAAAAAGTATTGGTGCGCTCCTTTCTTGCGCGAGGTTTCCGGCTTGGCAACAAAACCGGAAATCTTTATCATCGTCGTATTAACGTCTACGGACAGCAACTGCTGATTCAGTTTCTTTCCGAAAACTGCCATGATGCGTTGCCGCAAAGGCATTACCGGAAGATTGAACAATTCCGTATCATTACTATACAGATAGAAGGCTACCTCAGGATGCACCAGCGCTATACGCTCGAATTCCGTAAGGATATTGCTCAACTCCGTAGAGTTGGCTTTCAGGAATTTACGCCGGGCAGGAATATTGAAGAATAGGTTCTTGATGGAAAAATTGCTTCCCTTAGGGCAGGAAACGGCTTCCTGGCTCTCGACTTTAGAGCCGGCAATCAACAGTCGCGTCCCCAGCTCCTCGCTGGCTGGGCGTGTTTTCAACTCCACTTCAGCTACCGCAGCAATGGAAGCCAACGCTTCTCCACGGAAGCCCATGGTGCGTAGGGCAAACAAATCGGCAGCTTCGCGTATCTTTGAAGTTGCATGGCGTTCAAAAGAAAGACGCGCATCCGTTTCGGACATCCCCTTTCCGTCATCAATCACCTGAATGCAGGTCTTGCCCGCATCGGTAATCAGCACATGTATTTCCTCTGCTTCGGCATCAATTGCATTTTCCACCAATTCCTTCACAACAGATGCCGGACGCTGAATCACCTCTCCGGCAGCAATCTGATTGGCAACCGAATCGGGCAGCAAATGAATGATATCGCTCATGATAATGTTTAATGATTAGGGATTAATGATTAATCATTATTAAATGATTCCGTTACTGATGGCATACCACAGATAAATCAGCACAGCTATGACAACAAGGATTATGCCCAAATGCATCGGCTTACGTCCGCTCTCCTTGCGCCGCTTCAAGTGAGTTGTTCCTTCTATGAATTTGCCCCGTATATCCTCGGGCGAGAATTCCTTTTCCGGCAGCATACCCAGGTCACGCTTGGCGTTTTCTTCCATCTTCGCCAACTTCTCTTTCCGCTCATCCACATAGATATAGCTATGATTGAAGCCACGAGGCTTCCGCATTGCAAACATTCCCATGACGCTACTTATTATTTCGTTTAATATGCATATTCCTTGGCGAAGTTACAGGTTTCCGGTCACTTTTCTTCAATACTTCACCTGCTTTTTTAGCCCTCCACTCGAAGATATCCTCCTTGTTGAGCGGACGGATGTAGTCGAACCAGACAAAAGAAGGCAGCTTGCTCTTATCTGGTGGAATCTGGTCCAGAGGATAGGCTGTACCGGTAGTCTTTCCAACAAAGACTCCGCGCTCCATCCTTCTCTCCTTCAAGTACATTTTCAAAAGTCCGCCTTCCGAATAGTTCATCATAATCAGCGAACTGTCCTTCTCCTCTACCGGATAATACACCACCAGTACATTGCCGTTTACCTCCACCAGACGCATGTCTCCATCTATGAAGAAAGCCTTCATCTCCTTACCGGAAACTTGGTTATAGTGAATACTGTCCTTTTTCTCTACCGTCAGGGCCTGGTTGATGATATGCGCCCAGTCGATGGTACTATCGTTCATGTAAATTTTAATTTCCTCGCCCAACAACTGCTGTTCCCCGTGCCACAATATAGGGTCGGTATACATCGTCATGCAAGAGTCCTTGGAATTATACACCAACGAATCGCATACGGCCTGCACATCCGTGCGATAAGCACGCACCTTATGATAGGCACGCATCTCCCGGTACATGGAATCGGTATTCATATGGTAGGTAATCAGCCTCAAAGTATCACCGTGCATGAACAGACTGTCGCCCTGCGAATAGTCGATAGCTACGGCACGTTTGGTGGCAACGGCGCTTCCGGTCAGTTCGTTGTAGAAACAGTAGTCGCCAGTCAACATGTTCCGGTTGACCGTATCATTCATCTGTACATTGTCAAAAGCCTCGCCGTATCCCAAGATGCGGTCGTAGAAAAGGCTGTCACCGGTCAGTTTCTTGCCTTCGTTAGTCAGTACGGAACGGTCGAGCAGTTCTGCCTGCTCAGTAGTCGTATTGTACACGCCACGTTCGGAATAAATATGATTTTGGTCACTCACAATGTCGGAGGGTCCTAAAATTGTGGCAATCTTAGTAGCTGTACTATACTTCAAGGTATCCGAAGTCAAAACAAACTTCGGGTTGACCAGCTTCACGTCGTGGTTGAAGACAGCCAACTTAGTGGCAGGGCTATATTCTCCCCACTCGGAAGTCAGCACATTATCCTCGTCGGTCAGCGTACCGCCTTCGAAGTAATAGCCCAAATCGTACAGACGGTCATAGTTCAAACTGTCAGTTGTCAGCACCGTATTACGATTTATCATACGTACATTCTCACGCAGCATGGCCAACTGCGACATGCCGTCATAATACAGATAGTCTCCATAGATAAACAAGGTGTCGCCCTGCTCCATACGCACATTGCCGAATGCCTCCACAGAATTTATCTTTTCGAATATCAGCGCACTGTCACAGAACATGTACATACTGTCATGCTTCATCCTCACCGAGCCGATGAGTACCTGCACATCAGGACGCAACTGTTTGTCCGCCTGCGCCTCATCTGCGTACAACAAATCGACGCGCGTCTTCTTCTTTTCCGGCGTCTCCGTCTTTTTCTGTTCAATTGAGTCCACTTTCTTCTTCTCCGGTGCACCAGTACTCTTCTTCTTGTCCTGCGCACTCAGCAGACAGATGCCAAACAAGCATAGAATACCTACCAGGAGGTATCTATGCTTGTTCAGGAAATGATTTTTTGTATTCTTCTTTTGCATACAAATCTATGTAAATCCTTCCGGATTATTCTTTAATCCAGCCCGGATACTTGAACGTACAGTTATTCTTCCAATTATCCTTGATACGGACATACGTGTGCTTCTGCTTCTCACGAATCCACTTGTCCAGCACTTCGTCGCGGCGTTTTTCCAACACAATCTCTTTCAAGTTCTGATAGTCATCGGCAATGGTAGCCTTGTGTCCCATCGTACGGCTCTTCAGCTTCACAATCACGCACTCTTCCTTTCCGGTCTTTTGCGGAATCATGGTGAAGGCTTCGGAGATTTCGCCCACTTTCATCTTATCCACCACCTTGGCTATTTCAGGGGGAAGTTCCTGCATCTCAAAACGGGAAGTGTTCGTATTAGGATTCGGCAACAAACCATGATTGTTGCGCGTATCCTTATCCTGCGAAAGCACGGAGGCAGCCTCTTCAAAAGAGAATTTGTTATTGCGGATATCATCGGCAATAGAGTCCAAACGGGCACAACCGGCAGCCAGAGCTTCTTCCGGAATATGCGGTTTCAACAGAATGTGGCGTGTTTTAATACGGTCACCGCGCTTCTCTATCAACTGAATGATATGGAAACCATATTCAGACTCTACAATCTTGGAAACCTTGCTGGGGTCTTGCAAGTTGAAAGCCACATTGGCATAAGCGGGGTCCAGCATACCGCGTCCTGAGAATTCAATCTCACCGCCACGCATGGCCGAACCACGGTCCTCAGAGTACAGACGAGCCAACATGGAAAAGCTTTCACCCTTATTGACACGGTCGGTATACTCACGCAAACGTCTCTTTACATCTTCTATTTCCTCCAAAGGGACCTTAGGCTGCTGAGTGATAATCTGCACCTCCACCTGGGTAGGGATATAAGGAATGCTGTCCTGCGGCAAATCCTTGAAGTAACGGCGCACCTCGGCCGGAGTTATCTTAATCTCGCCCACCAGTTTCTGCTGCATCTTCTGAACCTTCAATCCTTCACGGGCATTCTCGCGCAGCGTTTCACGAATCTGGCTGGAAGTCTTGTTGAAGTATTCCTCCATTTTCTCACGCGAACCGATATTGGCGATATACATATTCGTCATATAGTCCACACGCTGGATAACCTCACTCTCGGATACTTCGATACTGTCGAGGGCAGCCTGGTGAAGATACAGTTTCTGCACGGCTATCTCCTCAGGTATCACGCAATAAGGGTCACGGTCAAATTTGCGTCCTTCATACAATGCACTCATGCGTGCCTCTTCCACTTCGGACTTCAGTATAGCCTCGTCACCTACTACCCACACTACCTCGTCAATCACGTTGTCTTGTCCATAAACGGTAGAACCGACTAATAGCGTCAAGGCAAATAAAATTACAAACTTAAAGTTCATACACTGTTTCATTCTTGGTGTCTTATTCTAAATAATATTTAATCTTGTCTCTTTTCACCGCCCGTTGATACAAATCATCCTTCACTTGCTTCATGAATTCCACCTGCTTCACGTTCAGCAGCATATCCTTCACTTGGCTACGGGCAAACTCATAGGGTTCCTGCTCTCCCACCGGGCGATAATCGCTCACATTCAGGAAATAATGGAAAGCCGTATCCTTCAGCTCTACATGGCGATTCTTGTCCAGATACTCGTCCACATCAGAAACCTTCAAGGGCAGCATATCCAGTACTTCCGATACCTGCACCCATTTATCATAAAAATACTCATACTTCACAGCATTCTGCAGACTGTACTTTTCCAGATGTTCCACCGCCTCACGGGTTTCCATCTTGTACCAGCGACGAACATTGCCCAGCTGTGGGGCTGTCAAAGGAACTTTGATGAACAAGCCTTTCATCAACGGACGTTCCACTTTGAAGAGCGCCTGATTCTTCTCGTAATACTCCGTCAAGTCTTGTTCTGAAATCTCCTCTGATAGTCGCTGATGTATTAAAGCCTGCTGATAGGTATGCATTATCAATGCTTTGCGATAATTCTCCACAAGTTTATCAATCTCACCGTTATTGGGAATATTGCTCTGCGCTTTATCGTACAACAAAATATCTTCCACCCAATTACGGATATAATGTTCTGCAAACAACAGACTGTCGTCTTTGGACAAACCGGTCGGAAGTACCGATTGCAAATCTTCCCGGTAAAGGAAATTGCCGTCCAACTCCACTAACGGTGTCCGCCCTTTATGGTCGTGCCGCTCGCTGCACGCCGCACAGAGAAGGAAAATTAAAAGCCCAAAGCAGGTTGTTCGCATCACCAACTGATATTTACTTCGTTTTGAGGTACGAAGATAGTGTTTTAATCGGTTGCATCAGTGATTATTAACGGTTTTTAAAACCTCTTGGTCAATTTCAACCTTACCGGCAGCACGCAACTTTGCCACCCAACGCGTTTCCAAATAGTTCCGATAAGCGGTTACGAGCGGCTCTCGCACCTCTTGCCAACTGTCCGGTCCCTTCTGCTTACGACCTTGTACAGCAGTAAAGGGAAATGACAAAACCGGAGTCGCATCCTTCCTTTTAAACACCAAATCATCCACATATGCATTATCACCGGGGGCAAATAATCCTTGCTCTGCCTGCACCTTGGGAGTATCGCCGGCATTGAAAGTGAGACGGATGGCATCCATCCACTCCTCTTCCGGAATCTGTTTCAGAAATTTCCGTACTTGCTTCGCCACTCGCTTGGTAGTACAATGCAGCACAATACCCCTATAACGCGGTT
>OGYZ01002012.1_pt1 | contig 14729 bp, 15 predicted proteins | sample 1576681 | NCBI WGS metagenome assembly OGYZ01 (sample SAMEA3541480, study PRJEB24748) | human gut metagenome | biome: human gut; feature: human-associated habitat; material: faeces | place: China | collected 2012 | reverse complement strand
TTTCTTTCTTCGCAGAAAGAAATGTGGCCGCCGGAGGCCGCCTCCCCGCCAGGGGAAAGCCAACTCGCCGCCGCAGCGGCGAACCCCCACCAGATCCTATAAAAAGGAGACGCACCCATGCTCCGTATCGACCAACTGCGCCTGCACCCCGGCCAGCAGGAGACGCTCCTGCGCGCCCGGTGCGCCAAGCTGCTCCGCGTGGCTCCGGCGGACATCACCGCCTGCACCGTTCTGCGAAAGGCCATTGACGCCCGCGAGGACCTGACCCTTGTCTACACGGTGTCCGTCTCTGTAAAAAACGAGGCCCAGGTCCTGCGCCGCTGCCGCGATAAGCGCGTATCTGTCTACAAACAGGAAGTGTACTTCCTGCCGCCGCCGGTGACGGCCCCGGCGGTCCGCCCCATCGTGGTGGGCGCGGGACCGGCGGGCCTGTTCGCCGCCCTGGTGCTGGCCCGCTGCGGCGCACGCCCTATTCTATTGGAGCGCGGCCGGCCGGTAGAACACCGTCAGGCGGACGTTGAGCGCTTCTGGTCCGGCGGCCCGCTGGACCCGGACAGCAATGTCCAGTTTGGCGAGGGCGGCGCCGGCGCCTTTTCTGACGGCAAGCTGAACACCGGTACGAAGGACCTGCGCCACCGCTTCATTCTGGAGACGCTGGTCCGCTGCGGCGCACCGGATACCATTTTGACCGATGCCAAGCCCCACGTGGGCACCGACAAGCTCCACATCGCCCTGCAGGCCCTGCGGCAGGAGCTGGAGGCGGCCGGGGCAGACATCTGCTTCAACGCCCGGCTGGAGCATATACGGATACAGGACGGCGCGGTCAGCGCCGTCACCGTCTGCCAGAACGGGCAGACCTATGACCTGCCTGCCCGCCATGTGGTCCTGGCTCTGGGTCACAGCGCCCGGGATACCTTTGAAATGTTGCATCGCGTCGGACTGTATATGGAGCCCAAGCCCTTCGCCATGGGCGTTCGTATCGAGCACCGCCAGTCGGCCATCGATGCCGCCCAGTACCGTTCTCTGGCGGGCCACCCGGCTCTGCCCCCCAGCACCTACAAGCTGTCCTGCCACCTGCCCAACGGCCGCAGCGCCTTCAGCTTCTGCGTCTGCCCCGGCGGTCAGGTGGTGGCCGCCGCCTCCGAGCCGGGGCGCACCGTAACCAACGGCATGAGCGTCTATGCCCGTGATGGGGAGAACATCAACGGCGCGCTGCTGGTGAATGTCACGCCGGCGGATTTCCCCTCGGACCATCCCCTTGCAGGAATTGCCCTCCAGCGGCAGCTGGAGACGGCGGCCTACGCCCTCACCGGCGGCTTTGCCGCCCCCTGCCAGCGGGTGGCGGACTTTCTGGCAGGCCGTCCCTCCGCCGGACCGGGGGCCGTGCGCCCCAGCTACCGCCCCGGCGTGGTCTATACCGACCTGCGCCGCTGCCTGCCGGATTTTATCAGCGAGACGCTGGCCCTGGCCCTGCCGGTCCTGGGCCGTCAGCTCCGGGGCTACGATGACCCGGACGCCCTGCTCACCGGCGTGGAGACGCGCTCGTCCTCCCCGGTGCGCCTGGTGCGTGACGCGCACTATGAAGCCAATATACGCGGCATATTCCCCTGCGGCGAGGGGGCCGGCTATGCCGGCGGCATCCTCTCCGCCGCCGCCGACGGAATGCGCTGCGCGGAAAAACTCCTGGAGGTATATACAACATGAGAAAGATCGCCATCTACGACAGCTTCACCGAGCCCAAGCACCGCCGGCTCATCGACGAGACAGCGGCCCGCGCCGGCTTCACCGTGGACTACTACGCGGCCCCCGCCGCCGTCCCCGCGGATAAGCGGGGTGACTATGAGGTCATCTACGGTATGCCCAAGCCCGGTGAATTAAAGGACTTCGTGAACCTCAAGTGGTTCTGCGGCAGCTTTGCCGGCGTGGACGCTTATCTGGACGACAGCCTGTATCCTTCTCCCGAGGTCATGCTGTCCAACTCCTCCGGCGCCTACGGTGTCACCATCGCCGAGCATATGGTCATGGTCACGCTGATGCTCCTGCGCCACGCCCCGGCCTACTGCGCCGACCAGGCCGCCGGCCGCTGGGGCCGGGTGCTCCCCATGCGCTCCATTATGGGCAGCACCATCACCATCGTGGGCACCGGCGATATCGGCACCGAGTTCGCCCGCCGCGCCAAGGCCCTGGGCGCCGCCGCTGTCCGCGGTGTCCGCCGCACCAAAAAGGCCGCCGACCCCGCCTTTGACGAGATCCATACCAACGACGAGCTGGACGCCCTCCTGCCGGATACGGATATCCTGGCCCTGGCCCTGCCCGCCACCGGTGAGACGAAGGGGTTTCTCTCCGCGGCGCGCCTCGCCCTGCTGCCGAAGACCGCCTATGTGGTCAACGTGGGCCGCGGCAGCGCCATCGACCAGGCCGCCCTTCTGGACGCCCTGAACCACGACCGTCTCGCCGGCGCGGCTCTGGATGTGTTTGAGCAGGAGCCTATCCCCGCCGGCGACCCGGCCTGGACGGCGAAGAACCTGCTCATCACCCCCCACATCTCCGGTCAGATGAGCCTGGGCTACACCCGTGACCGGAATGTGCAGCTCTTCTGTGAGGACCTGGAGCGCTACGGTCGGGGTGAGAAGCCCCTGCGTCTGGTGGACCGCCGGATCGGCTATTGAACAGCCACCTGTGTGCGCCCCCTGTGCAGGGGGCGCACATGAAGATGATCGTCCGATCCTTCGTTTTTGGCCCCGAAAAGGGGGGATGGAGGGAGGAGAAAGAGAACCTGCCCACAGCAGCGCATACAGGGTGCATGAAAAGTGCGCGAGCAGCGCATACAAAGTATAAAGAGCGTATAGAAAAGGTACAGACATTGTATCATATACTGCCAAAGAAATTTGCTGTGCCGGGAGGTGAAAAGCATGGGAGAGCGCATCATACTGCACTGTGATCTGAACAGCTTTTACGCCTCTGTGGAGCTGCTGGACAAGCCCGCTTTGTGGGAGGTTCCGGTGGCCGTCTGCGGCGACCCGAAGACCCGCCACGGCATCATCCTGGCCAAGAATGAGCCCGCCAAAAAGTACGGAATACAAACGGCTGAGACGGTCTGGCAGGCCAAAAAGAAGTGCCCCGGCCTCGTGCTTCTGCCGCCCCATCACGACCTGTACAAAATGTGGTCCGTCCGCGTCAATGACACCTACGAGCGCTTCACCGACCTGATCGAGCCCTTCGGGATCGACGAGAGCTGGCTGGATGTCACCGGCAGCCTCCATCTCTTCGGCGGCGACGCGGAAAAACTGGCCAATAAAATTCGAAAAACAGTAAAAAATGAGACCGGATTAACGATTTCTGTGGGAGTTTCGTTCAATAAAGTGTTTGCCAAGCTGGGCAGCGATATGAAAAAACCGGACGCTACAACGGTCATTCCGATAGACGGGTGGCAAAATATCGTTTGGCCGCAGCCGCTGGGCAACCTGTTGTACGCCGGCCGCGCCGCCACCCAGACCCTGAAAAAATACGGTATAGAAACCATCGGTCAGCTGGCCGCCTGCGATCCCGCCATGCCCGAGCAGCTGCTGGGAAAGATGGGCCGCCAGCTGTGGGAATACGCCAACGGTCTTGACAAAAGTCCCGTCAAACCCCGCCACGCCGCCGATCCGGTCAAGTCCGTGGGCAACGGCACTACCTTCCCCGATGACCTGGTGCGCTGGGAGCAGATCTGCGCCGGCTTGATGCCTCTGTGCGACAGTGTGGCCGCCCGCCTGCGCCGCCACGGCCTGTATGCCGGCGGCGTCAGCGTGACGCTGAAAGACGTATCGTTCAAAACATTCAGCCGCCAGACCCGCCTGGATGCGCCCACCCATCTGGTCCGGGATATTTACCGTGCGGCTGCGGACCTGGCCCGGCAGCTGTGGAAGCCGCCTGCCCGCCTTCGCTCCATGACCGTAACGGCGCTGTACGTCACCGAGACGTGCAGCACTTTCCAACAGTTGGATCTGCTGGACAGTACCGCTCAGGCCTGCGGTCAGCGGCAGGAGCAGCTGGAGGAGGCCGTGGACGCTATCCGCCAAAAATACGGCAGGACGGCCATTGCCTTCGGCAATGGCGAGGAGGGTGAGGTCCTTCCGGAGGAGGAACTGTAACACGGACGACGCTGCCGTCCGTGTTCTTTTTGTATAGGGACATTCCCATAGGGCATAGGGTGTTGTGAAAGGAGCGATGCGTATGCTGTCTGCTGCACTGTTGCTGCTGTGCAACAGCCTGTTTTTGTCCCTGCACCTGACCGGTAGCGCCGGGTCATTCCCCAAGCCCCTGTCTGCCGCCCGGGAGAGGGAGTGCCTGGAGCGCTGTGCCGCCGGAGATTTGGAGGCCCGGAATATACTGGTGGAGCACAATCTGCGCCTGGTGGCCCACATCATCAAGAAGTATTACACGCAGTCCACTGACCAGGAGGACCTGATCTCCATCGGAACGATCGGGCTTATCAAGGCGGTCAATACCTTCCGCCCTGACAAGGGGATCAAGCTGGCCACCTATGCCGCTCGTTGTATAGAAAACGAGATACTCATGTACTTCCGGGGACAGAAAAAATTGCAGGGGGAGGTGTCGCTGAACGAGGCGCTGGACACGGGACCGGAGGGTGACGCGTTGTATCTGGGCGATGTGGTGGGAGAAGAGGACACCATGCTGGAGGAGCTGCAAAGCAAGGAGGACCGACGTCTGCTGCATCAGCTGCTGGCCCGTGAGCTGACTCCTCGGGAGGCGGATGTTCTGCGGCGGCGCTACGGCCTGGACGGCCATTTGCCGCAGACACAGCGGCAGGTGGCGGCCCATTACGGTATCAGCCGCAGCTATGTGTCCCGCATTGAAAAAAAGGCGCTGCACAAGCTGGAGGAGGCCCTGCGGGATCGGAGATAAAAGGCATCTTAACAACACCTTAACGGCTGTGGCGGAAGGCTGTGCAGGTTGCATGAGGAAACATTCGCGCGGCGATAGAAATTCTCGCAACTGCATATTGTTTTCCGTAATGAATTTGTTATAATGGTAACAAAAGACTGGGGGTTTCGGAGGAAAAGTGTACCTATGAGAAACTTTAAATGCTCCATTGCGGATATGCGTAAGCAGGTGTTTGCCGAGGTGGCGCGGCTGGCCTATGAGGGCGGAGACTATCGCCGCATGGAAAAGCTGCCCTACAAGATCGTTCCCGGTGAGGTGGGCAACCAACGGGAGTCCATCTTTCTGGAACGGGCTATCGTAGGCGAGCGCATACGGCTGGCTATGGGCCTGCCCCTGCGGCCGGTGGCGGAGCACAGCCTGCTCAGCGACGGGGTGGAGGAGAGTGCCATCGCGGAGAAGTACTACGATCCTCCACTGGTGAACATCATAAAGTACGCCTGTAACGGCTGCACGCCCACCCACTATGAGGTCACGAACGCCTGCCAGGGCTGTCTGGCCCGCCATTGCCAGAATGCCTGCCATAAGGGGGCCGTTGCTATCGAACGCGGACAGGCGCATATCGACCAGGATAAGTGCATCAAGTGCGGCAAATGCCGGGATGCCTGCTCTTACCACGCCATCATCAAGTTTACCCGGCCTTGCCAAGAGGCCTGCGGCATGAATGCCATTGGCCAGGATGAGTACGGCCACGCCAAGATCGACTATGACAAGTGCGTCAACTGCGGTATGTGCCTGGTGAATTGCCCCTTCGGAGCGATCGTGGATAAGGGACAGCTGTTCCAACTGATCCACGCCATCCGTCGGGGCGACGAGGTGGTGGCGGTGATCGCGCCGGCCTTCTGGGGCCAGTTCGGAGACAATGTAACGCCGGGACAGATCAAGGCCGCCATGCAGCAGTTGGGCTTTGCCGCGTTGGAGGAGGTGGCCGTGGGCGCCGATCTGTGCGCGGTGGAGGAGGCCGAGGAGTTTTTGCGTATGGTGCCGGAGAAGCAGCCGTTTATGGCGACCTCCTGTTGTCCGGCATGGTCTGTGATGGCCAAAAAGGAGTTTCCCGGCTTTGCACCATATATCTCCATGACCATGACGCCTATGGTGCTGACGGCGCGGCTGCAGAAGCGCCGCCGGCCTGGGTGCCGCGTCGTCTTTATTGGTCCCTGCGCCGCCAAAAAGTTGGAGGCCAGCCGCCGCAGTGTCCGCAGTGATGTGGATTTTGTCATCACCTTCGAGGAGCTGAGGGGAATGTTCGAGGCCAAGGGCATCGACTTCAGCCAGATTCCCGATCTGCCCTCCCACTACGAGGCCAGTGCCCCCGGCGTAGGCTTTGCCGCCGGCGGCGGCGTGGCCAAGGCGGTGGAGGAGGTGATCCACCGCCTGCACCCGGAGGTGGAGGTCAAGACCGCCGCCGCGGAGGGGCTGAACGAGTGCCGGAAGATGCTGCGTATCGCCCGGACGGGCAAGTACGACGGCTACCTGCTGGAGGGCATGGCCTGCCCCGGCGGGTGCATTGCCGGCGCCGGTACCGTGCAGCCGCCGGAAAAGTCCCGCCGTGCACTGGAGAAGTATAAGGCGGCGGTATCTATCAGTAACCCGATGGACTCCCAGTATCTGGAGGGGACCCGCCTTCTGTACGAAAACGAAGCGGACTGGGACCGCGTGGGTCGGCATTGACGAATTTGGTGTACAGAAAGAACGAAAGCGCTCCAGATGGGGCGCTTTCGCCTATTGTGGCGGAGATAGCGGCAGCAGACGTGTTCTGCCGCGCTTCGACCGTGTGCGGTGTTATAATGGCAGACAGCAGAGTGCCCACCGCCAGCCGGGCGGCGGAGGAATGGGGGGTATAACAACGGAAATGGAACGGTATAAGCGTGAGCACAGGCGCTATATCCTGCGCCGCATGGTGTATGAGCTGTTCGGTGTTGGCGGTGAGGACGGTGGGCGCCCCATATCTGCGGTGGCCGCGGCGAAGCCGGTATCCGAGGAAGATGCGAGATCCGGCGCGGAGACAACGGTGGGCGGCACGGGCAGCCGCTGAGTACATAGGAAAACGAGCGCCGTCCGACAGGACGGCGCTCGCTGCTTATGTCTCCGGCTCTATGTAGTCCGACTGCTCCAGTGTTTCCTCCGGCGTCATATCTTCCGCCGGGGTGGGGGTGGGGAGCTGCGGCGCGTTGGGGGCACGGTCTCCCAAGGCAATGGCGTAATAGTCATAGGTCACCAGCAGCTCCGCGTAGTAGTATTGCAGGGATACACGGTCGTTGATGGCATTGACATAGCCCTCCGGCACCGTGACGCCGGGGTTGGCGGTGAAGGTGCGGGTAGAGGACTCATACACGCCGGCGGCGGTGGCCCAGCTGTTGCCGGCAGCGGTGGGCAAGATCACCAGAGGGATACTGCCGTAGGCATCGGCGGGGTCGTAGTCCTGATCCAGCACGTCCCGGCCGGACAGCAGACGAGAGTCATATTCCAGTCCGAACAGATTGCTCAGCGTGGGCACGATGTCCACGGCACTGCACGGCTCAGATACGGTAACAGCCTCCTCCATGCCGCCGCACCAGAGGATCAGCGCATTGCGGTAGCGGGAGGTGTCACGCTCCGAGTCTGTAAAGCCCCGCAGCTCGTTGTAATAGTCCGTGTCTGTCTCTGACAGCAGGTAGGGGTAGTGGTCGGCGGCCAGACAGATGACGGTATCGGCGGCGATACCGGCCTGCTCCAGTGCGTTTACCAAGTAGGCCAGCGCGTTCTCCAGCTCCAGGTTGGCGGCCACATAGGCCTGGACCTGGGGGGAGGCGTTGGGATAGGCGGCCTGAGCTTTGGCACGGTTTTTGGCAGCCATGGCGTGGCCCCATCCGTAGCCGCCGTGGCCGCTGACGGTCATGTAGTAGGTATGGAAGGGTGTGCCGTTCTGTACATAGGCGTCAATATACTGCGTGATGGTGTTCTGGACCATCTCCAGATCGGAGTAGGGCCAGCTGCCGTCCTCGGTCAGCTGCAGACCGTTGCCCTGGCCCTGGTAGTCGTAACCAAGGTTGGGATGGGTCTTGTCCCGGCGGTAGTAGTTGTAGATATTGTTGTGGTAGGCGGCGGTGGTGTAGCCCAGAGCCCGGAACTGATTGCCCAGGGCAAAGGGCATACTGTTGTTGGTTGTGGCATAGAAGCTGACATTGCCGTTGACCCACGTGGGGAGCAGACCGGTCATTACTGCGTACTCGCCGCCGGTGGTAGATTGGCCCCAGCCGGGCTGATAGAAATTGTCGAACACGAAGCCCTCGTGGGTCAGACGGTAGAGGGTAGGCGTCAGCTCCTCACTGATGAACCAGGGGGAGAAGGACTCGGCGGTGAAAAGAATGAGGTTCTTGCCCTGGAACATACCGGTGTACGCGTTCTGCTTGGAGGGCGTCAGCGAGCCGAAGTAGTCGGACATACGGGCCACGGCGCTGCTGGAGGCGTTCTCTGCCAGGGCGGCAAAATCGATGTTCATGGTATTTTCGCCGTAGACCACCGGCGTTGTGACAATAGGGGTGTCATCCGGCACATCTGTCTTCGTGTCTGTGTCCGGCAGCCGGGGGCTGGGGTGCCCGAAAATGGCGTAGGTGATCTCCAGACGGACACTGGCGTTGAGCCCGAAGTGGGTCACACCGGTATCGGTGGTGAAGTTGTAGGTATAGGCATCGTGATAGGTGCCCCAGCGGGCCAGACCGCTGCCGATGCCGCCGAACAGCAGGCATACGACCAGCAGGAACAGCAGGGACCAGCGGCCCATGCGCTGCTCGGTGACGATGCGCCGGCGCAGCAGAATGCACAGTGCCAGCGGAACAAAGGCCAGCAGGATAAAGGGCAGGCGGGGCAGCACGACATCCGGCAGGACCGTGTCGCCGAAACCGCCCACTACATCGCTGGCCATGTTGCCGATGAAGGACAGAGCGAAGTAGGACTTGAAGTAACTGCGGCAGCAGTACTCCACGCACACCAGCACCGTCCACAGGGCGGTGGCGGCGATAGAGACGATGGTAGCCGCCTGGCGGTGACGGAACAGATTGATGAGCAGACTCCAGAACAGTCCTGCGCCTAGGGCAAACAGCACCACCAGCACAAGCGTCCCGGTAAAGAAGGTGCTCTGCCTGTCGAAGGCCCGCAGCAGCAGCTCGTGGTACAGCAGCGCCGCCGGGAAAAATACCCAGTTCAGCGGGCCGCGGGGCAGAGAACTGGTGTCCAGGCGGGAGGTGGCGGTATGTTTTTTTCTATCTCTCTCGTTCATACAACGTATACGTCCTTTAATGGAGCCCGAGGGGCGCCGTGGTAAGTGTTATGGTAACACAACGCGCCGTGGATTGCAACCGGCCCGGAGTGCATTTCAGGTCCGCAGAGCAGCGTTTGCGGCAAAAAGCCCTCCTCACGGAGGGCTTTTTCGTTTACCGGTTCTGCAAATAGCGCTGTAAGGCATTGCTCTTGTCCAGCCGCCACAGCAGCAGGCCGCCCAGGCCATAGCAGGCCACGGCCTCGCCCAGGCCCACCGTCAGGGCATTGAAGGCGTAGGTGGGCCAGAAGGCGGCGGAGGTGCCCGCCTGCTCATAGGCCAGGACAAGGCCGATAAGCACGGTGTTGGCGATCACCGGCGGCAGAGGGGCCAGCCACTTCTTTTGGCACCGGGCGGTCAGCAGGGCGGCCAGCAGTGTGGCGGCGGAGCCGACCACGATGTCCAGCACGCCGTAGGGGCTGAGCAGGTTGGCGATCAGGCAGCCCACGCCCAGCCCCCAGGCTGTCTCCGGCAGGAAGAAGGGCAGGACGCACAGCGCCTCGGAAAAGCGGCACTGGATAGGACCGTAGGTGATGCCGAAAATAGAGCCGAAATAGCTGAGAACGGCGTAGGCGGCGGCGGTCAGCGCCGCGAGGGTCAGTTGCTTGGTGTGTAGCTTCACGGGGTCGTTTCCTCCTGTTCCAACACATACCAGTCGCCCTCCAGCGCGAAACCGGAGGCCACCATGGCATTTTTTAGCAGGTCCGTATTGCCGGAGGGATGGGTGTCCGCATCGGCAATGGCTACCTGCACCGCATCATCCGCACGGGCCAGGACCTCCAGCGTACAGCCCTGCTGCTCCAGGAGCGCGGCCGCATGGTCCAGAGCGCTGTCCATCGGGTCAAAGGGTTGGTCGTGTGCGGAGTTGTTCTTTTGTGCCTGCTCGGTGTCTCCGCCGGTGCCGTCAGACGGCGCGGCGCCATCTGGCACATCGCTGCGGTTTCCACCGTAGTAGCTGCTGACCATGTCGTTGTCGGCGTTCGTATCGGCGGTGGCGGCGTCATCTGCAGCGTGATCGGTCCGGCCGGCGCGGCCTTGCAGCGCCAGGGGAAACGCCGCGCCCACGATGACCAGACATGCGGCGGCGGTCAGCAACCATTTCTTATAATTGCGTTTTGGATTGGAGGCGGCGCTGCCGCCCTGAGGCGTTCTCTCCACCTGTGCCATAATGCGGTCCGTAAGGTCGGAGGGTGGCAGGGCGTCGCTCGCCAGCGCTTCGCGAAGTAATTTGTCCATCGGGTCAAAGGGTTGCTGTGTCACGGCTGCTCCCTCCTTTCACTGATCTCTGTCTGTAAGACGGCCCCACCGTAAAAAAGGTTCCCGCTGCCGTCCAGCAATTCCCGCAGCCGCATCTTGGCCCGGCTGATGCGGGACTTCACGGTGCCCTCACTGATCTCCAGCGCCGCGGCGATCTCGGCATAGTCCAGCTCCTGCATATACCGCAGCAGCAGGACCTGCCGGTGCTCCTCTGACAGCTGACCCAGCGCACGGCGGACAGTCTGCTGTGCTTCCGCCTGTTCTGCCTGGTCCTGCGGGCCGGGGCCGTCATCCGGCAGCTCCAGCTCGGTGACATCATCCATGCCCCGATGGCGCTTCTCCCGGCGGAGCCAGTCGATGGCGGCGTTGGTGGTTAGGCGGTAGAGCCATGTGGAAAAGCGGCAAGTGCCGCGGAACTCCGGCAGTGCCCGCCATGCGGCGAGAAACGCCTCCTGGGTCACGTCGTCTGCCGCCGCTTCGCCGCACATTCGCAGGGCAAGACGGTACACCTGCGTCTGATAGGCCTCCACCAGCAGGCGAAAAGCCTCGCTGTCGCCCTGCTGGGCGCGGCGCAGGATATCCTGTTCATTGTTCATCGCAGATCCCTCCTGACACCCGCCGCCACCCGGTACAGTTCCTCCAGTGTGGTCAGGCGGACGATTTGTTCTTTGTAGTAATTGGCGTGGCTGACACCCTTAAGGTACCAGCACAGCTGCTTGCGGGCCTCCAGCAGGGCGATGTGCTCGCCCTTATCCTCCACGGCCAGCTCGATCTGCCGTACGGCGGTGTCCCAGCGCTCCGCCAGCGGCGGCAGGGGAGGAATGGGACGGCCCTCCAGCGCTGCCTGGACCTGTTGAAACAGCCACGGGTTGCCGAAACAGCCCCGGCCGATCATGGCCATGTCCGCGCCGGTGAACTGTAAAATGCGGACGGCGTCCTCTGCCGAAAAGATGTCGCCGTTAGCGATGACCGGCACGGATACCGCTTCCTTCACCTGGCGGATGGTGGTCCAGTCAGCCTGACCGCTGTACATTTGGGTGCGGGTGCGGCCGTGGACGGCAATGGCGCTGACGCCTGCCTGCTCCAGCATTTTGGACAACTCAACGGCGTTGATACTGCCTTTGTCCCAGCCCCGGCGCATTTTCACCGTCACGGGTACGGGGCTGGCCTTGACCACCGCCTCGGCCAGTCGGGCAGCCTTCTCCGGGTCCTTCATCAGGGCGGAGCCGTCACCGTTGGCCACTACCTTGCCCACCGGGCAGCCCATATTGATGTCGATAATGTCTGCGCCGGACACCTCGGCGGCGATGACGGCGGCTTCAGCCATGCAGGGGATATCGCTGCCGAAGATCTGGGCAGCGGCGGGCTTTTCGTTGGGGGCCAGCTTCAAAAGGCCTCGGCTTTTCTTGTCCTGATAGCACAGAGCCTTGGCGCTGACCAGTTCCGTGCAGCTCATGCCGGCGCCCAGCTCACGGCAGATCTGGCGAAAGGCCAGATCCGTAACACCGGCCATGGGTGCCAGGTACAGTTTGGAGTGTATTTCTACGTTTCCGATATACATGAAGGGCTCCTTTGTGTGTACTGCGTTTCTGCCGGATATTGTACCACAGAAATTTGCTATTGACAATTGGAATTAACTGTGTATACTGTACATATACAGTTTGCACAAGGAGGCCTCTTATGCAGCTATACATCGACAACCGCAGCGGCGCGCCCATTTACGACCAGATATACAGCCAGATCAAGGATGCCATATTGTCCGGACAGGTGGCCGAGGGCGAGGCGCTGCCCAGCATACGGGCGCTGGCCAAGGACCTGCGCATCAGCGTCATCACCACCAAGCGCGCCTATGACGAGCTGGAAAACGAGGGATTCATCTACACCCTGCCCGGCAAGGGCTGCTTCGTGGCAGAGCGCAGCACGGAGCTGCTGCGGGAGGAAAATTTGAAGAAGATAGAGGGACATATGCAAGAGGTCCGCCGTCTGGCGTCCGCCTGCCGGCTGACAGAGAATGAATTGGACGAGATGTGGCGCTTGCAGAAGGAGGAAGCAGAATGAATGCATTGGAGATACACGGACTGACGAAGCGGCGGGGCGATTTTGCCTTGCAGGGGCTTGACCTGACGCTGCCCGCCGGCTGCATCATGGGACTGATCGGCGAGAACGGTGCAGGCAAGTCCACCACCATACGGCTGATCCTGAACGCTCTCAGCCGGGACGGGGGCACCGTCGCCGTTTACGGCAAGGACAACCGGGCGCTGACCCCGTTGGAGCGAGAGGACATCGGCGCGGTGCTGGACGAGGTAGGGCTGCCGGAGTACATGACCGCCCGGCAGATCGGCTGCATGATGGCAGGCATTTTCACCTGCTGGCAGCCGGAGGTGTACAGAGACTATCTGCGGCGGCTGGCGCTGCCGGAGGATAAGCCCTTCAAGGACTTCTCCCGAGGCATGAGGATGCGGCTGGGGCTGGCTGCGGCGCTGAGCCATCAACCGAAGCTTCTGTTGCTGGACGAGGCCACCAGCGGCCTTGACCCGGTGGTGCGGGACGATATCCTGACCATTCTCTCGGACTTTACCCGGGATGAGGAGCATGCCGTGCTGATATCCAGCCACATCGTCAGCGATCTGGAGAAGATCTGCGACTACATTGCGTTCCTGCACAAGGGGCGGCTGCTGCTGTGCGAGGAAAAGGATCGGCTGACGGAGGCGTACGGCATCCTGCGGGGCGGTGCAGAGGACATTGACACGGCGGCGGTGTGCGGGCGGCACACCACGTCCTACGGTACGGAGTATCTGGTGCGGCGTGACGCGGTGCCTGCCGGCATGGCGCTGGGACAGGTGAATATTGAGGATCTGTTCGTGTTCATGGCAAAGGAGGTGTGAGATGAAGGGGCTGTTTTATAAGGAAGTGCGGAGCCTGTGGCACTTCGGCAAGACGTATTTGCTGATGCTGGTGATTTTTCTGGGGCTTGCCCTGTACCAGTCCACGGACAGCAACGGGGGAGCGGTGTGGATGCTGTATCCCATATTCTTCGCCGGGACGCTGCCGGCGTCGCTGATCGGCGACGATGAAAAGAGCGGCTGGTTCTCCTGCTGCGATACGCTGCCCGTGACCCGGCGGCAGATCGTGACGGTCAAGTACATCACCTGCCTTGTCACGGCGGCGGCAGTCTGCCTGCTGGCGGTGCCGGCGGTGCTGCTGCGGCACGATACCGCGGCGGCCATGCCGTTTCTGGCGATGATGGCTCCGGTGGGACTGATCGCCCCCTCGGTCATGCTGCCCACCACCTACAAGCTGGGCGCCACCAAGGGGCGCGTGGTGTATATCGTCATGCTGATGGTCGTGGCGGGGGTCTGTGCGCTGCTGGTAAACCTATCCAAGGAGTCCGGCGCGCCGGCCACGCTGTCTCCGCTGGCGACTATGGCCATCTCGCTGGCTGTGTTTATCGGCAGCTGGGCGCTGTCCGTGAAGTGGTTCAAGGCCCGGGAGCTGTAAATAGAGCAGAGGGCGGCGATTACCCGCCGCCCTCTGAAAAAATTGCAGGAAAAACAGGAAATGGGTCATTGCTTTTAAGCAATAAAACCGCCGCGGTTTCGGTTTTGCTTTCAACCTCAAAATTCATTTTTCTTGCAAAGCCGTGCTTTGCAAGGTGATATTCCTTGCCGCCATGAGTAAATTTATCGTCGCGAAGACCGCCGCACATAGGGAAAAGCACAGGCGCCGTGCCCTCCCATACGTTTGGGTCGCCGCTCCACAGCCTGTCCTCGCCGTTTACGGTTATGCGCTTTATTTCCGCGCCGAGGGTATCAATATCAACCGACAGAATATTATTTTTTAAATTTACCATTATTCACCAACTCCTTGAATTTGATTATATAACATCAGAACCTATTTTTCAACCCCCGCATAAAATATCATCGGGGTGATATTCCATGGATAAATCTTTAATAGAAAAATACAGAAAAGAAATGCTTGAAAAATACGGCGTTCCGCAGACGGAATCCGTGCTTGCCTGCCCGTTTATATGGCATTCCTACACTTCCGCGTTTTATGTGCGTGACGTTCTCGGCATAAGCGACACGGAGATTTTTGACGGAATATATTATCATACTACGGGTAAAAAGGGCATGACCCTTTTCGAAAAGGTAATTTACATCGCCGACCTTGTCGAACCCACAAGAACTTACCCCGATGCAAAAAGACTTTATGCTCTTGCGTTTGAAGACCT
>OGYZ01001997.1_pt1 | contig 14816 bp, 14 predicted proteins | sample 1576681 | NCBI WGS metagenome assembly OGYZ01 (sample SAMEA3541480, study PRJEB24748) | human gut metagenome | biome: human gut; feature: human-associated habitat; material: faeces | place: China | collected 2012 | reverse complement strand
GAATGATGTGTTGGTGTTCAATTTTCCTTATCCGGGCAGGTGGGTGTTTGATGACGTTGACATTTTCCAGCATGCCCTGATATTCATTGCGTTCTGTATAAGGCAGTCTGTCGTTTTTGAAATCATCAATGCCGACGTAAATAATGACAAACTGGCTGTCCCGGCTGACCGTAAACAAATAGGTCGTATATACTTTCTGCAGGCTGTTATAAATATCCAGTAAAGTAGGGACGACTCAGGCTACGGGATAGCCCAGTTTTTTTAACGGTTCATATACCTTGGCATATTTTGTCAGACAGGCAATATCCTTATTAAAACGATATTGGGTTTTGAAAAATTGGAGTGTCTCTTCAATATAGGCTTCATTAAAATCATACACAGGAGCAAAGACAATGTGGGTCTGGTCGAGGGGAATGCTCAGTTCTTCATAAATATCGAAGACGAGCTGATGGTCCTGTATGTCAGTTACCAGATGATAGATATTATGCCCCTGCAGGGTAAGCTGAAATAAATAATTCAGACAGCCTGCGTGGGAATGTTCGACAAATTCCCAGGGAATGCTGGGAGTTATCTTGGTCTGTGTATAGAGCTTTGCTGTTTCTCCCAAAAACAAAAGCTGGTCGAATTCCTGCTGCCGTCCTTCAATGCAGAACGGAATATCAAAAATGGCATCGTAAATAATCGGTGTAATTTCTATCTGGGAAAATTGTCCGACAAGTTTGGTTAAAAGATGAGTATGGGTCTTGGGTACAATAAAAGCAAGTTTCAATGCTATTCCTCCTTATAAATAGAGAAAAAAGACGGAAGACACAAAGAAATTTAAGTTTTAGTCATAATAATAGCCTATTAAAGACACTTGAAATGAATTATGCTATGAACATAGAAAATAAAATAATATAAAGAATGGAAACAAGAAAACAATAAAATATAAAATATAAAATATAAAATGATTTTGCCGGTATACGAACCTGTCCTTGTATATGTATTGTAAACCAAGTTGTGGAGAGCGTAAATACCGAACAGGTAATTTGATAAAAAGATAGCTCTGCCGTATATTCCGGAGTATGGCATTTCATCATTTCACATGATATATATCATAATGATTTAAAACAAAGGCAATGCTTGTACACGATAGCGCTGTCAGCAGGATATCTTTTGCACTTTTCATGACAAAATGTATTGGAGAAAGGACGTGACGATATGGAAAAGGCGAAGACGAGTTGGACGAAATATGTTATTCCCGGTTTTGTTTTTCAACAAGTAGTCATTGGCGGCGGTTATGGTACAGGTGCTGAGATTGCGCAATTTTTTGGTATAGTATTTACCGGCGTTCACTAGACGCTATAGGGGATAAAGGAGGATAAACATGGATAGCGCAGAACTATTTATAGGTAGTATATCGGTTGATAAAAAGGAGATAGGGAGGAGAATCCGGGAGATTAGAGAAAACATAACGCCGGATAGCGGGCAAAAAAAGGTGACGCAGGAAAAATTTTATAGTATGATATGCCCCGATAAAATAAGCGATGGGCAAAAGCAAGTAAGCGCATGGGAGCGGGGGAGTATGCCCAGCCTAGAAATTTTAATAAAAATCGCCACGTTGGGGCATAAATCTCTTGACTGGCTTATATTGGGAAAGGGTGCCCCGGGAGAAGGGGCCCGGGATATGGCAGCCATGGCAAACAATAATAATCTAACCTTGCGTGATTACTGTAGGTTGTTATTCGTAGATATGCATGATAAATTCAATGCGTCGTGGCAAGTAACGCACACCGGAGAAGAACACCCCCGATTGATAATAAATATACCGTTGTCGCAAAGTTCGGAGGGGCACACCTATCAGCGTGAATCATCTGAAACGCTCGCTTATTGCGCTAGCACCATGAACAATATTTATAGCGCCATGCCTGTTACGTGGGATAGTGATATACGGGGTGTGTTTGAAAATGCAATACGTCAATCAATAAATTCCTTTCTTCTCACTAACGTTCCAGCCGTGCCGGTAGAAAATGGTTGGGATACATTCAAGATAAAAGGGGAAAAATAACCCCCTCGCTAATACGCCCTGCCGGGGTATAGATTCAATATGTGGGGTATGGTGTGGGGTATTTCCACCATACAGACGAAAAAGCAGACGGGAAAATATAGATATTATCTGTACTTTCCTATCTGCTTATTTGTTATTAACAGTATACCATACGCAGAGGCGAAATGGGCCTCGGGGCTGGCGTCTTTTCTTTCTTTCGGGATCCGGTCTTTCGCGCCCTTCTATGAAATATGATAAAATGAATAAAAATAGGAATGGGGTGAGTCCCATTTTTTTCATACAGGAGGAACAGGATGAAAAAGGTGATTTTTGATGTGGATGGGGTGCTCCTTTCGGAGGAAAGGTATTTTGATGTATCCGCCCTCACGGTGTGGGAGCTGCTTTACAGCAAGGATTATATGGGCCTTCCCCTGGAGGGGGAGGATTTTGATGCCCGCCATGTGACAGAAGGACAGATTGCTTCCTGCCGGAGCCGGGTGTGGGGACAGGACCGGCTTCTTGCATTCCTGAAAGCCCATGGCATCAATTCCAACTGGGACATGGTGCACTGCTGGCTCATTACGGCGCTCTGGCTGATGGCGCTGACCTATGAGAAACGGTCCGGCGGGGAGAAGGTATGTCTTACGCTGGAAAAGCCTTCGGACATGAAGGAAGCGGGCCTTGCCCTTATGGGACTTCCGGTGCCTGAAGCGGAAGAAATCCTGGCAAAGTGGGAGGCTGTGATTCCATCGGATCTGGAAGGGGAGGACGTGGTGACCTGCCTTCAGAAGGCCATGGCCGGTGATTTTGGAAATGGCTCGGATTGGGCACTTCTTCGTTCTCCTTTCTGGATCATCCACACCGAAGCCTTTCAGGCCTGGTATCTGGGAGACGATACTTTTATTTCCCTTCTTCACCATGTGCCCTGGAGCGGCGGCAAAGAGGGGTTCCTGTCCCGGGAGGTGCCTCTGGCGCCGGCGGAGGCTATCCGCTCCCTTTTCATCAGGCTCAAGGAAAAAGGATTTGCCATTGCAGTGGCCACAGGAAGGGCTCGGGAGGAAATGGAAATTCCTTTCAGGATTTTCCACTGGTATGAGGAATTTGATCCCCTGTACCTGGCTACTGCCTCGGACGCGGTGGAGGCAGCAGGCCTGTTCCACTGCCCTGTGCCCGACAAGCCGGCGCCCTTCATTTTCAGCTGCGCCCTCTTCGGCAGGAAAAGAGAAAATTATGAAGCCTATCTGAAGGAAGAAATGAAACCGGCTGCGGGCGATGAAGTCTACGTCTGCGGCGATTCCTACTCCGATGTGCTGGGAAGCCGGAGAGCGGGCACGAAATTCATCGGCATTCTGACCGGACTGGAAGGGAAAAAGGAAGCTGCCCTCTTTGAAAGGGAAAAAGTGCCTTATGTGGATCGGATTACGGAAATTGAGAAGGTCATTGACACGCCTTCGGTGTAAAGTTTGATGGGCCTTCGGGCGTGAGGGTTGACGGCCCTTTGGGCCGAAAGTTCTAAAGGGGCTTAAGTTTGACGCGGCCTTTCAGGCCGCGAGGGTTGTGGTGGCGCCTGCGGCGCAATATAAAGAAAACCTTTAAAACCGGGCTTCGCCCGTGGGAAAACCGTACAACCGCCCTTTGAGCGAGGAAAAAGAGGCACCAAGGGGGAAAAAAGCCACCAGAAGTGGCTAACTCACCGCCATGTTTAGGGTGACGAAAGCATAAGGAAGATATTCCCGTAACGCTGACTTTATACTCATCACTGCCAAAGGCGGCGATACCACAACCCTCAGCCCGAAGGGCTGTCAAACCTTAGAACCCTCCGGCCACAGGCCGGTCAAACTTAAGAACCCTCAGCGCCGAAGGCGCTGTCACTTATATCCGTAGGGATGTTCCTTATGCCATTTCCAGGCGGAGGCGATGATTTCTTCTGTGGTGGAATGGGTGGGGTGCCAGCCCAGGGTTTCTCTGCATTTTTTGGAGGAAGCGATGAGGATGGCCGGGTCGCCGCTGCGGCGGGCTTCTTCGGTGACTTTGAAGTCGATGCCTGTTACTTTTTTAGCGGTTTCAATGATTTCACGGACGCTGAATCCCTTTTCGCTGCCCAGGTTGAAGTAGGTGCTGTTTCCGCCTTCTGCCAGGTATTTCATAGCCAGCACATGGGCGTCGGCCAGATCGAGGACATGGATGTAGTCCCTGATGCAGGTGCCGTCGGGGGTGGGGTAGTCGGTGCCGTAGATGGCAATGTGGTCGCGGACACCCTGGGCTGTCTTCAGGATGAGAGGAATGAGATGGGACTCAGGATTGTGGTCTTCTCCGATGGAGCCGTCCAAAGCGGCGCCGGCGGCATTGAAGTAGCGCAGGGCTACATAGTGGAGGCCGTAGGCATTGGTGAAGTCCCTCATCATGTTTTCAATGACCAGTTTCGTGCGGCCGTATACGTTGGTGGGGTTATGGGGAAAATCTTCCTCAATGGGTGTTTTTTCCGGTTCCCCGTACACGGCAGCTGTGGAGGAGAAGACGATTTTGTCTACTCCTGCCTTCTTCATGCCAAGAAGGAGATGAAGGGTGCCTTCTACGTTGTTGGTGTAGTACTTGGCCGGATCCACCATGGATTCGCCCACCAGGGAATAGGCAGCGAAATGGATGACTCCCTGAATGTTATATTTCTTCAGAGTATCCGCAACGAAATCTATATCATGAATGTCCCCTTTCACCAGTACCGTTCCTTCCGGAACCGATTCTGCATGACCGGTGGACAGATTGTCAAAAACAACAGGTGTGAAGCGGCGGGAAGACAGAAGGGCTCTCACGGTGTGGGAGCCGATGTATCCGGCACCGCCGGTGACTAAAATGTTCATGGTTTGCCTCCTTATAAAATAAGTTATTAACAGTTTGATACAGTCGAATTGTATTTAATAACATGTACTATTATCAATGAACTGTAATAACCCGTTTTTATCTTAAAAACTAACGAATTTATACAACGTCCAGTGATGTATAAAATTATACACTATCATTCATGCAAAGTGAATCCATGGGGTAAAATATGGGGTATGGGAAGGGGTACAAATAGCCGCCGGAAAATAGGGTTATTCCTATCTTACCGGCGGCTATACTTTCAGAAATTCACTATATTCAATCCATGCATTGCCTTTTCTTTTTGGTCCTCGTAGATATGCCCGTATAAATCGGCAGTCATGGCATAGCTTGAATGGCCTAACAATTCTTTCAGTACGTTCAGCGGCACACCATCAGCGGCGGCCATGCTTGCAAACGTTGCCCGGAATGCATGAAGGGAAAAGCGCTTCAGTATCTCCCCATCGTTATTTATTTTCTTGAGGAGTGTATACAGGGCAATTTCTACGCTGCACGGGTCCGCCATGCTATTGTAGGTATTAGGAAAAATAAAATCATTCAATCCGGTGATATTTCCATGAATACCTGTATACCTTTTGCGCTGCTCTTCTAATATGGCCTGGATACCATCATTTATTGGAATGTCCCGCCGTGATTTAAGTGTCTTAGTACTGTTTCCTAACGTCGCTTTCCCTTTGACGGTCCGTGTGGCCGTGCGTGTTATATGGATAACGCCGGCGCTTTTGGCTCTATTCCATTCCACGTCACGCCATTGAAGGGCGGTACATTCTCCAACCCTTGTGCCTGTAGCAAGCAGAAATCTAAATAAATTGTAGTAGATGCTCTTTTGGGCGTATTTGAAAAATACTTTCAATTCCTTTCCAGTAAGGGCCCGGTGAATAGTATCCCGTGCGCTTTCCTTCTCACTGTCCTTTATTTTAGGGATATTTTCTGCAACGTTGCGCACAGTTATATCATCAAGTCGGGCACTTTTCAAGATTGATGATAAAAGCGATACGCAATAATTGGCAGTGCTAATAGACGCTTTATCTGCTACCATCTTTTGAAGCCGTATCACCTGCCGCCGCTCAATCTCTTTTACCCTGCACCTGCCTAAAATGGGGGAGATGTGTTTATAAAGTATAGTGTAAATTCGGATGGTATTTTCTTTAGCGGTCTTTCCCTTTCTTTCTATCCACTCTTTCCAGTAGGTGTCCAACGTGATTGCTTTATTGGTCTGATAAATACCGGCGGCCAGTTCAAGACGCTTGTTTTTCTCATTTACTTCAAGTTCCTTTTGGGTATGCCCGTAAATGGAATATCTATGGCCCTCGAATGTAAAGCGTTTTTCTAACAGGCCATTACTCCTTCTTTTTACTCCCTGCATTTTCCCCATGGCTATCAACTCCCTTTTGCTCATCATCGGCGATTAAATCAATAAAGGCTCTAATAGCGCCGGACCGGTTCCAGCCCTTGCGTCTGCAATAATTATCCAGTCTAGTAATTTCCTTTTTACTAAGCCGTAAAGTAATACCGGCTCGCTTTTCATCTGCCGGCAGAACGGGGCGCCCTTTCTTTCCTGTCATGCCTTCACCTTCTCCATATAGTAGTCGGGGGCAGATGGTAAAACTGTAGCAAGTTCCTTTTTAATCAGCTCACCGGCAGCGCTATAGAATTTAAGCAGGTAAAATTTATACCCCTGTTTTTCATAGCCCTGCATGTATTCGGGCGATGTTGTCGGTTCGGCCGTCCAGTATCCGCCATCACTAGATTTAAAAGTTTTCATGATATAACCACCTTTCTATTAATAAATGTAATTGGCTAATACTATTATATACCAGTAAATATCTAGTATCAATATATTTTAGGTAATTTATTTATAGAAGCTCTTTCACAAAAAAATTTCTTATATGGGTATTTGTTAGCGAATTGACGCCGATTTTTTGGGGACCGCCCCTGTATAATAAAGCATTCTTTAATATTGCTATAGAATATTTTTAATAGGTAAAGCATGAAGCGCCGGACCGTTTCGCCCTGTACTATTACCGGCGGCCAGCCCGATTCCTGCCGGTCCAATAATATATCATGACTTGATTCTTCTATTAGAATGTTCGAGCCGTATTTATTGGCCGCCGGTAAACGTCACGTCCTATCAATGAATGGGGTAAATTTAAGCTATACGGGGGGCGTATTGCGTCGGGGCCTGCTTATTGTATGGGAATAGCCGCCCGCCGGTATGGGTGCCAGCTATGCCCCGTATAAGTGATTCTTTTTATATAGGCCTGTTATTGATAACGATTATCATTTAACCGTGCGCACACAAACCGCCATTGCCTGCCATTTCTTGAACTCCCTGTTTACACAATGCTATAATATGGTTGTCCTTATATTCATCATGGTAATGGGCCGCCCTGCTATCCGGCGGCCTTTTATTATGTGCTCATATGGCTATATATATAATAAGGGGGCAAAAATACCCCCCGTGAAGCGTTGATACCATAAAATACACGCCGTGCCAGTAATTACCGTGCATAGCGCCAATATTAACAGGGGTAAATTTTACCCCCCGTCATGAAGCATTTTCAGTCGTGGCGGGGGGCATTTTATACCCCTGTAGTGTTGCTATTTTGCCCCCTGTAAAAAAAACTTTTTCCATCGTTCGCTCATGCGATACACGTTTTTTATGCGGCGGGGGTTGCCCTTTTGTGACGCCTTGATAATAGCGTCAATAAGTCCACTCTCTTCTAAACGATGCAAGTCAGAATAGAATTTTTTCTTGTTGGATTCCTTATACAGGCCCAGCGCTTTGACTAGTGCCAAGTTCATATAAAAGCAGTCACTTGTTACTATGTCATAATCGGGATAGCGGTCGGCGGGGAATTTGTCGGGGTCGGGCCTTTTCCGGCTAACGGCGTTATATCTTTGAATAACGCATTGGTTATATAAATTTTTTGCGCTGCCGGATAGGTCCCTATATCCTTTATAATCTTGTAAACTTTTGGAGATTGGTACGTAGCTATCACTATCGGGCCGGATTGACTGAAACGGTAAAAGGTGTATTCTTTTCTTTTTCATTCATTACCTTTACCCCCTTTCACGGCCTTTTTAATTTCCTTCACCCGCCGCCGGAAAGGGCGCAGCGCCAATGCGTGCTTGATGATTCGACTTTCTAAAGCTTTCTTCTGTACTATGATTTCTTCATCACATGAAGGGAGATAGTACCCGCCCCGGCCTGTAGCTTTTGAACATATCAAGGCACCGGCGGCCCGTTCATCTGCTATCACCTTTACAAGGTGCCGCCTGCTATGAATACCGCATAGCTGCAAAAGTTCACCCGTGGGTATGGCGTTATCTTTACCAATGGCCCCGTATTCCTGTAAAGTGTCCGCTATATTCATCATGGTTCCCCCTTTATTCTTCACTATCTCCCGTGCTATCAACCTTACTATCAATAGCCCTGTCGATAATATGCCTATCGTAGAGTACACGGCGCCCGATTCTGTACACGGCGCCCAGTTCTTTTCCATACTCTGCCGCTCTAGTAAGTCCCAGCCCTGTATACTCTGCTAATTCCTTCACACTTAATAATCTCTTTCCTTCTAAATTCATGTTTGGTTACCCCCTTAATAGATAGATAAATAATAGGGCTCATTGCCTATATTCCCATAATACCGTATAATATTAGTGAAATACACATATCATACCGTGGTGTACGTTATGCCATATGAACTACGTATAACATAAAATTCATAGTATTTACCGGCGTTCACTAGACGCTATAGGGGATAAAGGAGGATAAACATGGATAGCGCAGAACTATTTATAGGTAGTATATCGGTTGATAAAAAGGAGATAGGGAGGAGAATCCGGGAGATTAGAGAAAACATAACGCCGGATAGCGGGCAAAAAAAGGTGACGCAGGAAAAATTTTATAGTATGATATGCCCCGATAAAATAAGCGATGGGCAAAAGCAAGTAAGCGCATGGGAGCGGGGGAGTATGCCCAGCCTAGAAATTTTAATAAAAATCGCCACGTTGGGGCATAAATCTCTTGACTGGCTTATATTGGGAAAGGGTGCCCCGGGAGAAGGGGCCCGGGATATGGCAGCCATGGCAAACAATAATAATCTAACCTTGCGTGATTACTGTAGGTTGTTATTCGTAGATATGCATGATAAATTCAATGCGTCGTGGCAAGTAACGCACACCGGAGAAGAACACCCCCGATTGATAATAAATATACCGTTGTCGCAAAGTTCGGAGGGGCACACCTATCAGCGTGAATCATCTGAAACGCTCGCTTATTGCGCTAGCACCATGAACAATATTTATAGCGCCATGCCTGTTACGTGGGATAGTGATATACGGGGTGTGTTTGAAAATGCAATACGTCAATCAATAAATTCCTTTCTTCTCACTAACGTTCCAGCCGTGCCGGTAGAAAATGGTTGGGATACATTCAAGATAAAAGGGGAAAAATAACCCCCTCGCTAATACGCCCTGCCGGGGTATAGATTCAATATGTGGGGTATGGTGTGGGGTATTTCCACCATACAGACGAAAAAGCAGACGGGAAAATATAGATATTATCTGTACTTTCCTATCTGCTTATTTGTTATTAACAGTATACCATACGCAGAGGCGAAATGGGCCTCGGGGCTGGCGTCTTTTCTTTCTTTCGGGATCCGGTCTTTCGCGCCCTTCTATGAAATATGATAAAATGAATAAAAATAGGAATGGGGTGAGTCCCATTTTTTTCATACAGGAGGAACAGGATGAAAAAGGTGATTTTTGATGTGGATGGGGTGCTCCTTTCGGAGGAAAGGTATTTTGATGTATCCGCCCTCACGGTGTGGGAGCTGCTTTACAGCAAGGATTATATGGGCCTTCCCCTGGAGGGGGAGGATTTTGATGCCCGCCATGTGACAGAAGGACAGATTGCTTCCTGCCGGAGCCGGGTGTGGGGACAGGACCGGCTTCTTGCATTCCTGAAAGCCCATGGCATCAATTCCAACTGGGACATGGTGCACTGCTGGCTCATTACGGCGCTCTGGCTGATGGCGCTGACCTATGAGAAACGGTCCGGCGGGGAGAAGGTATGTCTTACGCTGGAAAAGCCTTCGGACATGAAGGAAGCGGGCCTTGCCCTTATGGGACTTCCGGTGCCTGAAGCGGAAGAAATCCTGGCAAAGTGGGAGGCTGTGATTCCATCGGATCTGGAAGGGGAGGACGTGGTGACCTGCCTTCAGAAGGCCATGGCCGGTGATTTTGGAAATGGCTCGGATTGGGCACTTCTTCGTTCTCCTTTCTGGATCATCCACACCGAAGCCTTTCAGGCCTGGTATCTGGGAGACGATACTTTTATTTCCCTTCTTCACCATGTGCCCTGGAGCGGCGGCAAAGAGGGGTTCCTGTCCCGGGAGGTGCCTCTGGCGCCGGCGGAGGCTATCCGCTCCCTTTTCATCAGGCTCAAGGAAAAAGGATTTGCCATTGCAGTGGCCACAGGAAGGGCTCGGGAGGAAATGGAAATTCCTTTCAGGATTTTCCACTGGTATGAGGAATTTGATCCCCTGTACCTGGCTACTGCCTCGGACGCGGTGGAGGCAGCAGGCCTGTTCCACTGCCCTGTGCCCGACAAGCCGGCGCCCTTCATTTTCAGCTGCGCCCTCTTCGGCAGGAAAAGAGAAAATTATGAAGCCTATCTGAAGGAAGAAATGAAACCGGCTGCGGGCGATGAAGTCTACGTCTGCGGCGATTCCTACTCCGATGTGCTGGGAAGCCGGAGAGCGGGCACGAAATTCATCGGCATTCTGACCGGACTGGAAGGGAAAAAGGAAGCTGCCCTCTTTGAAAGGGAAAAAGTGCCTTATGTGGATCGGATTACGGAAATTGAGAAGGTCATTGACACGCCTTCGGTGTAAAGTTTGATGGGCCTTCGGGCGTGAGGGTTGACGGCCCTTTGGGCCGAAAGTTCTAAAGGGGCTTAAGTTTGACGCGGCCTTTCAGGCCGCGAGGGTTGTGGTGGCGCCTGCGGCGCAATATAAAGAAAACCTTTAAAACCGGGCTTCGCCCGTGGGAAAACCGTACAACCGCCCTTTGAGCGAGGAAAAAGAGGCACCAAGGGGGAAAAAAGCCACCAGAAGTGGCTAACTCACCGCCATGTTTAGGGTGACGAAAGCATAAGGAAGATATTCCCGTAACGTTGACTTTATACTCATCCCTCAGCCCGAAAGGGCTGTCAAACCTAAGAACCTTCGGTGCGAAAGCCCCGTCAAACTTAAGAACCTTTCCCCCCCCGAACCTTCCGGCCACAGGCCGGTCAAACTTCAGAACCCTCTGCAAAAGGGGCGCGGAAAGCCGTGCCCCTTTTGCAGTCTTTCCACAGTCATGGTAGAATAATCATAAGTCCGGTACGGTCCGGCAGGGAGGCATGTATGGCAGGATTCTTTCCCCATGTGGAGGGGCAGGAGAAGGTACAGAAAGAGATTAAACGGCTTTTGGAAGAAGACCGGCTGCCCCATACCCTGATTTTCTACGGAGATGAGGGGCTGGGGAAGACTACGGCGGCCCTGGATCTTTCAGGAATCCTGACGGGGAAGGCAGAGAAGCTCATGAATGAGCTGGCTGAGCTTTCCGAAGAAGAGCGGCAGAAGACGCCTGTTCTTACCCTGGCCGATGAACAGGTATGGTACCTCCATCCCGTGGGTATGGAGCTTAAAATCGAGCAGTTCAGGACCTTCCTTTCCGCCATGGCTTCTTTTGACGAGAAACCCCATGTGTGCATCATCGATGAGGCCCAGACCATGATGGACCCTGTGGCCAATGCCCTGCTGAAAACGCTGGAGGAACCGGAAGGAAATATTCATTTCATCCTGATCACCCATGACCTGGATGCCCTTCTCCCCACCATTATTTCCAGAGGAGAGCGGTTCGGATTCCTGCCGTTGTCGGAAAACGACTATGATTCCTTTATCCATCGCAGGAAAGACATCCATTTTCCCAGAGGCATGGACGAAAAGGTACTCTTTCAGCTGTCCGAGGGCAATCCGGGCATTACGCTGGAAGTCTGCGATGAGGGCGGCAGTGCCCAGCCCGAAAGCGCCATGGATTTCTGGGAAACGGTGACAGGAAGCGACAGGCCCTTTTCCACCCTCTCATCCATGGAGTTTAAGGAACGGAAGGATTTTCTGAAAATGCTCCGCTGGATTCTGCTGGTGGGCCGGGATATCTATGTGCTGGCGGAAACGGGAAATCCTGCATCCCTTCGCTGCGTCACTGTGGCGGAAAGGGAGAAGCGGATAGCTCCCTTCTGGCAGGGCGAAAAAGGAGAAGAGGCACTGCTGGCGCTGAAGACGGCGGAAACGGCAGTGGCTCGTTATATTAATATAAAGAATATTTGGGACATGATTCTCATTACATTGGAACATATACAGAAAGGCGAAAAAGAATGGATCAGGTAATCGGCGTCCGTTTTAAGCCGGCAGGTAAAATTTATTATTTTGATTCCAATCATCTCGATATCCATCTGGATGACGGGGTGATTGTGGAAACGTCCCGGGGACTGGAGTACGGCAGCGTGGTGATCATACCCAGGCACCCGGTGCTTGATGAAGATGCTCCTTTAAAGCCGGCCATCCGCAAGGCCACCATGAAAGATATGGCCCAGCTGGAACGGAACAGGGAAAGGGAGAAGTCGGCCTTTGATATCTGTCTGAAGAAGATTGAAAAGTTCAAAGTACCTATGAAGCTTCTCCGGGCAGAATATACTTTTGACAGAAATAAAATCGTTTTCTTTTTTACCTCCGATGGCAGGGTGGATTTCCGGGAACTGGTGAAGGAATTGGCTGCTGTTTTCCATACCCGCATCGAACTGCGGCAGGTAGGGGTGAGGGATGAAGCCAAGCAGGTGTCCGGCATCGGTTCCTGCGGAAGGCCTCTCTGCTGCGCCACCTTCCTTGGCGATTTCGCCCCCGTTTCCATTAAAATGGCCAAGAACCAGGGGCTGTCCCTGAACCCCACCAAGATTTCCGGCGTCTGCGGCAGACTCATGTGCTGCCTGCGCTTTGAAAATGACATGTACGAGGGGGATAACCGGAAGAGACGATGCTGCGCCATGCAGGGGAAAGGCCCCCGCTTCCGGGTAGGCATGAAAGTCATGACCGACGAAGGCAGCGGCCAGGTGCTCTATGTGAACAGCCAGAAACATACGGTAAAAGTACAGCTGGACGGGCAGAAGACGAAAACTCTGTCCTGGGACGCTGTGGAACAGGAAGAAAATGAGTGATTGGAAATTAAAAGAAGGGGAGAGGCTGGACGACCTGGTGCGAGATGGCATGAAGCTCATCCAGCGGCCGGACCAGTTCTGCTTTTCCATCGATTCCGTGCTTCTGGCCCATTATCCCGCTATTAAAGGAAAAGATAAAATCTGTGACCTGGGCACCGGCACCGGCGTCATCGCCCTTCTCATGTCTGCCCTGGGCGGCAGGGACATTACGGCCCTGGAAGTGAATCCCATCATGGCGGATCTGGCAGAACGAAACGTGAAAGGCAACGGGAAGGAATCGGTGATTCACGTGGTGCCCTGCGACTACCGGAAGGTGAAGGACTATTTCCCCTCCGGTTCTTTTTCTCTGGTGGTGGTGAACCCGCCCTATCGGGAAGTGGGAAGCGGTAAAATGAGCGAAAGCCGGGGAGTGGCCAGCGCCAGCTACGAACTGAATGCCACATTGGAAGAAGTATTTTATACAAGCCGCTACCTTTTGAAATACGGCGGCCGTCTGGCCATGGTGCACCGGGCAGACCGTACGGCGGATCTCATTTCCCTGGGAAGGAAGTACGGCATGGAGCCTAAGCGCATGCGGTTCATCTATGCAAGAAAAGGCCATCATGCGGTGCGGGTACTTCTGGAATGGAAGTATGGGGGCCATCCGGAAATGGCAGTGGAACCGCCGCTTCTCATCCATAACAGCGACGGATCCTATACAAAGGAAATACTGGAAATATACGGGAAGGAAGACATATGAACGAAGTGAAACCGGGCACCCTCTACCTGGTGCCCACACCCATAGGAAATCTGGCAGACATTACGGAGAGGGCGGTGGACGTGCTGAAGGAGGCGGATATTATCGCCTGCGAAGACACCCGCCATACCCGGATCCTTCTGGATCACCTCTCCATAGGGGGCCACGTGGTGTCCTACCATGAACATAACAAAAAAGAAGCGGGCCCAAAAATCATAGACCTGCTGAAGGAAGGGAAATCGGTGGCCCAGGTCAGTGATGCCGGCATGCCTGTCATTTCCGACCCCGGTGCGGACCTGGTGCGCCTGGCCATCGAAGCGGGCATCCCCATCGTTCCCCTTCCCGGTCCCAACGCTGCCTTAACCGCCCTCGTGGCCTCCGGCCTCGACGCCCGGCAGTTTGCCTTCATCGGCTTTTTGCCGAAAATCACGGCTAAGAGAAAGAAACTCCTCCAGGACATGAGCCGCGTCCCGGTGACCCTCATATTCTATGAAGCGCCTCACCGCATCAAAGAAACCCTGGACACCCTGATGAAAGCCCTGGGTGACAGAAAAGCCGTCACCGCCAGGGAACTGACAAAAAAATTTGAAACCTTCGAAAGAGGCACACTCTCCTCCATTCGGAGCCACATGGACGAAGAAGACCCCAGAGGAGAATACGTCATTCTCGTAGAAGGCTGGAACCAGGATATGGAAGAAAAAGAAGGAGAAGAAACCTCCTGGCAGGACGAAGCACTGGAACTGGCCAAAACACTGCCCTTAAAAGAAGCAGCCCGGCAGGCCGCAGGAAAATACCACCTCTCCAGGAGAGAAGTGTATCAATTCCTACTCTCCTTCCGCTCCTGAGCGCCTTTCCGCTCGGGCTTGAGGGTTCTAAAGTTTGACGGGGCTATCGCCCCGAGGGTTCTTAAGTTT
>OGYZ01001995.1_pt1 | contig 14825 bp, 10 predicted proteins | sample 1576681 | NCBI WGS metagenome assembly OGYZ01 (sample SAMEA3541480, study PRJEB24748) | human gut metagenome | biome: human gut; feature: human-associated habitat; material: faeces | place: China | collected 2012 | reverse complement strand
TCCAGTAGTCCTGGCCTTCCAGGTAGGAACCGTCGCTATAACGGAATACTTTTACAGCCAGTCTGTTGTTGCCCTTCTTCAGCAGGTGGGTGATGTTGAAGTGCGACGGCAGGCGGCTGTCCTCAGCATAACCCGCCAATTCGCCGTTTACCCATACATAGTAGGCAGACTCCACTCCTTCGAAATCGAGGAAAACGTCCATGCCTTCCCAACCTGCCGGGACGGTGAATTCGCGGATATAAGCGCCTACGGGGTTGTAGTCGGCAGGCACGTAGGGCGGATTGGGTGGGAACGGATAACGGGTATCTGTATAGATGGGCGCATCGAACCCTTGCAGCTCCCAGCTTCCAGGAACTTCTATTTTGCTCCACTTGCGGGTACTGAATCCGGGCTTGTGGAAGTCTTTGGGGCAGAGGTCATTGTTCTTTGAGAAAAGGAATTTCCAGGTGCCGTCCAGCGTGATGCGGCGTTCTGTTGCAGGATTTACGTCGAACCGTACGTCGGCAGGCAAGGCACGTTGTTTCAGTGCGTTGGCTTCATTCGTGAATGGAGTGAAGTGGGCGTGCATCGGTTCTCTGTTCATTTCGTTGACTTGCGGGTTCTGCCACGGCTCGTTGTCGGCCAGGGCACCGGTGCAAAGCAGCGAAGAAAGGAGAAAGGTATAAAGTTTGGTTTTCATTATTAATAGGATTTAGTGATATAAAAATGGCTCTTGTCAGAGACCGGTGTCTGTCAAAAGAGGGTAAAAGCCCTATATCGAGCAGAACAATGTCACCAGGAACGGAACGCTGAAATCGACCACAAACCCGTGGAAGATGGAAACTACGACAAACTGCTGTCCGGCTGTCCGTGTGATGATGGGCAGTGTGGTGTCCATCGTCGTGGCTCCTCCGGCAGAGATGGGAGCAAGGTTTCCGAACCATCGTACCAGCAACGGAGCGGCTAGCAGTGTCAGAATCTCCCGGCTGATATTGGCAAGCAGGGCGATGGTGCCCAGCTCGGCTCCCTTGTATTCGGTAATGAAGATGCTGGAGAGCGAGTAATAGCCGAATCCCGAGCCTACGGCCAGACAGTCCGTTATAGAACGGTGTGTCAGAATCAGACTGACGGCTGCCGAACCTGCCAGTGTTCCCAGTATCGTCATGATGGGCAGGAATACCAGCCGCGGATTGAGTGAACGGAAGTTCTTCAGGGTCTGCGGGTCGTTGCCTACGCTCAACCCTACACTGAACATCAGCGCGCAAAGCGCGTAATAGCTGATATTGGTTTCTGCAATATCAAAAGGCAACAGATGGCACACACCACAAATCGTACCCAATACAAAAAAGCCCACAATGATAAGACTTCCTTTCATGCCCTGCCTCCTTTCCTTTTATACAAAGCTCTCCAGAGTGCCCAAGCAGCGATAACACTTCCCAAGGTCCCTCCCAAGGTGAGGACAACGGCTTCATATCCGATGGTATGGAGTCCTCTGATAATCTCTTCGTTACTTCCTACCTCAATACCGAGGATAAACAGTAGCAGCCAGATAAGCAGGGTGATGATTGGATGAATCTTCTTTAAGTCCCGTTTCCGTAAGAGGTAGCCCAGCAGCATTCCTGTGAGCATTAGTCCGATGATTGTAAACATTGTCTGTATGGTTTTGTGAATAGATGGAAAGCTGTCTTACCCTCAAAAGCACCTCCTGTTCAAAGAGGGGGAGGCGCTTCTGAGGTTTGACAATTGCAAAATTACTTCATTTCCAAATATCTTTGGTTCTCTTTCACTCCTTTTTCTTGTGCAGGGCATAAGCGGAATGAGAATTCCATCTTACGGGCAGGAATCAGGTATGGTTGATGCGGGTAGGCTCCCCAACTGGTATCTCCACCCACACCCATCTGCTTGAAGTCTATGTTCCAAGTCACCATATCTTTGGGTTGGATGTCTGAGATATGGCGTTGTGACTTGCGTGTGCCGGGTTCATCCAAATCTTCTGTCGGGAAGAGGTAGGCACTGCCGCTGATTGTGGGTGCACCGATAACCATCAGGCCATTGCCTTTCAGATCGGTGAGGCTCATCCAACGTACATCGGTCTTGTTGCCGTTTTCTTGTGGACGGTCGTAGGCGAAGTACTGTTCGGCTACGCTACCTTTGTACAGACCCACGAAGGAAGAACCGTTGCGGTCGCAATAGTTCTCGTGCGGACCTCGACCTAGCCATGCCATTTGGTCGTATTGCTTGTTCAGGGTGATGCTCACACCCATGCGGGGCATCAAAGGTAAAGTGTCGTTGGCAGGAATGAAAGTACAGTTCACATCGAGGCTGCCTCTCGGTGAGAAGCGGTAGCGGACAATGAATTCCGAACCGGCAACTTCTTCGGGCAGACGGTAGTGTGACACTACTTCATAGCCATCTTTGTCGAGCGCTGTTTTCTCCAATGAGGTGAGTTTGGCGCCACGTCCGGCTTCACGCCACGGGCGCAGGGTCTTGTTCATGTCGTTGCCCATGTCATTGTCCGTCACCGGACGCCAGAAGTTGGGACGCAGTGCTTCCTTAATCATCTCTTCCTTGCCTTCCTTGAACGAGCAGAGTGCTCCGGTGGCTTTGTCGAATCCTACACTGACATTTCCGGCAGTGAGGACAAGCAGGGCTTCGCTGTCGGTTGCCGTCACGTTGCCTGAGGCAGCTTTGGGGGTAACAGCCTTATAGAAGGGAAGCTTCACTTGTTCGGCAGCCAATTGTGTACCGGCCTTCAGCAGACCCTCGTCGCGCTTCTGGCTGGCATAGAAATTCAGGTAATATTCTACTCCTTCGGAGGAATGGATGGTGGGGAACTGTGTCCGGAATACGCCTGTCTGTTGGGCGGGCAAATCTACATTATCTATGCGTCCTTGTGCCAATACTTCGCCGTTGCCTTCCAAACGCCAAGTGAAGTCAAAGTCATTCAGGTTGGTGAAAAAGAACTTGTTTCTAAGCTCTACCAATCCTTCGTGATAATCGAGCAATCTGAAAGCCATATTCTGGTACACCCGTTTCACTTCATGTATGTGGGGCTTCAATGTGCGGTCTGCGGCAATCAGGCCGTTCATGCAGAAGTTGGCCGAGCTTGGAGTGCCTTCGGGGGCAAGGTCGCCGCCGTAGGCCCAGTAGAACTTACCGTCGTCGGTCTTGTTGTAAAGACCCTGGTCCACCCAGTCCCAGATGTGACCGCCTTGTAGAGAAGGGTACTTCTCGATGATGTCCCAGTAGTCTTGCAGATTGCCCACACTATTACCCATAGCATGAGCGTATTCGCAGAGGATGAGGGGCATGGTGGGCAGATAGAGAGCATGGTTTATCAACACGTCTATCTTCTTGTACATGGGGCAGAAGATGTCGGTGAAAGGACGGTTTTTGCCAGAGTCCTCGGAGTGTACGGGGCGTTGGGAACGGTCGTGGGCATGAATCCAAGCATAGGTGGCTTGGAAGTTACAGCCTGAGCCGGTTTCGTTGCCCAATGACCAGATGATGACGCAGGGGTGGTTCTTGTCGCGTTCAAACATACGTTCTGTACGGTCGATGAAAGCCTTCTGCCATTCGGGTTGGTTGGCGAGGCATTGGTCGGGTTTGTAGCCCATGCCGTGGCTTTCGATGTTGGCCTCGTCCACTACATACATGCCGTAGATGTCGCACAGTTCATACCAGCGCGGGTCGTTGGGGTAGTGGGAGGTGCGCACGCTGTTGATGTTGTTTTGTTTCATCAGTTCCAGGTCGCGTATCATGGAGGCTTCGTCCACTACATGGCCGTGGTAAGGGTCGTGTTCGTGGCGGTTTACGCCCTTGATGTAGACGGGTTGCCCGTTGACGAGTAACTGTGCATGTTTGATTTCCGATTTGCGGAATCCGATGTTGCGGCAGATGTACTGTGTCTGGCCGTTGGCACGCAGTGTAATCATCATCTGGTATAGGTTGGGCTTTTCAGCACTCCACAGCAGGGGCGCTTCGATGTGTTTCAGGAAGTGCAGCTTGTTGTCTTTGGCGCGTTGGCGTTCGGTGTAGATGACTTTTCCCTCTTTGTCCGTCAGGCTCACTTCCACTTCGGCACCTTTTACCTTGGGCGTTTGAGTACGTTGGGAGTTTTGGGCATTGTCCAGTTCCACATAGAGGTGGAAGTCGGCGTCCTTGTACTCGTTGTCGAGGTCGGTCACTACTTCAAAGTCGCGCACGTGGATGTTGGGACGGGCATAAAGGTACACATCACGTTGTATACCGGCAAAGCGCCAGTAATCTTGATCTTCTAAGTAGTAGCCGTCGCTGAACTTGAATACCTGCACGGCAATCTCGTTCTGTCCGGTTACTGCATAGGGGGTGATATCGAACTCACTGGGGGTCTTGGAATCTTGCGAGTAACCCACCTTTTCACCGTTGACCCACACATAGAAAGCTGAGGCCACGCCTCCGAAGTGGAGGACGATTTGCTTGCCTTTCCAGTTGGCAGGGACGTTGAATGTGCGTTTGTAGGAACCTACGGGACTGTTTTCCACGGCAATGAGTGGCGGGTTGCGCTTGATGCCGTAGCCGGCACCTACATAGAAAGGATGGCCATAGCCTTCCATTTCCCAGTTGGCGGGCACTTTGATGTTGCCCCATCCGCTTACATCGTGGCCTTTTTCAAAGAAGTCCATCGGGCGCTGGTCCGAACGGGGAACAAACTGAAACTTCCAGGTACCGTTCAACGACTGAAAATATTCCGATTGACTCTTGTCGTTCTTCACTGCTTTCTCTTTGGTGGTGTAGGCCATGAAGGTGGCGGCAGAAGGCAGTCGGTTGATGTGCAACACATCAAAGTTTTCCCAATCGTTGTCCGAGTGAGGATATTTGTCGGTTCTTACGGCGGTTTCCGCTTTCTTGGTGTCGCCCGTCTTGTTCATGGGTGTACCGTCGTACTGTGCAAATGCGCATAACGGTAGCATCAGTGCGAGGGTGCAGATTGAATGTATCTTATTCATATTCGTATGCTTTTAATGATGTATAATCGTTTGTCTTTTCAGACTTTTGAGAGTTGTTTTGCGTGAGAGTTACTCATCGAGCAGCATCTTGATGATACATGCCGAACTCCAGCCGAAGTTAGGCGAATTGAGCGCTTCGCCGGTCAGCGGGTTGTAGTTCTCGTGGATAGGGCCGTCGGTGGTGAGTCCTTGGGCGTTGTTGATGAACTTCTCAGTCAGTATGTCGGCTTCCCGGTCGAAACCATAGTTGCGCAGGCCGGTGATACCGAAGTACACTTGGTCTACCCAGACCGGGCCGCGCCAGTAGCCGCGCACGGGACGCAGGCGAGGATGGCTGATGTCCAAGGTACCCAATGGAAGGGTGGAGTTGAACTTCTGCGGGTCCATCATCTTCTGCATCACCTGTTTGGCCTGTTCGGGAGTGGCGATGCCTGCCCAGAGTGGCAGCCAGCATTCGGCACCCATCACTTTGATGTGCTCGCCGGTATCGATACGGGTGTCGTAGAAGAATCCGGTTTCCTTGTCCCACATCTTTGTCTGTACGAACTCCTTGATGACTTTGGCTTCGGCATTAAGCTGTGCCGCCAGTTCGGGCTTGTTCAGGAGGGTTGCCATTTCGGCGAGGATGGTCTTGTCTACGTAGAGGAACGAGTTCAGGCAGATGTTCTCCTGGTTCATGGACCATGCCTTCTCGCTGTTTTTCTGCATCACGGCATCGTCAAAGCGTACGCCGTTGTCCATGCCGCTTTCCCAACAGGCAGCAATGAGAGTGCCGTCGGTGGAACCGTATTCGCAGATGCCGTTGTGATTGTGGTCACGCTCGGCATACCACCACTGATGGAACTTATAGAGCTTGTCGAACATTGTTTCGAGGAATTTCTTGTCGCCGGTAGCTTTATACACGTTCATGGCTCCCCAGGCGGCTACGGGCGGTTTGGCATCGCGCCAGTTATTGTATTTCTTGTTGTAGCTGATGAAGTCGGGTACCATGCCGTTGTCGGCTTGATAGTCGAAGAGGGTAATCATTTCGCTTTTGGCTATCTCCTCGTTGAAATGTACGTTGCCCGAAGCAATCTTCCAGGAGTCCCACGACCAGATGCCGTTGATGAATCCGTTGTACGACGGGTTGCTGCCGCCATGCAGGATGTCACCGGCAGGGGTGCGGTAGTTGCTGTTCAGGGTCATCATTGCTTTTACGAGTACCTTGCGGTATTTGTTGTCCTTGAGGTACTTGCTGTTTCCGCTCAGCAACGAAGCGATTTGTGCGTTCCATTGCTGTTCGTTTAGTTCAAAGCAATTGTCTATATTCAGCGTTGCTATGGCAGCCAGTTCTTTGGCTGTGTCTTCACCGCGCAGCGTCAGGGTTTGAGTCATCTCCGACTGATAAGTCTTGCCGGGTTCCAGGGTCATTTCACTTTTTTCTGTGACGTGCAGGCTATCGCTCCCCACAGCCTGAATCTTGTCTGCTGTGAGGAATCGGATTACCGTGTTCGTGGAATCTTTGGGGCGGATGAAAGAGAGACCTTTATCTATGCTGCTTACGACAGAGGTAGGCTCGTATACGCCTCCGTTCCAGTCGAAGCTGACCTTTACCGGTTTTTGGCTCATATTCTTCACGATTGAACGTATGGCTACGGAACGTGAGGTGAGGTAGCACAATTCGGTAGTGAAGTTTAAGTTCTCATCGTTGTATTCCTGTATCAGTTTGCCGGGGAGGTATCGGGTGGTCTGTACATTGTACACCATCCTATACTGTTCGCCGTTCACCCACAGCGTAGGTTCGGCGAGTCCGGCAGCTATCCATCCGCGTCCGGTCATGACCATAGGTCCCATGAAAGCACCGGCATGGCGACGGTTTTCGTTGTCGGGCAGTGAGTATGCCATCCAAGCACCTTTGTCGGCAAAGACGTAGGCATCCCAGTCTACGGCTCCGGCGGGAGTGTTCTTTATGTTGATAAGATTACAGAAGTCCGCTTGCTTGGATAAAAGCGGTTCTGAAGAAGTGGGAGCTTTGACGCACGAGGTCAGTATGCAGGCAACGATGCCAGTCAAAGCGATGTTTTTATTTGGATGTCTCATGGTAAATTAAGTATATGATGAAATGAAGTCTTGAAACAGAGAGTTCTATTAAAAGCAATCTCTATCGGATGGGATCCCGTTTCCGGCATTTCGCTTCCGATAGAGACTGAGTTGTAGGGTTATCGGTTATTTTGTGTAACCTTCGTTTTGCACCCAATCAGGATTCATCAGGAATTCTTTGTGAGGGATAGCGAGTCTGATATGCTTGGTCGATATGAAATTGCTTGCGAAAGGCTTTTCATGACTCTTAAGTGCGTCTTCCACAATGCCCCAACGGATGAGATCATACCAGCGTGAGCCTTCGAGGGCCAGTTCGCAAGGACGTTCCACATCCTGCAGGTGCTTCAGCACTTGTTCTTTACTTAGGGTGTCGGACAGTGGCGTTACGTGTACACGGTCACGTACTTTGTTGATGTATTTGATGGCTTCTTTAGAGTTTCCTTCATCGTTCAGACACTCGGCATAGAGCAACAGGATGTCCGCATAGCGGATGAGGGGGATGTTGAAACCGGAATAATCCCAGTAATCACCCAATGACTTGTCGTAAGTCACATATTTGCGCCAGTAGATATTGTCTTCTTGGTGGTAATCACTGAATCCTTTGCCGTCTTCGTAATAGAACGGACGGGATTTGGGATCGTCGAAAATGATAGTCTCATACAATCGGTCGCTGTATTCCCCATCTTCGGTGAGGTCTTTCTTCAGTGTATTGAATAACCATTTGGACGGATATGCTTCCTCGTATGCGCCACAGCCACTGTCGGGACCCAAGTGCAAGGTAAAGAGATTGTATTCGTAGTGCCCGCCTTCCAGACTTCCGGTGAACTGTACTTCAAGGATGGATTCCTTATTGTTCTCGTGTAGTCCGTTGAAGTTGTCGCCATAGTTCTCCATCAGTTCATATCTGTGACTGTCAATGACTTTCCAGAATTCTGTTTTGGCTTTGGCCTTTTCGCCGATGAACATATAGTATTTGCCTAAGAGTGCTGCGGCAGTATATTTAGTGACGCGTCCGGCCATGTTTGTATTCCATTTTTCGGGAAGGTTGGCTTGACATTCACTCAGTTCTGTCTCGATGAAAGTCTTCAGTCTGCCGGCTTCTACCTGAGGAGGATAGAATTCCTCTTCGGTACCTTCGAGTTCGTGCTCGAACATTGGTAGTCTTTCACCGAAGTTGATGAAGAGACGGTAGTAGTAGAAAGCTCTCAGAAAACGTGCCTCGGCAATACTGGTCGCTTTGGTCTGCTTGATGCCTTCGTCATCGTTGTCGGGCACATTGGGAATGTTGTCCAGACACTGGTTGCAATAGTTGATGCTGGTATAGAGGTTGGTCCATTCATCGTTGGGCACGTAGTTGGTCGATTCGTTGTTGTACATGGCCAGTTCCATCCAGGCGGTCACGTCGGGGCGGTAGTCCAGCTCGTCGCTGCGGTAGTTGTCTATCACAATGTAGCGTTCGAAAGGTTGCGCCCATTCGATGGTAGGCTGTAGTCCAGCGTAGGCTGCGGTAAGTCCTTTGAGGATGTCGGATTCGCTCTTCCAGAAGTTTTCGGGGTCCAGTGAGTTGGGGTTTCTGTCTTCATCCAGGAAATTTCCGGTACATGAAGAGAGTGCCAGGCCTCCTAAGACTGAGGCGCACAATAATATATTCTTTAATTTCATAATCATCTTTTTTAAAGTTTTGGTTCAATTAAAATCCGAATTTAATACCGGCCATGAAAGTGCGGCATAGAGGTGATGAAGCATAGTCGTAACCCATGCGGTCAATACCACCGTTGGTAGAGGGGTCATAGCCACTGTAACCGGTGATGGTAAAGATGCGTGTACCACCTACATAGAAACGGAGGTTGCTGATGCCCAACTTACCACAAACTGTAGCAGGCAGGTTGTAGCCCAATTGCAAGTTGTTCAGGCGGAAGAAGTCGCCTCGTTCGATGAAACGGTCGGAAGTGCGAGCATTCTTGTTCGGGTCGCCGTATACGGCACGTGGAATGTTGGTGTTGGGGTTCTCCGGAGTCCATGCTTTCAGTGCGTTTCTGCCATAGTTGAACTTGGTATCCATACGTTCCAATTGATATTTGGTATAGTTGTAACGGTCTACACCGAGGTCACCGTAGAAGTTGGCTACCAAATCGAAGTTTTTGTAATTCAGTGTTACGTTGAAGCCGATAGAGGCCTTGGGGCAACCGTTGCCCAGAAGCTTCTTGTCATCGCTGTCCAGCATGCCGTCACCGTTTTGGTCTACGAAGCGGAGGTCACCGGGTTCTGCGTTGGGCTGCATGGGAATCCAGTTGCCTTTGCTGTCCTTGCGTCCGTGTGATTCTTTCCAAAGTTTGGCTTCTGCTTCATTTTGGATGATGCCTGCGGTTTCGTAAGCCCAGAATTCACCGAAGTAACCACCCACGTAGGTACGTGAAGCACCATATTCGTACATATAGTTGGGGTCTGCCATTGATTTCAGTTTACTCTTGAAGTGGCTCAGGTTGAAGTCAAGGTCATACTTGAAGTCCTTACCTGCATTACCGTGGTAAATCAGTTGCATTTCCATACCGGTGGTGCGCAGTTCACCGTCGTTCACCGTCAGTGCACCGTAACCGGTAGACAGACTGATGTTCTTTTCGGAAAGCATGTCCTTGGTGTCCTTGATGTAACCTTCAATCGAGAATTCCAGTTTGTTGTTCCATAGGCTCATGTCCACACCGATGTTTTTGTAGAAGGTAGTTTCCCACTTGATGTTCCTTGAGGGGAGGCTACGTACTGCATATCCCTGGTTTACGACTTTGCCGTCGAAGGGGTAGTTGATGTTGTCGGCGTTGGAGTCCAATTTGGGAATGTAGAGATAGAGAGGTACCGATTGGTTACCGAGGGCGCCGTAGCTCATACGCAATTTGAAGGAGCTGACTGTTTCTTTCATATCTTCCCAGAAAGGTTCGTTGGCAATGTTCCAGCCTACTGATACAGAGGGGAAGAACCCCCACTGGTTACCGTCGGCAAAACGTGAAGAACCGTCATAGCGGAACGAGGCCATTAACATGTAGCGCATTTTCCAACTATAGTTCACACGGCCAAATACGGAACGCAAGCCGCTACGGGTCTTTTCACCTTGCACACCATAGTCTTTGCGTGCCTGGCCCAGAATGCCCATGTCGTTGTTCTCGAATTCGGAACCCGATGCACCCAATAGGTCGTAAGTGCTTTCTTCTTGTGAAGCTCCCAGCAGGAAGGCGAAGTCGTGACTGTCTTTGATGGTGAAGTTGTAGTTGGCAGTCAGTTCCAGCAGGTCGTTGACGCTTCTGGTGCGGGTCTGTGATAGTGAGGCGCTTTCGTTCCACTTCATGGCACCCAGTTCGTAAGTAGGTTTGAATACGCGGGTTTCGCGGAAAAGGAGGCTACGGCTTGCTTGTGCCTTGATTACCAGTCCCTTGATGGGCTCATATTGCAGATAGCCCGATCCTTTGATGTAATCTGTGGCGCGGGTGTTCTCAATCAGGTTATTATAACCTACCATGTTGGCAGCATCGCTCATGTTCATGCCGGGGATGGCACCACCGTATCCGCCGTCACAATTCTCGTCATACAGACGTGCGATAGGTTCCATGTTGGTCACTTGGTATATGCCGGGAAAACCTGAGTTGGCTTCCATTTCCGATTCCCAACGGCTGTAGTTTACTGATTCGCCCACTTTGAACTTGCCGCGTTTCATGTCTGAGTTTAAGCGGAAGCCATATTTCTCGTCACCCGTGCCGGTCACGATGGCTTCGTTTTTTGAATAGAATACGGACAAAGCTACGTTGGCATTCTCACTGCCACTAGTGTACCCCACATTGTATTTCTGTGTGAAGCCGTTGCGGTAGTATTCGTCCTGCCAATCGGTGTCGCCAAACTGTGTGGGGTCTTGCTCATAAGCCGCAATGTAAGCAGGCCAGTTTTTGGGGTTTTGACCGGCGTTTGTACGGGCCATCTTTGCCATGTGGATAAATTCTTCGGCATTGCAGACATCCAGTTTCTTGGCTATCTGATCCACTCCCCAATAAGCTGAGAACGTGATTTTGGGTTTGGATTTGGTACCACGGTAAGTCTCAATCAGGATAACGCCTGCGGCGGCGCGTGCTCCGTAAATAGCGGCGGTGGCAGCGTCTTTCAATACAGACATTGACTTGATGTCTTCGGGGTTCAGAAAACTCATATCACCCGGAACGCCATCGATAATTACCAACGGAGAGTTGTCTGTTCCATAAGTGGTTACACCGCGCACCTGCAGGCTGGGAGTGGAGCCGGCGGCACCGCTACCAAAGTTAACTATCAAACCGGGAGCCATACCCTGCAGGGCAGTTTCGGCATTAGCGGTAGGTATGTTGTTTAGTTTATCGCCCGATACGGAACTTACCGAACCGGAAACATCCGATTTCTTTTGTGTGCCATAACCGATAACGACTACTTCGTCCAGTAGTTCGGTGTCTTCTTTCAGCACCACTTTCAATTCCTTGCGACCATTGAGGGCGATTTCTTGTGGAGCATAGCCCACGTAAGAGATAATAATAGTGGCTTTTGGGGAAACGCTGAGGGTAAAGTTACCGTCGATGTCAGTGATTACTCCATTTGTTGTTCCTTTCTCTAATACACTGGCTCCGATGACAGATTCACCGGAAACATCGGTTACGGTACCGTTCAGCTGAATGTTCTGTGCCAATGCGCCCATAGGCAGCATAAAAGCAAAGAAGAGAAGTAGCTGAATGACTCTTTCTTTGTAGTAGTTACTTTTACTCATTTGAATAAGTTTTTAAGGTTAATACTATTGGTTTTTCACAATGCTAAATTAAGCTTCATAAACAGGAATTGCTAATGAATGTTATCTACAAGCAGACTACAAGAGAGGGATATTCTTTGTTTTATTATCTACAAATAGTTTTGTAAGTATTTGATAAATAGGAGTAAATGAGATATTCTATATCTACAAAACTATATCCACATAAACTTTTTCCGATTTACATTAATTATTGAGTTGCGCAAGTAAACGGTGATTAGATGAAGAAGGAAACCAACTCTTTTAGAAATATCAAGCAACTCAAGTTTCGCAGGTCTTTTATAATCATTGATAAACAGTAGTATCTCAACTCTCCTCCCCGGAGGAGAGTTGAGATACTACTGTTTATCAATGATGTCCCTTGCAGATGGTTTGCAGATGTTTTATCTGCAAGCCATCTGTAAAAGAGGAAGTCGAGTATAAGACGGATGACATTCATATCTTATCTCTTGCAAAATACGGATAACTTATTAGTTCATAGTGATGAACACTTTGTTTCTGCAGTACAAAACACTTCGTTCATGTAGTATAAAACGTTTTGTTTGCACAACATAAAACAAGGTGTTTATATAGTATGAAACAAAGTGTTCACTATAATGGAACAAAGTGTTCGCCCTAATGAAACACATTGTTCTACACGTCGAAACAAACCGTTCTGTGTGTTGAAACAAGCGGTTATATTGGGGGAAACAAAAAGAAAGCTGTCTTTTCCTGTCTTTTCCTGATTTCACTAGACACTTTTTTTCTTTATAAACGCCATTAGTAGACGGTTCTTTCATTTGCATACTGATACAGTAGTCCCTTCTTCCGGACTTGCGAGCCTATGCTTACTTGTTCGGTGTCTTGTTTTTATTGAGACAAAGTGAGGGCAAACTTTACTCTCACCTTTTAAAATTGTTCTCACTCACCTCTGAAAATCCGATGAACAAAGGATTTTAGATAAGCAGTGGTGGCGGTGAGGGCAGAAATGCAAAATAAATATTTTCAGCCTTGAACTGGGTTATATGTTCTGTAGATAGTCGGTCAAGTCTTCTTCGGAAGAAAGGTTGAGGGATTTGCGCAGGCGGTAACGGTTCATGTTGATGGTTTTAGGGGTAGTACCGGTCAACATGGATATTTCTTTGGTAGACAAATTTACCCTTAGCAGGGTGGCAAGATATTTCTCGCCTTGTGTCAGTTTGGGATGAATCGCTACCAGTCTTTGGAGGAATTCATTGCTTTTATCATCGATGTTTGTCAATAGGGCACTGTTGGTTTTGTCTCCGCTTTGGCTCTGGCTGATGAATGCGTTGATTTTCTTCAGGTGGGGCGTGATGGCTTGCGCGTCCATCTTATATCCTTCTTTCACCATTCCGCGTATTTTGTCCAGCAGTTCATTGCGGCTTTTCAGGAATACGGCGAAGCTGGTTGCCTCCTGCCGACTGGTAGCCAGTTCATTGTGTACATTTTGAAGTTCCAGCTCTTGCTGATGCATCTTCAGTTCGGCCACTTCTTTTTCGGACAGTTGCAATTGGTAGCGTGCTTCTATCAGTTGCAAATCTTTTCGGCGTTTATACCATTTATATAGAAAGATGCTGAAAGCTATTCCCAGAATAAGTACGCTGCCCAAAAGCCACAAATTGCGTTTCAGTAGCTCTATCTTGTAGGTTTGTTCCTGCATTTCAGTAGCATATTTTTGGTCTTGGTATCTTTTATAGGAAATTTCCTGCTCGATGTTGCGTAGCTTGTTGCTACTTTGCAGTTCCTTGCCCAGGTGGTACCCCATATTACTTTTTTATTATACTATATACATTTATAATTAGCAACTTTTTTTGAACAAAACATACTATAATTTAGGTGATAAATATGTCTATTGTTCCAACTAATGTTAATTATAATTACACTTTATTAGTACAAAATATAAATATCTTAAATCAAATGTACCCATTTTTGAATATTCAAACTGTTAGTAAAAGTGTACTCGGTAAAAATATTTACGTTATTAGATTGCGGTAAAGGTTCAAGGGAAGTTTTTTATTCTGGTTCAATTCATGCAAACGAATGGATTACTAGTACTTTACTTATGAAATTTGTTGAAGATTATTGTATTTCCTATACTAATAATTCTCAACTTTATGGTTATTCTATTGATAATTTATTTAATTCTGTTTCTATTTACATTATGCCTATGGTTAATCCTGACGGAGTCGATTTGGTTACTGGGAATTTGCCTAGGAGCTCTTCTGCATTTATTAGAGCTCAAAGTATTTCTAAAAATTTCTCTAATATTTCTTTTCCAAGTCGGCTGGAAAGCAAATATACTTCGGAACTGATTTAAATTTGCAATTTCCAGCGGGATGGAAAAATGCAAAAGAAATAAAATATGCACAAGGTTTTGATGAACCAGCTCCTCGTGATTTTGTTGGCTATCGGTCCTTTAACCGAGCCAGAGTCTCTTGCTATTTATAATTTTACTCTTATGCACAATTTTAGACTTATTATTGCGTTTCATACCCAGGGGAAGGAAATTTATTGGAATTTTCAAAATATTAACCCACCACAAGGGTACGAAATTGGGACAAAATTTGCTAAGTCTAGTGGATATCTTTTGACAGGAGTTCCTTATAATTCTAGTTTTGCCGGTTTTAAAGATTGGTTTATTCAGGATTATAATAGACCCAGTTTTACTGTTGAGGCAGGTATTGGGGAAAATACTTTGCCTATTGAACAATTTGATGAAATATATAATGATAATTTAGGAATTTTAGTATTAGGTTCAATTCTTTAAAGTTTTAAATAATTTCATAATTTCGACAGACTTTTTACTTTCAAAGTTCTAAACTATATTTACTACATAGATGTAAATTCATGATAGAAGGGAGGATGACCATTATGACAAAAGAATTTCTTTTAAATACTGTATTTTCATCTGCTTATCAAGCAATGTTTGCACTTAATGCTTTTTTAGTTACAGTTGACTCATTGCCTAATGATAG
>OGYZ01001987.1_pt1 | contig 14855 bp, 17 predicted proteins | sample 1576681 | NCBI WGS metagenome assembly OGYZ01 (sample SAMEA3541480, study PRJEB24748) | human gut metagenome | biome: human gut; feature: human-associated habitat; material: faeces | place: China | collected 2012 | reverse complement strand
TTTAAGTCGCCCCCCTCGCGGGGGGCGTGGATTGAAATGCGGAGGGCATGACGCAGCTTGTAAACGGACTGGGTCGCCCCCCTCGCGGGGGGCGTGGATTGAAATCTTCACCACGCGGTGGCGCCTGCGCATCGACCCCGCCGTCGCCCCCCTCGCGGGGGGCGTGGATTGAAATACCTATGAAAGGATATTAAACATGACAGACAAACGTCGCCCCCCTCGCGGGGGGCGTGGATTGAAATCAGAGCCTGATGGAGCTGCCGGCTGTCTCCATCAGTCGCCCCCCTCGCGGGGGGCGTGGATTGAAATGACGGAGTATCTGATGGAGGGAGGTGCAGACCGTGGCGTCGCCCCCCTCGCGGGGGGCGTGGATTGAAATGACCATCTTGTCGTCCATCGTGTAAGCATAGACCTGGTCGCCCCCCTCGCGGGGGGCGTGGATTGAAATAGCATCACCTCTGCAAGTTTCCCTCGTGGTAACGCTGTCGCCCCCCTCGCGGGGGCGTGGATTGAAATCGCAACCCCAAGGCGTACTGTGAGCATCTGCTGCGGTCGCCCCCCTCACGGGGGGCGTGGATTGAAATCCGACGGGATCATCACCGCGAAAAACGGTGTCGTGTCGCCCCCCTCGCGGGGGGCGTGGATTGAAATAGCTTTTCTCGTTAGAACCCAGCCAAGGCCTCGTGTCGCCCCCCTCGCGGGGGGCGTGGATTGAAATGGTCAGTTCCTGTCTTTTGCTGATGAGTTCGCGGTCGCCCCCCTCGCGAGGGGGCGCGGATTGAAATAGCCGCTCACACAGCTCCGCGCCGGTCACGGCCGTCGCCCCTTCGCCCAGTTTGCCCGCCGGGGCCACCATCATGCCGTCCGGAGAAATCCAACTTTGTTCCGTCCGTGGTAATGTATCCGGTTTCGTTCCAGCTGTACGTCTTTCCAAAAAACTCCTTTGCAGATTTTACATGATCTTTTTTCTCCGCATCCGAGTAAGCTTTTAGCGAAAACAGCGCACCCTCGCCCAGTTTGCCCGCCGGTCTCTCGCTGTGGCCGAAATGCCGCAGCACCCCCTCCGGTAACACGTCAGGGAAATATCGATTGACATATGTGAGCAAATCGGCTATACTGATAGTGGAACCGGTTAGAGTAGCGGGTACGCCCGTGATCTCTGGCAGCAATGCAGCCGGTTCTTTTTTTGCGTTTATCGCATACAGAACATCCACGGACATGACCTCGTTGGAGGCACGATTTACAACGAACTGTACGATGTACGGTTCGTTGTTCTTGTTTTTGGCCGCGCCCATCAATACATACGTTGCGTCCACGGTGTCCAGCTTCGGCACCAGCTCATTGACGCGCACCGCATTCTGCAAGATCTCGCCTACCTTCAAAGTAGCCGGTGCATTGACAGTAAATCTCCGGTCCAGCCCGTGCCGCAGCGCCTTTGCGCTGATGATCACATCCGCGTCCGTATCGTTAACGTGTACGTACACATTCCCATTCTGTTTTACGCCGCCGTACTTTTTTGCCTCCGCAAGGGCCTTGTCGACCACTTCTTTGCGGTTAAGTCCGTCTGCGTTCTCCACCACCGCCAGCGTCATATCCGGCTTTCGCACCAGTGCGTCGTAAGAATAGTCCTTCATCGAATACCGCACGCCGTCGCCCTCACCGGCGGCGGTTTTTGCTTTCTCCGCCTGCCGCTCCGCTGCGTCAAAAGCCGCCTGCCACTGCTTTGCAATGTCCTCCAGCTCGGCAAAGTCCTTGCCGTTTGCCTCCTGCGCCGCCATGTCGCGGTATTTGCCGGTGAACGCGGTTTTGACCTTGGCAAGAAATTCCTTTAAGCTGTCCAGCAGCTTCTGTGCAGCCGTCCGGTTTTCCTTGGAGAACTTGGCAAACAGGTCTGCGTCGTCCAGCATATCACCGGCGAAGTCCGCCGCAAGCTCGTCCATCACACCGTCCCGCGCCAGCGTCACACCCTCCTGCTCCGCTGCCTCCATGTACCGCTCCACGATCTCCGCCTCTGTGTCCGCGCCGTTTTCCCGCATCTTATCTATGAACGTGACCATCTGTTCCCGCAAAGCCGCCGAGGAACTGCTGCGTACCGACACGCTCTCCCGCACGGCGGTGATCTCCGTCTGCGACCCACCCTCCGTCGGCAAGCCTGCACCGACGCCCCCGCTGGACTACGCCGGCAAAGCGGCGCAGGTGTTCACCGTGGTCGTTCACGATCTGGATCTGACAGCTCTGCCGGATGTGGGGCTGGACTACGACACCTATATGCCGGAGGCGGACGCACTGGCGGCGTTTATCTGTCAGGCAAGGGCGGACGGGCTGGATATCCTTTGCCAGTGCGAGTACGGGCAGAGCCGCAGCGCCGCCTGCGCCGCCGCGATTTTGGAGTATTTCAACGGCACCGGCATCTCCGTCTTTGCCGACTACCGCTATTACCCTAACCAAGTAGTGTATCACAAGGTCATGGACGCACTGACCCGGTACAGGCCGGAGACGCAGTCATCCACTTGACTTTCCCGTCAAAGCGCTTTACCATATAAGCATAACCGAAGATCAGCCCCATGCAGTAGTGTACAGCTTAGAGTTTCGTACTTTGAGGAGGGCGGCGAGTCGCCGCTCTGTTTACCAAGAGGACTCACGCTTCGCAAGCGAAGCGACCGCCTGATACCGCTCCGTCGAATCGCGAATCACCATATGATTATCAATTCGACTCCGCTTACATCAGGTCACTTTGTACTGCATGGGGCTGATTCTATGTCAGGGAGGCCTCTATGAAAATCGAGAAAGATGCGGTCACCTTCGAAATGCCGGACGCAGACTTCGTGGCCAAATTCGGTATGCAGGCCGCGGCGGATATGGTACTGGATTTTCACTGCTTTCACCCGCAGCTGCCGTTCCTGTACGACGCCCGGCAGCTGGCGGCGTTTCTCTCTACCAGCAGGCAGAAGCTCCTTTACTATGCGCGGCACACGGCGGCAGCATATCACCCCGTCACCATCCCCAAGCGTAACGGCGATGTGCGCATACTGTCCGTGCCGGACGACACGCTGCGTCGCTGGCAGCGGAAGATCTGCCGGGATCTCCTCGCCTATCTGCCTGTCGCACCGCAGGCCACCGCCTATCGGAAGGGCGGCACTCTCAGCGGCAACGCCGCGCCCCATGTGGGCAAGCGGTATCTCCTGAAGCTGGATATCTCCGACTTTTTCGGCAGCATTTGCTTTGAGCAGGTCCACTCCACCGCCTTTCACACCCGGTACTTCTCCCGACAGGTGGGCTTTCTGCTGACCACTTTGTGCTGCAAGGACGGTGTCTTGCCGCAGGGCGCGCCCACCTCTCCCGCGCTTTCCAATCTGGTCATGCGGAATTTTGATACGAACATGGCACGCTGGTGCCAGCGGCGCGGCATCGCATACACGCGGTACTGCGATGACCTGACCTTTTCTGCCGATCATCCGCTGTTCGCCGTCTATTCGAAGGCGAAAAATATGCTGGCGGAGATGGGCTTTGATCTAAATGAAACCAAGACCCATTTTATCACCAATGCCGGACGGCAGAGCGTGACCGGGCTGACCGTCAACGAGAAGGTATCCGTGCCGGCCGGCTATAAGCGCTTACTTCGGCAGGAGGTCTATTACGCCCTGCGCTTTGGTCTGGCGGACAGTATCCTGCGGGGTGGCCGCGCAGTGCTTCGCACAGACGGCGTTCCTGATGCGGAGCGCTACCGGCAGCAGCTATTGGGCAGAATTCAGTATGTGCTGCAGATCGAGCCGGAAAACCGCTGGTTCCGCGAAGCAAGGCAAAAGCTGCTGTCCTGCGATGACCTCCCGAAGGTCTGACGCCTATTCTTTAATTACAGCGTGGTCATTTCTGCACCAATACGCGGCGGGATGTCCCGTGGGATTTCGGCAGGGCGGTTGGTACGATATTGGAAACGCCGGAGAATCGGCGTTTCTGTAATTTTTCAGATATGCCGACATATTGCTTGATGCAGCCGTAAAACTTGTTTTCCTGTTTTGTGAATGATATACTCAGGACAGGGTTACCAGACAAATTATACAGAGAGGGGAATCAGCATGGTCAACCTTTCCAAGTCCAAATACTGCGCGCTGTGGCAATGTCCAAAAATGCTGTGGCTCCGCAAATACAAGCCGGAGCTTGCCGAGATAGACAGCCATACGCTGTCCATTATGGAGACCGGCAACGCCGTGGGCGATCTTGCCATGAGACTGTTCGGGGACTTTACCGAGGTCACAGTCTACACGGATGGGGAGATCGACCTGCCGTCTATGATGCGCCGCACGCAGGAGGAAATTGCAAAGGACACCTCTGTGATCTGCGAGGCGTCCTTTGAATGGAACGGCTTATACTGCGCCGTGGATATCCTGCGGCGTGAAGGCGACGGGTGGGCAATCTACGAAGTCAAAAGCTCCACATCGGACGAAAAATCCGTCTATATCGCGGACATCGCCTACCAGAAGTTTGTACTTGAGCACTGCGGCGTCAAGGTCACGGGCACCTACCTTGTGGTGCTGGATCGCGACTACATCTTCGACGGGACGCTTGACCTGCAAAAGCTGTTCAAGGTCACCGATGTAGGGCTTGCGGTGGCCTTTGAGCAGGACAACGTCGCCATCAACACGCGGATCGCAGAGGAGGTGCTGAAATCCCCCGACGAGCCGGGCGACGACCTGCCTATACACTGCAATAAGCCCTACCCGTGCGCGTTCTGGAAATACTGTTCCCGCCATGTGCCGTCGCCGTCAGTGTTTGATCTCTACCGCCTGCCGTTCAAGAAAAAGATTGCCTACTACCAGCAAGGAATGGCCGGCTTTGACAAGCTGCTGCACTGTCCCGACATCACGGGGGACAAGCAGCTGCGGCAGATCGAATACGCGCTGGCGGACAAGGGGACGTACCTCGACAAGCCCGCCATCCGTGATTTCCTGCGGCTGCTGCGCTACCCGCTGTATTTTCTGGACTTCGAGACGATACAGCCCGCTGTGCCGCAGTATGTAGGTACGCGCCCGTACACGCAGATACCGTTCCAATATTCGCTGCACTACATAGAGTCCGAGGGCGATGCCTTGCAGCACAAGGAGTTTTTGGCACAGCCCGGCACAGATCCCCGCCGCGCGCTGGCGGAGCAGCTGTGCGCGGACATTCCTTTCGGTGTCTGCACCACCGCCTACAACAAGCAATTTGAATGTGGGCGTATCCGGGAGCTTGCGGCACTGTACCCCGATCTTGCACCGCATCTGCTGAACATTGAGAGCAACATCGTTGATCTGCTGATACCGTTTCAGTCCGGTTACTACTACAATCGCGCTATGGGCGGGTCGTTTTCTATCAAGAGCGTGCTTCCGGCGATATTCCCCGATGACCCAACGCTGGATTACCACAACCTGGAGGGTGTCCACAACGGCAGTGAGGCCATGAGTATTTTCCCAAAAATGAAGGATATGCCGCCGGAGGAGCAAGCCAAGGCGCGGCATGACCTGCTGAAATACTGCGAGCTGGACACCTTTGCGATGGTAAAGGTGTGGCAGGCGCTGTGCGAGGCAGCGGAATAAAATAGAAGGAGAGGACGACAACGTCCTCTCCTTGCTTCACTGTTCTCCGATGATTTTGTTCATGCTATCGCGAAGTTCCTTCTTCTTAGCACTCGAAAGATTCTCCTTGAAATACGCGTCTTTCCCCAATTTTTCGAGCAGATTTTCCAGCTCTTTCAGTGATGTCCATCTAACTTCTTCCGGCCAAATGATAAACTCGGCATCAAGCACAGTTTTCGGCAGCTCCACTTCGTTGCCGCCGACATCATAAGTGTTTCCCTGATTCAGATAAGCGCGTATTCCCTGCTGAATTTTGACATATTTGTCCTTTTCCAGCTTGCTCCACGCATCCTCGCTGCACTTTTCGCATAGTTTGCAGTCACTGCACCATTTAAGAATAAAACTGTCCAATGGCATATGGCAATGAGAGAAAACAGTTTCCTCATATTTTTCGGCATCGTTGCAGCAATATAGGTATTTGAACGCCATATTGATGATTTTCTGCGCTTGTCCATATGTAATGGAGTAATCATATTTCTTAAATTGCTCTGTGCAGAATTGACATAGTTTTTCGTGGAGCTCATCAAAGCCCTTCTGATTAGCAATTGAATCTGCTTCCTCTATTCGGGCTTTGATCTCCGTTCCAATTTTGTCAAAAATGTCCTTGCGCTGCTCGTCGCTGATCTTTTTTCCTATGCCGCTGCAGGTTCGGCACATATCCAAGTAGCCCAATTTTACTGCCGCAGGAAACACTTTCTCGTTGCATAGCTGCCTTGGGTTACCTACTTCGTTGATGATCGTTTTCCGCGCCCCAGTAACCGCTCCAATAAATTCCTTCTTCTTTTCCGTGATGTCCATACCTCACCCTCCGCATCGTTTATTTTTTTGAATATCCGCGCTAAAAGTGGATGTTATTGTTACTATATCACAAGTCTATTAATAAGACAACACTCCCCTACCCTTCACCACCCCAGCCGTCATCCAGATGACATCTGTAATGGCGGCTGTTGTCGTATCGGAGCAGCGGCTGGGACGTGATGGCAAACACCGCCTGTATCTCCGGCAGCAGGGACAGCGGCACATGGGGGCTCATGTAGATCACCGGCTGCCCCCTGTTGTCCGCGTCCACCCTGCCGCGGGGATAGTGATTGTACGACTTGCCACGGGAACCGCGAACCAGCTCCCACAGCTTTTTGTGGTTGTATGTGACGCCGGATCGGGCGGCGCCCTCGGCGTATACCCCTTCCGCAAACGGGTACGCCAGCAGGGCGCCGTCGATCACCCAAAATACACCGCGACAAAAAGATGCCATCCCGATGGGTCACCCCTCCTTTCTGCCAGTGGAAGAAGCATCAGAGATTCCGCTTCCACTCGCTCTCCCAGTAGTCCTTCGACTGCTGGTTTCTGGCCAGCTTGATCTGATTGGCCGCATACTCGCGCCGGCGGCGGCGCGCGTCCTCCGTCTGCCGGGCCTTATCGGCCTCCATCCGGGTCTTTTCGGCCTCCCGCCGCTGCCGGGTCTGCTCCTGCTCCAGCCGCCTGTCAGCTGCCCGCGCCTGCTCCCGCTGTGCGGCCAGCAGCCGCTCGTTGGCGGCGCGCTCATTCTCTATGCGCTGCCGCTCCAGCTCCTGCATCTGCTTCTGGTGCAGCTCCTCGCTCCGTGCCTGCTCCCGCAGGATGGCGTTCCGCGCCGCCATCGCATCCATCTGGGATTCACGGTATGCCTCCTCCTTTTCCTCGCGGATCGCCAGATTCAGGGCATCTGTCAGGCTGTGGGCCCGCCGCCCCCGCACGATGGCGGCGATCTCGCCGGCCAGATAGCGGTAGTTTTCCGGCAGAAGGTCAAAGGACTCCATCTCCGTCTCCGCCGCAGTACGCCACGCCTGTTCATCTGCTTCGAACCGGGCGATCTCCTCCTGAACAGGGCGCACCTCTGCGTCGTACTGCTCCTTTGCCGTTTGGCGGAGCATCCGCACATCCGCTGCGTTCTCCCTGTACTTCGCATCGAAATTCTCGCATTCCTCCAGAAATGCGGCATCGGTCTTCGCGCTGCTGTTGAAATTAAACTGCCGGTCCCAGCGTGTCTGCGCCCGCTTCAGCTTCAGCGCAGTTTTGCCGTCGCCGCGCATGGTCAGCGCGCCGATGGCCAGGCAAACGCACCCGACGATCATGCCGAACCGCGGCGCATCCGGTATGGCGATGGTCATGGCCGCGGCAATAACCGTCAGGACACAGCAGGCCAGCCACAGCACACAACTCACAGGCTCCCACACCGTCGGGACATGTTCCTCCGCCATGACTTCGCCGGGCAGCTCGCCGGGTGCACCGGCGGCAAGCACCTTCTCCATCGCTCTGCCGCGTGCCTGCACGTCCCCTACATACTTCTTCTCCACGCTGCGCCGCCGCTCCAGCAGCTGCCGGTAGGCGGGGTTATCCTCGATCTCCTTACGCTCCTCGTACTCCTCGTTCAGTTGGGAAATGCGTTCCAGCATCTCCGCCGCCTTCTCGCGGGGCAGGCTGCGCTGGGGCGTTATCGCAAAAGCGTCACCGTAAGTACTCATAGTTCCTCCTTGACTTCCGTATGTGTTGGTTGGGCGGCGTTACTCGCTCCACAGCATGGTGCTGGACACGTTGGGCTGGATCTCCCACACCTGACGTGGTGCGTCTCTTGTCACGCAGTAATAGTAGAAGGGACTTCGTGCGCTTTTCCAGATATCGCACGGCGCGCCGTCCAATGTGCCCTCTCCTTGATAAGTAAAGCGCTCCGCCACCTTTTCTTTGGAATCCCCCGAGGCGTCCAGCATGGCGCGCAGGCAGTCCCAGCCGTTGCCCATATCCGGCTCCGGTGCGCTGTTGACTGCGTAGATCGACAGCGCCTTTCCGATGACGAAGCAGGCGAGAAGCACCAGCAGGAGCGTCACGATCACCCTTCCCGCAGACATTTTCTGCTTATCCGGCGTGTCTCTGCGCGTTTTTGCGGTGATGCCGCCGCTCTTCTCCGCCGCAAACTGCAGGTTTCCCTGCAGCAGGTCGTCATGGAGGTATCCGAGATCCGCCTGCTGTTCGCGGAACGGTTCGCAGAAAAGCGCCTGCAGGGAGTAGGGGCTCATGAGCGCGTCACCGCCGAACAGCCAGATGATCTGCCGCTCGATGCGGTACAGATAGAGGTCGCAGTCCTCTGCGCTGCTGTCCTGCAGCTCCTCGTAGGCCACCCGCCGGACGGGCGATATGCCATGGAGTGCGCAGAGGAGCTGGTCTGTGATCCACCAGTGGCAGCCGTCCTCCTCCTGCTTGGTGACGCTGCGGGAAAATCCCCAGCCCGTGGACAGAGAACGCTCCATCTCCTCCGCCGGCTGAAGTGTTCCGTCCACCACCAGCTTGATAAATGGGTTAACACTGTCTTGCAGGATCGCCGGCCAGCCGGCAAACCGGCCGCCCGCCGCATCCATGCTGTCCGCCATGATGTAGGCCAGCTTGTAAAGCACCCTGTCAGGTGTTTTCTGGCCGATCCCGCGCAGGTATTCAAAGAAGTATCTGGTTTTCTCACCGGTGGTCCCGGAGGAGGCATAGGCGCGGTGCCCATCTTCGGAAAAGAACCACTCCGCTCTGTTCCTTTGTGCAGTCTGTTCCATCTGAGTATCCTCACTTCTCTCACAACAGTTGATAGCTTTTTGGAAGGAGGCCTGAAACCGAACTTCGGCCTCCGGGGAAAGTTTTCTTGCTTTGTCCGCAGCGAATACATTTTCTTCCAACCTTATACCATGGGCTCATAACGGATAACAAAGGAAATAACCGGCCTCCGCTCACCACACTGCACACGATGGGAGACCCCTGTCGGAAGTTTTGAAAAAATTGCTGCGGTCAAAACAACGGAACGGACTTACACGGGCAGCTCGAAGGTGTCCTGCTGGTTGGCGGCGTCCAGTGCCATCTGGGCGCGGGCCAGCTCGTCCGCCGCCTGCTCATAGTCGGCCTCCACCGCCGCGATGTCGTAATTGGCGTAGGAGTAGTCGATCAGGTCCGTGCGGCGACCGTACTGCTCCTCCGCACGCTCCATAGGCAGGCGGTTCTTCATCGCCGCCAGCTTATTCTTGCGGCGGGTAAGCTGGGGAATGTACACCAGCATCTCGTCAATGGTCATGTCGAAGCCGGGTACGGTATGGGTGACGTTGAACAGGTTGATGGCGTGCTTGATGCGGCAGATACACCGCTCCAGCTCCGCCAGACGGCGCTGGGTGTCCGCGTAATCATAGGCGGGGCGCACGGATTCCACATTCTCGCCGGCGGCGGCGCGGAACTCCCTGCTGCGGCTCTCCTTCTCCCGCAGGGACACATATTCATCGGTCAGCTTCTTCAGCCGCTTATTGGCCTGTGCAGAGGTATACTTCATAGTCATTCGTCCTCTCCCTTCCATTCCTCTTTGTTTGTGTTCTTCTGGTTCACGCCGCGGTCATACCGCCGCCCTCCGCCTGCGGCACAGCGCGGCGGGTACGATCCCGACCACGGTCTGTTCCGCGTCCCCGGTGTGAAAGCGCTCCCGCGCAAGAAGATGCTCCACCTCCGCAATGGCGGCACAGATGTCCCGCTCACTGGGCGCTGCCGCCCACGGCACCTCATAATAGTGATACCGCCCCTTGACGCCCGCGTACCTGGCGGCGTCACAGTGGGGGGATAGCATCGCCTGCAGATCCTCCAGATAGTACGTCAGCGTTTCCTCTCGGCTTGGATAGCCGCAGCATGACCGCTCCTGATATGACCGCTCCAAGGCGGCGTTTGCATAGTATCCCATGTCACACCTCACTCCACATAAAATTCCTCCAGCGTATCCAGACACAGGCAGCCCAGTACGCCGCTGTAGACCGCACCGCAGTCGATGGCAATGTGTCCGTTGCCGCGCCAGATACGCCCCCTCGATGCCTTGTCGATAAGGCTGGTAACGGTATGGCCGGTGACGATGATGCGGTCGGGGTCATAGCATATCTCATACTCTGGCTCCCCCATGAGGAAATCGCAGACGCGGCAGCTCTCCGGATGGCGCATTTTGCGTTTCCCCGGCACGGTATGCGCCAGAAAGAAGCTGCGTCCTCCCGCCTGCACCTCCGCATAGACCGGCAGACTGCCGAGAATACGCAGCACCCGGGCGCGCACCGCGTCAGACCGGTTCCAGAAGGCGCGGTATGTCCTGTCGCCGCCGTCCTCCATCCACTCGTACCATCGCCCAAAGAGCCTTACGGGCATGACCTCGTTGTCCGGGTCGCGGGGCAGGAACTCCAGCGCCGCCTGCTCGTGGTTGCCCCGCAGGAGGATCACATTCTGCCGCGACGCCGCATCCAGCAGGACACGCAGACCGCCGCTGCCGCGGTCCGTCACGTCACCCAGAATGTACAGCGTATCAGTGTCACTGAAACGCAGCGTTTCCAACAGGCGAAAATACAGCTTGTCACAGCCGTGGATGTCGCTGACAACGTAAGTCATGGTATTCCTCCTCTCAGGCGGCAGGTACATCCCGGTACCTGCCGCAGATGGCCTGGATCTCAGAGTAGAGCAGCGTCTGCTTCTCCAGCAGGGCCTCCGCCAGCTCCTGCACCATCTGACGATGGGATGCCAGCATCTCCTTGGCCTCGAACAGATAGCGCTCCAGCTCCGCACGGACGATGGTCTCGCGCTCCAACAGACCTGCTTCACTGTCGGCGTATCGCCCCGACACATTCACGCCCAGCATGCCGCTGCTGCCCAACTCCTCCGCCTTTTCACGGATCAGCTTGGCCGCCCGCGTGATATCATCGTTGCAGTCGGGGCCCATTCTGCCGAACTGCAGCTCATAGGCCGCCTTGCCCGACAGAAAGGTCAGAATATTCGCCCGCCGGCCCAACGGACGGTTTCGGTAGGCAAAGCCGTAGCAGGAGCCGGAGGTGGGGCTGTACAGCAGCGTTACGAAGGCCGTCGAGCCCGGCGCCACCAGCTCCAGCATGGCCGCGTGGCCGGCCTCGTGGAACGCCGCCTTTTTGCGCTGCTCCTCGCTGACGGGATACACCTCCGGCGGCACATGGTGGATCGTTTTCAGCACGGCACGGACAAGGTGCGTCCGGGTGGTGCTGCCACTCCGCTCGTAGGCGGCGTAGATAGCAGCCTCGTTCAGGGCGCTTTCCACCTGAGCGCAGGAGCTGTGGCTCAGCAGCTGCGTCAGATCGGACAGGGAGATATCCGGCGCCGGCGCCTTGCCGGAAAGATAGCGGCGGATGATCTGCTCCCCGTCCGTACAGTTGGGGCGCTGTACCTTGATCTGACGGTCAAACCGCCCGCACCGCAGCAGGGAATCGGGGATTTCCTTCACATTGTTGACGGTGGCGATCACGAACACCTGCTTCTCCTGCACCTTGTCGATGCAGCTCTGCACCGCTGTAAACGCGGCGGTGCTGAACTCGTCACTGGAGAATTTGTCCATGTCGTCCAGCAGGAGCATGGACGGCGCAGCCTCCGCCGCCTCGTCAAACGTGTGCGCCAGCTGCTTCAGGAATTCGTCCTCCGACTGGCTGCGCCGCACGGTGAAGCAGGGCAGGCCGCTGTCCTCCATCAGCGCCGTGGCCATCAGTGTTTTGCCGAGGCCGGGTTCGCCGGACAGCAGCAGGCCTTGCGGCAGCTTCGCGTCCAGCGCCGCGTAAACCTCCGGGTGGTGGATCATATCGCTGATCTGCATCAGCTCCGCCTTAATGTGGTCGTAGCCGATGATCTTGTCAAATGCGCTCATAGCAAGTACCTCCTTATATAAACTCGTGGGGAATCTGGTTCTGCGCGGCAAAATGGTGGGCATAGCTGCCGCGTACCACGCGAAACACCGACAGTCCCCTTGCGCCTTCGCCTTCGTCACGGGCGCAGTGGGGAAATTCCACCGCCATGGGCATCTTTGTGGAATCGTCGATCTCAAAACATTCGATCCTTTGCACGCTGGGCGGGATGGTCACATAGGGGCTGCCGCCAAAGCCGTCCAGCGCCGAGCGTTCGATCACCAGCGTATCGGCGGGGATCACGCCGCCGGCAGAAACAGCCAGCAGCGTGTGGGTGCGCCGATCCGTCAGGCAGCCGCCCTCGCCGCTGAACCGGGGATTATCCGGCGCCACGGTAATACGCTTCAGTGGGCAGCCTCGAAAGGCGCCGTAGCTGATCTCCTCCAGCGTGGAAGGGATGTACAGCTCCATCTCCGCATCATCGTCCATCGCTGTCATAAATGCCAGCGGCTCCACACACCGCAGACCCTCCGGCAGCATCAGACGGCGCACCTCCTGCTCCGTGAAGGCGCAGCAGCCAATGTGCTCCACGGACGTCGGAATAGTCAACTCCCGCAGCGCCAGGCCATTGAAAGCAAACGCACCGATGGAGCGGACAGATCCGTCATCGGGGATGACGCTGTTCCGGCAGCCCAGCACCAGCTCACCGTTCTCCTTGCGAATAAGGCAGTTATTCTTTGCGTAAAAGCTGGGATTGCCGTCCTCCACGGTGATGCTGTCGATGCACGGCGGCATCATGTCGAGGCTCAGATAACCGCTGTCGCTGATGCGCTCCATGCCGCGAGGGATAACCAGATCGCCGCCGCCAAGCATCTTGTGGAGCGTTCCGCCGATAATCTTCAAAATAACGGTGTCATGACTCATAGCGTGTCCTCCTTTGTCCGTGTTGTGTAAGGGTGCAACGGGGTGGCGGGATGGATGAGAGGGCATCTCAAGCATCTCGTGGGACTGCATCATAGCACGCGGGTTTTTGAAATCGTTGCATACTGCTGTCCGAAATCTTGACTTGCGAACATTTTTCTGTAAAATATTTTGAGAGGAGGGGATCTGTATGGATATTCCACGCCGCAAAAACCGTGACCGCCCCGACAAGCTGACGGCAGAGCTGCTGTTTTTCTGTTTTTGGCTGACCCACTGCGGCGAGGTGGAGTTGGACGATTTCAAATGGCACAGCGGAGAACGCTCCTCCGCCAGCTATCGCCGCTATGCGGAAGAACTGGCGGCGTGCGGCGCCATACCGCGATTGAATCTTCGGGACAACGGTCGTCGCTTCGTCTCCGCCCCGCCGGTAGAGGAGTTCGTGCCGTCGGTGCGGTTCGATTTGGCAGACGACCACCTGCAGCGGCTGGCGCGGCTGGCGTGCATGGCGGCGTCGGTGCTTGCGCCCGATGGAGAACTGTCGGCATTTGACAACGCCATTGAGGACTACCGGTACTACAACCTGCACTATCCCGACTACCACGCAGCGTATGAGGGACTGGACGCCCGCACGTTCCGGCGTGACCGGCAGCTGGCGCGTGATGTCCTACTGATCTGGAAGGAATATGATATGAATCGTATGCAGCGCGACGAGGATGTAGAGGAGGAACTCACAGCGGAATTTATGGCGCGGCTCAAGAATTTGTAGGTATGTAGCTGCCGCGCCTATTCTTTAATTACAGCGTGGTCATTTCTGCGCCGTCGCAACCGGCTTACCTGCATTCTGCGGTGGTTATGAGCGCCAAATAATGTGTAAATTATAGGTTGATTTTTACCTACATGCGGGTATAATAAGCATAGGAGGTGTTCACCATGACCATTGATACAAAGACGATCGTTTCGGTCACCGAAGCGAATCAGAACTTCTCGCGGGTAACGCGCATTGCCGAGAAGAACGGGCAGGCGGTGATTTTCAAAAACAATAAGCCCAAATATATGCTGGTGGATCTGGATGTGTCCCCTATGATCGATATGACCGATGATGAGAAGATCGACGTTGTGGCGGCACGTATCCTGAAAAAGTACAAGCCCGCATTTATGGAGCTTGCAAAATGATCAAGTTTTCGAAAGATAAGGTGCTGCTGCTCCACAAGCTCATCGCCCAGGAAACAGGCGGCAGTATCGGTCTCCGGGATGAAGCCCTGTTGGATTCCGCATTGGAGAACGCCTTTGCCGGCTTTGACGGGCAGGAGTTCTATCCTACCAAGGAGGAAAAGGGCGCACGGCTCGGCTATACGCTCATCTCCAACCACGCTTTTGTGGACGGCAACAAGCGCATCGGTATGTACGTTATGCTGACGTTTCTGGAAGTGAACGGGATACACATGGAGTGTACCAATGAGGAGGTTGTGGAGGTCGGGTTATCCGTTGCCTCCGGTGCAATGGGCTATGACGCGCTTCTTCAATGGGTGCGCGACCACAGGAGCTGACTGTTTTGAAGGAAGGCGATAGGCGGCACGCCTATTCTTTGGTTACAGCGTGGTCATTTCTGCGCCGTCGCAGGGCTGACCCAAACCGTGACCCAAACGCGGAAACGACC